>Ga0105055_10004173_pt1 | contig 21371 bp, 12 predicted proteins | sample BON03_FD_78090 | JGI IMG/M metagenome (GOLD analysis project Ga0105055, IMG submission 78090) | Freshwater microbial communities from Lake Bonney liftoff mats and glacier meltwater in Antarctica - BON-03 | ecosystem: Environmental > Aquatic > Freshwater > Ice > Glacier meltwater | place: Lake...
TAAAAACAACAAAAAACTATTTTTTAAAAAAAAAAAAGAAAAAAGTCATCTCAATAAAAAAGAATAACTTTTTAAAAAAAAAAAATTGATTTTTTTTTTTGTTTAAAAAAAAAAAAAAAGTTTTCCAGAAACGGATACTAAACAATAAACACATTTTCATTCTTGCTCTTCGTTTTGATGTTCAAGTGCCATTAGGTCCTCAAAAAGGTTTCGTTTATATATCACCATATCCGCAACTCCGTACCCAAGTACCGCATGTGCTGTTAACATTCCAGCAGTGAGAGCTCCGGCTATTCCCACAGTCACCAAATCGTGTCCCGTGAGAAAGAGATTCTCAATGGTTGTTTGGAAACGCAAATCGTTCAATGCTCCCCCATATCTACTTGGACTGTGCTCCAGACCATACGAGTCAGTTCGACCCAAGTAAAATGAGTTCGTTAATGGGGTCCCCACTTTCAGATAGTCTACTTTCCCTTTGCATTGCGGAAATAATTGAATCTCTCCATGATTTTACTTTCAATGCTTGATTTCATTCGATTGTAATCTACGTTCTTGCGCTTACCCGACACTGCAGATTCATTTGCAAATAGATCAAACCAGCTAGTTGGACAATTAGTTACTATCTCACAGGTAGATTTGTTGGGAAATCTTTCGCTCCATGAGCCATCCTTGGCCCTTGGAAATCCAACGAACAACAACAACTTGGAGACATCGACATCTTTCCACGGATCTTTAGCATCCATTGGGGCCTCGTCACTTGTCAAACCTATTCCACTATATCCATATTCTTTATCGACTGGTAATGACCACATATTGGAGGTTGGAAGGTCTAACTCCTCAGCAGTGCCTTGCATTCCAATAAACAACATGATGTGGGAGATACCTGGCTTCACATTACCAACAAACATGTCACTATTCGGCAGAAGCTTCTTAGTAGCATGAATTCCAGCACCAGATATCACACCCCGTCGAGCACCGATACGAACTCCATCCCCTACGTCAACACCAATGGCTCTCCCCGTCAATAATAATTTGATTCACTGCAACTTCACAAAAACTTTAGCTCCAGCTTTTTCAATAGTGGGAATAATAGCTCTACTTATCTCTTGGCTACCTCCCACTGGATAATAAGCACCATCTAGATAATGAGCTGCAATTCCTGCATGGATCAAAAACGAGCTATGTTCTGGGGTGAGCCCATAATCACCCCATTGACCAGCCAAAATTGCTCGCAATCGAGCATTAGAAGTTACCTCCAATAGGACAGATTCAGTCGTTCTATTAGCCCATCGGAAATACTCTTTGTTCACTGTCCAATTCATCGCACATTGAATCCATTCATGGAACAGCTTCCCATAAAAGTACATCTCAGCCAGCTTATTGACCTTCTTAACAAACCCCAAATATTTTTCAATATTCGTTTGCTCCTCGGGAAACTCTTTGACTAAGCGATTCACGAAATTTTCTTCGCCAGCTTGAAAGGGAACCGCTTCCTCATTGTTCAGTTTGATTTGGTGGTAAGTGAAGCTGTCGGCCTCGTTTCCTAACTTCTTCCATTCCACTTTATGCGGTCCCGAGACAAAGTCAATCAGCATTTTATATTTTTCAATCCTCCCCACATAGTGAAGCCCCGTGTCAAACTCGTATCCCATGTCGTTAAACGCATGTGTGCACCCTCCAGCAACATAATGCTGTTCCAGCACAACCACCACGTATCCACATTTAGACAACAGAGCAGCAGTTTATAGACTTCCGATACCAGAACCGATAACTATGTAATCCGGAGGCAACTTGCGCTCTTTAAACGATTCTCGAGTGCAATCTCGTGTCTGTGCAGAATCCAATCGACGGGGACGTAGTACTTCTTTAGGACCCACTCGTGTCTTTGCATCGTATGCATCTTGCAACAGTTCTACCAATGCCTCAATTGCAACAAACAGAAGAATAGCCGCTGGAGCAGCTAGTAGAAGACTGAAAATCCATCAAATCAGCAAATGCAAGTTTCCAAATAAGGTAAGATCCCCGCATCACAGACGTTTGGTCAGGCTGCCACAAAAAAACATGAGTTCGCTTTCGTCTCTTGTGGAATCGAAATTCGAACTTGAAAAGTCTCATAAGTTTAGCTGAGAATATTCGAAGCATAATTCAGACATCTTGTTGGTCGAACATCTATTCTATAACTATTTTGGAAAGAAAAAGCAGCGAAATGTTAGATTTTATTTATGGTGGTCCAGCTTTGGTGAAATCGGTTTTACCTGGAGTAACATACTTGGTAAAGTTCGCTTTGAACATAGCAGCAAGCTTGTCTGCTGTTGCATCGTACGACGCCTTGTCCGCCCAAGCCTCGCGAGGGTTTAAAATTTTAGGATCGATGGATCCCAATGTCTTTGGAATGGATAGTCCGAATTTAGACTCAGTTTGAAATTCGCTAGTCTTGATGGATCCATCAAGAATTGCGTCGATGCAAGCTCGAGTGTCCTTGATCGACATTCTCTTTCCGGTTCCGTATGCTCCTCCAGTCCATCCAGTGTTCACAAGGTACACATGAGATCCATGCTTCTCAATCTTCTTTTGAAGTAGGTCAGCATAAACAGTTGGATGCAAAGGAAGGAATGCAGCGCCGTAGCACGCGGAAAAGGTTGCTGTTGGCTCGGTAACTCCTCTTTCAGTTCCTGCAACCTTGGCGGTGTACCTGTTTATCAAAAGTTAGAATTCAAATCAACAGTTCGTCCTTGTATTTACTTACCCGCTCAAAAACTGGTACATAGCCTGCTCTGGTCGAAGTGAACTAACTGGTGGAAGAACTCCAAAACTATCTGAACACAAAAATATGATGTTCTCTGGGTGTCCTCCCATGGCCGTAGGCTCGTGGTTTGGAATGTGTTCAAGAGGGTATGAGACTCTTGAGTTCTGTGTCTTACTCACATCGAAGTAATCTGGTACATTGCTAGCATCGATAACAACGTTTTCTAACAAAGCATTTGGCTTGATAGCACGATAGATTTCAGGTTCGGTTTCTTCACTCAGATTGATAGTCTTAGCGTAGCATCCTCCTTCGAAGTTAAAGATTCCATCATCATCCCAACCGTGCTCGTCATCACCAATCAGGTTTCTGTGTGGATCGGCACTAAGGGTGGTCTTTCCAGTACCAGAAAGTCCAAAAAACAAGGCAGTATCTCCATTCTTTCCCTTGTTGGCACTGCAATGCATTGCCATGGTGCCTTCAAGAGGAAGCCAGTAATTCATCATGCTGAAGATGCCTTTCTTCATCTCACCTCCGTACCATGTGCCTCCGATAACAGCCACTTTCTTTTCGATGTTAAACGCAACAAAAACATCAGAGTTAAGTCCTTGAGCTTTGTAATCCTTGTTGACAACCTTGCATGCATTGATGATGGTATAATCTGGATTGAAATCCTTGATTTCTTCCGTGGTCTTTGGGCGAATGAACATATTTCGCACAAAGTGATTTTGCCATGCCAACTCGGTGATGAATCTAGCGTTCTTTCTGGATTTTGGGTTCGCCCCGCAGTATCCATCGAAAACGTACATCTTGTCCACGGTGCTGTAATGGTCTGTCACTTTCTTGTACAAATCATCAAACACTTCTGGGGTCGTTGGTTGATTTACTTCTCCCCACCAGATGTTTCCTTCCGAAGGAGCTTGCTTGACAATCCATTTGTCCTTAGGGGATCGACCGGTGAAAATACCGGTATCAACAGCGCAAGTTCCATTAGCTACGAAAATGCCTTCGCCATCTTCCTTCTCGAATTTTGCCAAGTCTTCGTAGGATGGGTTTCTGATTACTTTAGCTGAGTCGTTTTTCACTCCGAGTTTGTCCAAGCCAAGTGCTTGTACAGAGGTGATCTGTGTGGTGAACGATCGGCGAAGTGCAACAGGCGCTCCGGTAACTTTTCTTAATGCAGATAGCGTGAACATCTTGAGTTTGAGATTTGTTTTGGATAATGTGTTTTGAAAACACTTTTCTTGGGTTTGTTCTACAACTTGTTCAGATCAACGGATACTTGACGTTAAATTAATGGCTAACCACGATTTCGATTGCGGTTAAACACCATTAATATAACGAACACACGATGAGATGGCATTGAAATTCTTACCCAAGGTAAAAGCAGGCCTTTTTTATACGATGTATGGAAATTTATCACGTGGGGTTTTTCTGGCCATATTTTGTATTATTCGCACTCTAGAATCCATAGTCAGAACCGGCACTTCATGATAGCATACATTACAAAACACCGTGTATTGTGAAATCGTAAGTGTGGGCGACTATCCTGAATAGAATCCGCCACAAATTGTCACAGAGATGACAATGGAGAGCGTAGTGATTGGCGTGCTTGCACTACAAGGAGCATTTGTTGAGCATGTGAGCATCTACGGAGGTTTGCATGTGAAGACTAAACTAGTTCGACTTCCTGAGCACTTGGATGACATCGACGGATTGCTTCTTCCAGGAGGTGAGAGTACTGCAATATCCTTATTGGCTAGGAGATGGGGATTGATTGAGCCTATCAGAGCATGGATCAATTCGGGTAAACCAATTTGGGGTACATGTGCAGGAATGATCTTGTTGGCGAATAAACTCACAGGCAAGATGAAAGAAGGTCAGGAAATATTCGGCGGACTAGATGCCACTGTATATAGAAACTATTTCGGATCACAACTAGGCAGTTTCTCTGCGGAGTTAGAATCCACATTAGAAGGCCACGATCACACCAAGTACAAGGCTGTGTTTATTAGAGCACCTGCTATTGTACAACACGGCCCATCTTTAGAGATTCTTGCAACTGTTAGACCGAAACGGACTTCTAAGGAGGCAGAGTCGGAGGCGGAACTGCATGATGCCATTGTTGCAGCACGCCAAAATAATATATTGGTCACTTCATTCCATCCAGAATTAACCCATGACACATGCTGGCACGAATACTTTCTACACATGGTTTTTGCAGCAACAACGTCCCAATAAACCGCACCTTCTTTTCTGAACTAGATAGTTTAATGAGTTAGTTAATAATAGTTTTAAATTACTGGACCAATATTTTATAGAGGAGTCCTTTATTATTGCTTGCTTTCGGAATTGTTTCTGGTTGACTTTTCTTCTGGACCAGAATCAGATAATTCTGATTCTGCTTCGGAATAAGATATTCCTGATGCTTCATCGGATGATTCATCACTGACTGATACTTCTATTTCTGATTGCGCCTGCCTCAAAATCTGCTCATATTCTTTAAATAAGGCATTATAGGGCTCCGTTCGCTGTAATTGTTTACACGCATCGAGCGCTTTACTGAATTGTCCAGACTCTACAAGTTCCATAAACTAGTAGATCATTAGCTAAGGATAAATAAAATACACGATCACTCACCTGCGCTAACTGCGAAAGCTCGCAGGTCATCTTAACTAGTGCAGAAAAAACGTTTTTCGTTGTAACGGTTATAAAATAATAGCATGATCAACTTCGGCCGCATGATGGAAGGTAAAGAACGGGTGGAGGCTCTGGTAAAGGAAGATGGCTGGAATCTTGGTACGGTGAAAAAGAAATCCAACAAGCAAGGTTTATTGGAGATTGAGTTTGAAAAACTTGGTAAGAAGATGATGATTCCTGAAACGTCCGTTGTCCCATTGGGCCATTTCGACAAAATGTGGGATGAAATTCTAAAGATGTTTCGGAGAGCCTCGGATAATGGTGCTGATATATCGTCAGCTTTGCGGCAGTATATTGGCTCGGACGCTTGTATAACTTCGCAATTCAGTCAAGCCATTACTGCTCTGAGAGACGTTGAAACTTATGATGTAGCTTTTGATGATATGAGTGTGACAGAAGTACTTTTAAGACAAGGTTTGTTGGACAAATCTGGTACTTTGGTAGTATATGAGAAACTTCAAAAACATCCGCAACTGGAATCGTTTTTTTCCCAGGTTGAAGTTATCAAAACAGGGGACTTGGAACTCGTATTCAAAAATCACGCACCTATAACAATCGCGAAAATTAATCAAGTTCTTGAATATGTGGATTCTAGAATGAAAACAAAATCTGCGGAGGAAACCAAAATTATCAAAAGCTATTTCAAAGGGATTAAGGACGTCATTAAGCTGGTCGATTTCAAAGCTCTCTGTGGCCGATTGGGTCTTCGAGGCGGTGTTTTGGGCGATATGAATCCTCTTGACGCACTGGAAAGTGAGATCAAAAGCATTATCAAGATCGCTTTTGATAATGGCATCAGCTGCAGAGACTTCCTGGAAAGTTTTGACGACAACTTGAGCGGTAAGATGACTGTAAATGAGTTCATTAGTGGCATGAAAGAGATTGGTTCAATTTTAGACCCTGAATTACTGATTAAGTTGTTGAAACAGAAGAATTTCCAAGGCATAGAATCGCCTGTGGACTACATACCCTATCGCCAGTTTCTCACACAAATGGCACCCCTTATGTGGGAGATAAAACCAAGTGTTGAGAACAACAACCAAGCAAGAGCGGCCATGGCAAAACTGCAATCGGTCGTTCAACACGCCCAAAGCAACGGAACTAGTCTTCAGCAAGTCTTCAAGCAATTTGACGGGAATCATGATGGGCATTTGTCGGCTGCAGAGTTTAGCAGAGGACTAGAGCGTCTTGGTATTAAAATCTCGCCATCAGAAACTAAATTAGTTCTTCGAATGTTTGATGGAGGTGATTCCAACGAGCCTAAGATTGATTTTAAATCTTTTTGCGAAGCCGTCGCTTCCTCAAAACAGGAGAACATGTCCAATCAATTCAAAGAACTCAAAGTTTTTATTGTAGAGAAAAGTCGATCAATAGATTGGAGAACTCTTTTTGAAGAATCAGATCCTTTTCTTAAAGATTCGTTGCCACTAGAATCGTTTCACATTCTTTTCACGACACAAGGATTGAAAATGGATATCTCGACCTTCTCGCTTGCTTTGGTGGATTTTACCGTCACAGCAAGTGATAAATCAAAGCATGTATTTTACGGGAAATTAATGTCGAGTTTGAACCCTGATAAATGGCTTCACACTCCTGAAGAACTTACAGACATGGATTGCACACTGATGAAACTGAGTGAGTTTATTGGAAATGCGGTTTCGAACGGCATTGCCTACCCGGAGGCATTCGGACACTTTGACTTTAGCAGTGATGCAGCTTTAAGTGCGCCAGAGCTTCATACTGGATTAGCCAAACTAGGATTAGTGGGACATTCGACTAGAACTGCTCGGCTTATGCTGCGACATTTCCAAGATATTTGCAAACAATCTCAGGTGACTTGTCGGGACTTTCAATCTGTGGTTCTATATGCCGTTGAAAATCTAATTCCATTTCGGCAAAAGGTAGCGAAGAAGCATGATATCGATATCAGGGAAGAGATGGAAAAGCTGGACGTGGATCACTCTGGAGTACTGCCAATGAGCAGCCTGATACATGTATTGAAGCTGATGCAAGTCACTTTGCCAGAGGATGATCCAAGAATACAGACGTTTTGCACAGATGCTGAAACTGTTCATTATAAGGAACTCATGCAATCATTGATGGGACCTTCGCTATTCAACAAGGTGTGGTACAATCATTTAGTAGAGGAAGAAGATGGGAATCTGAAGGTCGGTGCCACTTGGTTTGAAAACGATGGAGTAGAAAGAGTGCTCGTTCAGTTGTGTGATTTACTTCGAAAAGCTGAAGCTAAAAGAGTCACTTTGGAAGAAGCATTTGAACATTTCGACCGAGACAAAAGCGGCAAAATCACCCGCAAGGAATTTCAAAAGGGGTTACGGAATCTAGGGATTGAAATTTCGTCCGAAGATGCTCGTGTCCTCATGCGGAGATTTGAAAGCAAAGGTCATAAATTCATCAGAGTGAGTGCATTTATCAAGATGTTAAGAAATCGCCTGGATAATAAGAGGGACACTACTCAGCTCATTGAGCAACTGCGCGCGTTGGTCAATGACGCTCGTAATGGTGGAGTTGACTTCAAGCAATGTTTTGAGCATTTCGACAAAGATTTTAGCGGGACTATCGACTCTGAAGAGTTCAAAAATGGTTTAAAAAAACTAGGTTTCGATGCGAATGAGGAGGAGTCCGAGGTCCTGATGAAGACATTTGGGTCCAAAAGACACAATGGGGAAATCAGCTATGGAAATTTCCTAGTGTTAGTCGGAGCCCAAGATGAAAACTTGGAGTCTGCGAGGGTTTTCAAAAAAATCCAACTTGCTTTAATAAAATCGAGTGATCGATATATTGCGATAGCCGAGCTAGTCGCTCCGTATGACAAGAAGAAGGATGGTACCCTTACTCGCAATCAGTTTGTATCAATGATTGAATCTTGGGCTTTTGGTATTCACGAAACTGACATGCACACATTACTGAGAAAATTGGATCCTCACACTGACGACATTATCGATGTTGCTGAGTTCATCGTAATGGTACAACCCTTATACAAGAGTGAACGACTGTTCAAAGCGATGAAAAACTTGAAGAAAAATGTTGCACTAAAGAAAATCAGTCACCATTCTTTCATGACACCGTTCAAACATTTCGATCCAGCATGTAAGGGGGTCGTAACCAGCAGAGAATTTCGATGTGCGATTGCGTCCTTGGGAATTCAAGTAGAGTCTATGGATTTGATCTGCGAACTTCTTGACATCCGACAAAACGGGAAGATTGTTTATGAAGAGCTTGTTGGTTTGGTACTTGGCATGTCACAATCATCTACATTGGAGAGTCCCAGAGGTCAAATTAAATCCACGGTAATAAATAACGACGTTTCTAGAATCGATACGCTGGAAATAGAACTGCAGGAATTCGTGACCATGGCTGAAAATCTAAACATTCCTCTTGAAGAAACCTTTTCCCATTTTGATAAAAATCGCGACGGCACGATTGCATTCTCTGAATTCTTGACATCGATGCTGCAGCTAGGCTTTGAATGTACAGAAGCACAATTACGCGAGTTGATAGAACGTATGTTGGTGAAATCAGGTGAAACTGTGACAGACACCCGGTTAATCAACTATGACATCTTCCTGCGATACTGGTCATCCAGCCGTCAAGAAGTTCAAAAGGTGGAGGACAAGAGAAGCGATTCTCAGATTCAAAACGAAGTAAATCACCTTCGAAGGGAGATAAAAGAATTTGTTGCGGATTCCACGAAGAGGGGCATCACATCATCCGAAGTATTTCAACATTTCGACAAAGATGGTGATGGGTTAATAACACAATCCGAATTTCATATTGCGATTGAGGAACTATTCGATGCTGCATGTGACAGTCGTGTTATCAAATCGTTTATTGAGTCGTTGGATGTATCCCAAGATGGGATGATTGACTATGAGGAGTTTTTAGGCGTTCGTAAAACTGTGGATAATACTTCGAAATCAAAGGAGGTGTCCACTTGGCAAACTGTGTTTTCTTCCAGGAGACAAAATCGATTACGACGCGATGCGGAGTCGGTGGCATTATCTGTCATACAATTGATCATTCGTAAAGTTGAAGTCGAGGTTGTAAGAAAAGGTCCTATTTGGCAGCAAGTTCGGAAAACTCTTTCTGCAAGAGTGAATCGAGCTTCATTTATTCAACATAATCAATCTGCCGTGAACCACAAGAAGATCACGCCATCTTCAACAAATACGAAAGTACACGAATCTTTGAATTTGGAAGTTGGCAAGGAATCTACAGCCACCATATCGGTTTCGATAAAGCAGAAAATGCAAGTGGCTGAAAAATTGCATGCTGCTGAGATTGCGGCTTCCCGTGTTGCAGAAGAATCGCGAGTAAGGTCGGAACAAAAGGCCCGTCAGCAGCATTTGCTAGCCGTGGAAGAAAGCGCGTTGGCAAATGGACTCGAAAAACTCAACGGAGTCATTTTTTTTAACTCCAAGTCGAAAGCCGTAACATTTCTTGAATCCATTGGTCTGGACAGATTTGGGAGTCGACTATGTTCTAAAGAACTTCACAAGGAAATCTATGTTTTCCCAGTAGTTCGAGATGAAATGATGCAGCAAGTTTTAGGCACCTGTAGCACCATTGTTGGTCGCAAAGTTAAACGCGAATTGTTATCAATGCTCAAATCCAAATCTAACGCTGATGGTGACGTAGAGACTTGGACATCACATCAAGTAGAGCTCTTCGTGGCCGACGTACTTGGCGAACAAGCCACCCGTTTATTCCAGGGCATGGATATTGACGGCGAGTGTTTATTGGAGTTGGAGGTTAAAGAACTCATGGAGGAACTGGGTCTCGAGGATGAGATATCGGCACAAAAATTGGTTTTCAATGTAGCCTACCTTCATTCCATCGCAAAAAGCGCCGGAACGGAAAACTCTTCTAAGGTGTGTTCCGCATTGAAATTGCAGGGCAAACCGCTGCCGCGGCCATCCTTGTCCCCTGTTAATGAGTGGTCAGTTTATGATGTGGTATCCTTTCTCAATAGCTTAGAATTGCCCTCTGCTGAAATTGTTTCATTGGGTGTCGATGGTGCAACTTTATTGGAATTAAGTGATCGAGATATTGAGTCAGAATTGGGTATTTCAAATGGTCCGCTACTTCGAACTGCCATCGAAGCTGTAAGGCAGCCGCCTTATGTATCGTTAGGTACCGGGCCGTATTTGGATGCCAGAATAGGAGCCGACTCTTCTTGTGCATTTGACAAGTCCAGTAGCACTTGTGTGAAGTCCGCACGTGAGCACGATGTTTGGATTCATATTGGTCAAGCGCTTTCTAAAACCATACTCATCGCTAATAAAGCAGCAACCCTTCGGCGCAAGAACGATGACGCTATTCAGGAGCCGTTAAACGAAGATGCTGGGTATTCTAAAAGCGAAATTAAAGCGGAGTACAGACGAATATTTGACTTTGTCTCCAAATCGATTCGAGCTGGTCTTCCTGTTCTTGCGACATTTCAAAAAGAGGACAAGGATGCCAATAATTTAATCCTGTTAAACGACTTTGAAAAATGCTTGAAGAAGATTGGTTTCAAAATTGAAGACGTTGGATCTTTTCGAACAGCTGTACATTCCGAAATGGATAAGCAATCAGCAGGGACTTTGAATTACCAACATTTCTTCGATTCGTGTATGAGTGAGTCTGAAAACCACGTTTTGGTATTCGACCAAGCAGCAAGTGATCCAGATATCGCTTTCACTACCGATGGGGGAATGGCGAGTTTACTATTCCATCGAGGTCATGAAACAAACGATGAACTTGAGGGTCACGTTCAAGTTCGCTACGGGGGAGGTTCATCGATGTACCGAGCCACCATTGAAGCTGATTTAGGAGACGGCACTTACAGGGTTAAGTATAAAGATAACAAGCAAGTAGAATGCGTACCACATGCGTGGATCGTCTTCAAAACACCAAAATCGTCATTTTACAATGTTGAGCCCAAAATCGCAGTCGCTAGAAAACGCTTTCAAGTTGGAATTCATTCTTGGCGAACAAAACTGAAACATCTCAGTGACGATATCGTGATCGGAGTTAAGTATGGCAATAATAAAATGCTAGGACTCTCTGCAGGAGGCAATATTGTAGTGAAAGGATTCTCACCGAAAGTAACCAATGTTATTTTAAAAAAGTCGTTCTCTAGTGACAAGCCGCTAAAATCAGGGGATCTCATCAATGTCCGTTTGGATTTGAATTTGATGGAAATATGTTTATCTCCCGTGGCGAGCGAGGGAAAAACCGACTTGCTGTGTAAGATCCGATTTGATGAACGAAGTCGAGAGACAGATTTTGAAAACAGCATTGGAAGTATTGTCAAGGATTTCATTTTTGAGCATCGGTCCATTGTTGAAACGCAGTTCCCTTTTAGAGCCAGTATTCAAAAACTCTGTTCGTTTCTATTCGAATTAGGTTTTGATCAGTGTTCTACAACTCAGCTTACTGATGTTCTCGAACCATTTTTAGAAAGTGGTTTTATTTCAACACCTTGGCTTCTTGATGATTCAAATTGGAGTCTTGCATCTCATGCCTACAATGATTATAGCCCTGCAGTAATGCTTTACGGCGTTGGAGATTGCATCCAATGGGACAATTCCTTTGGATCCGATGAAGCCAAAGAAAGCATTATAATCGGCAGTAATGTCAGCGTGAGATACGGAGGTGGAAGCACCTTCTACGAAGGCAAGGTCGTGGCTATTGACACTCTACCTTCCGGACAACAAAGTTTCGCTGTCAAGTATGAAGATGGTGACTTTGAAGCTCAAGTGCTTCCGCAGAACATTCAGTTAAATCATATTGTGGAACCCGAGTCAGTGAAGCCAGCGAAGCAGCTGGTTGTCAAACTGTATTGTCGTTTACTGAGCTACGCAAATCCTAACAAAGATTTATCGATGGAAGTTGGCGTGCCGTCTCGTGGATTGAGTTTTTGTAATGTAGGAAATGTTAGATTAACAGAATTGCTTCAAACAAGATTGAACGACCATCACTCTGTTCATTGGAGCCAAACTATGAACACAAGTCATCACATATTCGCTCCAGTTGCCGCGAATCAAAATGACAAGAATAACAATGGCAGCAAGCTACTCGATCAGGATTGGACCTTGTTAGGCACTATCGATGCTAGAAATGCGGATTCTGTGGTTCGTGGAGATATTGGAACCCCATTCACCTTAAGACTCAATCAAGTCAGTGATGGTTTCTATCACCGCTTGTGTTTCATGGCGGTGCTTGGTACTGTGGACCTCAAAGGGTGTTTTGTTCAACTGGCAGCACCGGTAGATCCAACACAATCAGTCCTCGAAAGCAAGAGTGTTTCTCGCATTGGGGGCGGTTTTGAATTTGATCTATTTGGTTCCTTGGCAAGTCAAGATGAAGCAGACCATCAAGCTTCTCGTTTCTTTTTATTATCGGGTCCCATTTTTGCAGTAGACGAAAAACATCATCAGGAGCAAAAACATATCAAGCAGAAGCCTGAAAAGAAACATTTCTCAAAAGTAGAAAGACAGAGCGTGCGACCCAAAATTCCAAATCCCACAATTAAAAATGCAACTCGGAACCATCGATCCAGTCATTCCCAATTTGAATCTAAACGTAGAAATAAGATGCCAGATTCATCGAGGGGATCTTCGCATGACGACATTGTGTTTCGACGATGGTTGTCCTTGGTGAACTCAAGAAACCAAGGTAGCAAATACCCTTTGTTGTTTGAGAAAGGCGAAATGATTCGATCCTATGACAAGGTATCGTCGTTGTATCCTTCCAGACCTTGGATTGCCGAATCCCGCAAAGAGGGATGGCTGCCTTCCCGTCACGAGGCTCCAACCTTTCAACAGTGGGTCCAATCAACAGACTTTGTTGCACCCAGCGGATACTCGAACCTCACTTTGTATGAGCACGCAGTACAAGCCTACGCTGACAAGCCTTGGATTCTAAAAAGTTCTAACAACGAGCATGACAAGCAGTTCAGTCAGGATGAAAAGATTGTGGTCGATCGATGGCTAGCTTTTAATGGATTAAATGAATATGGCGAGCCCACAGACTCGATATACGGCAATAAGTATTCATCTCCGCTAGTAGACCCGATAACAGGGCGCAAAGTGCGAGGCCGGTATGAGTTTATTGCTGGGTTGCATCAATCTAAACCATGGTTGGCTTTTGCCGAATCGCAAGGATGGCTGGCGAATCCAGACGAAAAACAGTTGATTAAGAAGTGGGCCAAAAAATCTGGTGCTACAAGGCCAGAAAGGTCCAATGCCCAGCAAACATTATTTGAGGCCCTCGCTCACACTTATCCTTCAAAGCCGTGGATATCCAAAAAAGTGGATAGTCGCTCCCTTAAATCCAAGCCGCGTTCACCCCGTGCGAAGAAAACAATTCCCAAAGAAATTCCTGTGAAATCATCTATGAAGTCTCCCAGAATATCCATTATCGATTTGGAACGAAATCAGAGATTATTGGAGGCCAAGTTGAAAAACATTGTTGGCCATGAAGTGGCAACAACCCCTTCACGACCATCAAGTGATGATTCCACGAATGCACTCGCTTCCGATTTCATCAAAGGGTCTGTTACCCGAGCTACTGAATTAGCTCAAATACAATGGGAGCAGCAAGAGCAGTTGCGTCGACTAAAGCAACTCAACGATCAGAGCACTTCTTTGGATAAACGAGAAATGGAGATCGAGAAGCTAAAAAAGGAAATGGAAACCAGAGAAAAAGATCAAGCATGGGCCTCACGAGTGACAGCTGCACACAAAAGCACCATAAAACAAGTAGATCCCAAAGATCCTTGGGAGATGGCTGTCACCAACAAACAAAAGGCATATATTCCATTATAATTTAAACTCAAACTCGAAATTTAAAAAATAGTTTCAAGAACTTTGAAACAACAAAAACGATCTAAAATGAAATTTGCCAGTGTTCACAGAAGTGAATGCCGGAGATGACGGGAGCCATTTTAGTTCTCCAGCGCTTTTCTTTGGACCCGTATTTCCCAGTGGCATAGTTTGAAGGCCAGATGGCAATCGGAACTCGTGGCATTCGCCACAGATAGTTTTTTCAAAAACTGAAGGTTTTTGCTGCTCCTACATGATCCAATTTGATTGATAGATTTCCAATGGCAAGATTATTCTGCAAATCAGACATATGCGTGAGTTATGTTCATTTGTTAATTTACCATCCAAAGCTGAATTTCGGGTTATTAGGAAACATTACGAAATGAAAGCGCATAGATAACATCGAACATCGAAGGATGATAGACTTTTAGTGAAGTTGGGAAACAGACCCGCTCGTTTCTATTAAAACTACGTTTAGTACTTTATTTTAAAACAGTTTTTAAACACAACAAAAATCGATTTTTTTAAAGCACTAGTAGTGGATAAAAGCCATCAAATGCAAATTTCTTAATAATAAACAAGAGTATCTTGTTGAAAGAAAAGAGCCTGATGGAGGATGTTTTTCAACGGCTATAAACGAAGCGCCCTCCTCAGGGGAAACATCAGTCAGGTATTTGCAAGCATTGAATCCGAAATAGTTGCTGGATTCACAAGTTTGCTGATCTCATCCTATATATCGTCCTTTTTCCCTCGTTCATTCAGGTTCAAAAGAATTGGAGCGAGATCATTGAGTTGGAAAGGACACGAGTGCCGACTGGTACAAGAATCAAATCCAGATCGCTCTCCCAATACGACTTCTATCAAATACCCCTTCTGGTCTTTTTTTCTGGTAATCTTAATCATAAATGCATCTTGGTCACGATGAGCACAAGCCACAATTCTCTTGTCAGTTTTCTCAGCCATGAATCCGCGAGGATCTGGATCACCGTTGAAAAGCCGGGAAAATGGGTGCACCTTACCCATATAATTAGCCAGCTCCCCAATGAACAAGCAAGCCTCGTCTCTCTTTTCAAACACTCTGCCAACTTTCAAATGGTTCGCTCGCCTGGTCTCGTCCGCCATGATTGCTTCGACCTCCATTGCTTCCGACTGTGGTATTTCTTGAATCAAGAACTAGATTGCGGATCGACGCAAGATGCTTTGCTTCTTTTTGTTGTTCCTTAAACTGTACCTCGATCGGCATACAACTATATTCTGGAACTGTAAAATAAGGATGTTCAGGTTCATTTGAATCCAGTTCCATCAGGATATTATTCGGACCATCATCCTCTTCAGAATCCTCTTCAGAATCGACTTCAGAATCCTCTTCTTCTTCATCGCCATTATTACCAAACGCGTCCTCTTCTTGATGCTGCTGGTTCTGATCAGCATCACAAATATTAGCAAACGCGTCCTGTTTTTCTTCTGGGTGCTGCTAGTTTTGCTCGTCTTCCTCCTTATACTGGTTTTTCTCGTCTTCCTCCTCATGCTGCACCTGCATTGGCTGTCCCAGTATCGGAAAATCCGGCACCCCAACATGCTCCTCTTCCATGTTGCTGGCAGCTGGTGTCAGTAGAGTCTAGACCGAAGGGCCACTACCTAGTCTGGAGCGCAGTCGCTTTGATTGTCTTATCATACAGCATACACTCGCGGGATCCGAATATTGTTTCTAGAAAACATCGGGATTCGAGTAAAAGTTTGATATCTTTGAGGAAATGTCGATCCGAATTTGACGGCTGGGATCCGATTATCCGAATTTCATTCACAAAAAAAAGTAGGGGCGCTTGGATGATTTTTAATAGCGGTGCAATCCGATCAGTACCCCGATTAACGCGTCGTTTTCTTCATCATGCAGTTGTATTGGAAAAGATAGGCGGGATATTCTCTGACCAGAAGCTTCAGTCTCCATCCCTTACAGGTGACAGACAGGTTCGGGTTCAAGTTGATTCATGCGGTGTAGCATACCGTGACACATTAGACAGAGAAGGAGCGTTTCCATTCATCTCACTTCCGGCAGTACTGGGTCACGAGATTTCTGGAACTGTTATAGAGGTTTCTCCTGGAACTGATTTGGCAGTGGGTGACAAGGTAGTCTCTGTTCACTGGGATCAAGATGAAGCTTGGCCATCGCCATTAACAACTACTGGGCCAGTCAGCTCATTCTTAGGTCTCACTCTGCACGGAGGGTATCAGGAGTTGATGGTCATACCGGAGACTGCCTTGGTTAAATTAGAATCTTCAATAGCATGTCGATGGACTGCCGCAGAAGCCGCCGTGTAAGTTCTTTGTATTTAATAGCAGCAAGTATTTGAAAATGAGAAAGAGTCATGTCTACATGGGGAACGGTGTAAGTGAATTATCGTTCAACTTGTTTATTAATCGAATGTTTTTATAGCTGGATGGGTGCTATTGAAAGAGCTCAACTTCGTTCTGGATCAGTAGTCATGGTAACCGGAGCCTCAGGTGGTGTGGGGTCTGCTTCTATTGCACTTTTAAAACATAAGGGATGCACAATCATAGCTGTGACTTCGAGCATGCACAAATCCGCTTATTTAGAATCTCTTGGTGCTAACCATGTGCTATTAGGCGTGAAGGGCTTCCACAAAGACCCGCTACTTGCTGAGGGAGTGGACATGGTAATTGAATGCACTGGTGAGCCTACTTTTGATAATGCATATCGCTCTTTAAAGCCGGAAGGCACTTTAGTTTTGGTTGGAAATACTACCAATGCGAGTGCGAAACTTCCAATAGGATTGACAATTCTCAAATCACTGAAAGTAGTTGGATCTGACAGTATCAGTAGAGCTGCGCTGTCAAGTCTGTTCACGTTCATGACTGAAAACAATCTAAGGCCTCATATTGATGAAATTATTTCATTAACGACTAAAGAAGTCGAGAATGCGCATAAATCATTGGTTGAGAAAGGCAGCAGAGGAAGGACTGTAATACAAGTGTCGCAAGATACTTGGAAATAATAAAAACCATCTAAAAGTAGATTTCACCGTCATTCACAGAAGCGAACGCGGGAATCATGGCCGGCTTTTTTAACTTTCCTGTTTTTTCTGGGTGGATGTTCTTTTCAGCTTCATAAGGTGAAATGTACTCCGCACTTTGAGTGGCATTCTTATTGGAATTTTTCTGCTCTTCTTGCTTTCTTTGCATTCTTAAAGCCACGGCTTCGGCAGCTTTCTGCTTTTCATATGCCGTTAAATTCGATTGATACACTTCCAACGGTTTACCTTTCTTTTTGGACTTTAGCTTCGGAGCAGAAAGAGTATTCTGCAAAAGTTTGTCTGCTTGCGCCCATTTCTTGTGTTGCTTGATCTTTTCCATTGCATCTGCAATATTGTCACGCTTGATCTTGGCTTGTAACGCGGCCTCTTTCCTCTTTTGAGTAATATTCGCTTTCTGCTCCAACATCTCGTGTATTTTATCGCTTTGCTCTTCCAGTTTATTGACTATCTGCATCCTTTTATATTCTTCCTTTCTCTGCTGACGGAGGACGTTTTTCAATTTAGATTCTTGCCTCAATCGAGTTTGTTCTTTCTGGATCTCCAAGTTACGATTCTTGTTCATTTCGAGTTTATTAATAGCCTCTTCGACCTGGGCTTGACGGACCATTAAATCCCTAGCACGTATTTCATCATCACGTCTAGTGTCCTCAATAGCTTGCATCCTTTTCGCTTCGAGTGCTTCTGCTTCAATGTTTTTCCTACGAAACTCCTCCTCTTTTTGTTCTCGAATCCGCTGAGCTCGGTGACTTGCTATTTCTTCCTTCATCCGAAAATCATCTTCTCGTTTACGATCAGCTTCTTCCATTAATTTTTTGTTCATTTCAATTCTTTCTTTCGCTCGTTTTTGCTTTTCTTCCAGAGCTTTACTTCGCTTCGCTTTTTGTTTCTCCAGCTTCATCTGCCTCAAAGCTTCTTTTTCAGATGCTGTTTTCAGACGTTTTTGAACGGCGTCGTGCTGCTGCTTCATAATCTTTTCTGTTTGCTCTTTCAGTGCCTGCTGTTTTTGATCTCGTTCCATTTGTCGTTGCATTGCCTCTCGTCTTCGAATCTCTTCTTCCATCTGGGCTTGAGCTGCTAATGCTTTCTGCTTTAAGAATTCTTTCTCGGCAAGAGCACGTCGCGTCCTCTCCTCTACTTCCATCTCTGCCTCTCTTTGCATTTGTTTCATTCTTTGTATTTCAGTACTTCGAATTTTCTGTTTTTGTACCTGGTTTTCAATCTGCTTTCGCTTTTCTTCCTCGTTACGCTCCTTGACGGCGTTTTGTTCTTGCAGCTCAACCTGCTTCATTTCAAAAGTCAGCATCTGTTCGATTTCCTTCTGCTTTTTCGCCTGTATTTTTCGAAGTCGTGCTTCTTCCTGCACAACTGTGGTGGACACTGAATCCTGGTTCGAGTCCATTCCCACCGTCGGCTTCGTCGACACTGTCATCTCTCGCTTGATCAGTTGGCTTCTAGCAGATCGAACTTCTTTGATGAGATCTCTACGACGCAAACTGTAATCTTCATGCCGCAGTCGCTGAACCTTGGCATCTATGTTTGGTTCCCAAAACGAATCCAATTCCCGTACACGAAGTTCGTTTGGCTCCACGCCGGTCATCAAAAATGCCTCCGAAGACCGTGGCGAGTATGCCAATCGAGCATCATCCTCATACTGTCCATATGATTTCTCTTTGCTAACAGTGGCTATCACGTACTCTATATCCACTCGCCTACCCTTCATGATATCGACTCTCAACGGAACTATTCAAGATACGACCCCCGAGATAAAGATCCGTTATTTTTGAAATATCGTATTTCTTTTATAGGATGGACCTGAAGAAGCTATCCTCCAGGTTGGAAGATAAAAATGCTTCGCCAACTCAACCTGTATCGGCAAGGAAATTCAGCAGCATGGATGAATGGAAGTTATTGAATTCCAGGAAGATCAGTGTACCAGCATCCCTGCAACCAATAAAGCTTCACAACCAGAGCGAGGAAATAAATGAATCTTCTAGGATTACACTTAGCGAACACCTTCGACATTCTACATCTGCAGTTGATCAGCTTCAGCAGCAGGTGAAGACCCTGGCGATATTGGTGATCGAAAAGGATAAAATCATACAGAATAAGAATGCTGAAATAAGACGAAGGCAGTCCGATCTCAAGAAATTATCATCTGTTTTGGAGTCTAAAATTAATGAACCTAAATGGGCAGCGAAGAGTCTAGAAAAGGAAATTTCAGCTGCAAAGACGATGTTGGAGCAACAAGAAAATACAATCAAAAGTTTAAAACTCACAGTAGAAGGAACCAAACAAGGGATTGAAAGTGAAAAGATGACCAATAAATCGCTTTTGAGTCAAATGGATTTAAAGGACCAAGAAATAAAACAAGGAAATGAAATTCTAGAAAAGATGTCAATCAAGTATACTGATCTTGTTGAACAAAACCGACTAAGCCATCATGAAATCACCGCTAAACTGAAAAACGCCACAGACAAGCTGAAAAGAAACGAGTTTCAGATGAATAGCCACCAAACTGCATTTAAGCAACAGCTCCACGACTTAAAGCAATCACTAGACAGTATAACTTTGGAAAATGACGAGTTCAAGACAAACACAGAGTCGCTCATGAAGGCGAAACTCCGATTGGAAAAGAAGTTGGAACAGATGCAATTAGAAAAAAAGAAAACGTATGATATCTCAATAAGTGACCAGAAACTTGCTCTGGAGTCATCAAACAAAATTAAAAGCCTTCTTGATAAAGCAAGGTCGATGCTAAACGAAGCACAAAGTAAAATAGAGGAGTCGTCCAAGAAAAATGAGATCTTGAGTTTGAAACTAGAAGCTAGCGATGCACAAATGAATTCTCTTAATATCACTTTTGAAAAGAAGCACCGTCATCACGCCGCGAAAACGGATGCAGAAATTCAGAAGATGAAAGCAGATTTTCAGAGCAAATACGATCAAGTGGTTTCAAAATCAAAAACATCCCTTATGGATCTAACTTCAAGCTTTAAGATGCAAATTGATGAAAGGGATTCATTATGTGCATCGCTCCAAGAGCAGATGAACATTCTTCAAACAAGGAGTGTGAAAGAGTTGAATAATCTCGTGTCATTTCAAACACAAATACGCCAATGCAAAGTCGAGTATACGGCACTACAAGATATGGTGTCTGGACAAGCTGAAGGGTTTCAGGTATCGCTGCAGCGAGCCATTGAAGCGGCAGGCGTACTACTCCAGCAAAAAGATAGCCTTGAAGAGTATACTCAAAACTTGAAGAACGAATGCAACCAACTAAAGAGCGAAATGGCGTTGCAAAATGAACGTCACAGTAAGCATATAATAATGCTGGAGGTGGAAGTTCGACATCAACAAGCAGGTGCAGATGAACTTCGTAAATCTATTGGAACTCTTGAATTAAAACTTGAGGAGTCACAGTGCCAGCAATCCACCATCATCACCCAGCTGAGAAATCAATGCAGTAAATTAGCTCTTGAGAATCAGAACGCAGAACGTTACTATCTCCAAGAAATAAAAAAGTTACAAGAGCTACAAAAGATAGATGCAGTTTTAGCAGAGAATTCAAGTGAAATTCGAGAAGACATCGATATTCCTGCTTTGAAAGCTGATTTTGGAGCCCAGTTGATTAAATGGCAAAGTAGAACATCTTTACTTCAGAATCAGCTGCAAGCTCAAACTTTGAGAATTCAGCAATTTGAAAAACAATCTACGTCATCAATAGATCATGAACAAAAACCTGGATTGGTGAATTCTTTTAATCTTATCCAAAAGGAACTTTCTGCTCAAAAGGCTGTAATGAACATTAAATGTTTGATTAGTGCTGCCGAATCTACTGATGCAACTTTCTTACTAGAATTCTCTCAAAAGAAGGAGAAAAATTTGTACGAAAGGATCCATTTACTAAATTACCATGTATCTGCATGTGAGTCACATATGAGTATATGTGAACCTGGTGCCACATCAAAACATCATCAAAACAGAATGATGAATTTGAAAACGTTGGATCAACAAATAAAGGATTCTGAGATCGAACGAGATTTA
>Ga0105055_10004174_pt1 | contig 21364 bp, 22 predicted proteins | sample BON03_FD_78090 | JGI IMG/M metagenome (GOLD analysis project Ga0105055, IMG submission 78090) | Freshwater microbial communities from Lake Bonney liftoff mats and glacier meltwater in Antarctica - BON-03 | ecosystem: Environmental > Aquatic > Freshwater > Ice > Glacier meltwater | place: Lake...
ATATTTTTAAGTGGGTTGTTTATTGAAATAATAAGAATGGGTATACATATTTATCAAACACATACCCGTTTAAACCTTTTAGAAGATAAAGCTTTAGATTTTGTTCAAAGTGAAGAAGATTCTTAAGTTTATAACATGCATATTGAGAACACAGGCTTGGTAATGGTACGTAAAAAAACTTGTCTTGAGCTAACTGACATTCTAATGGGTGAAGAGTTTAGAGGTGAAATAGAAGAATGTCCAATATTCCCATTGGGGAAACGTGGAGTATCCTTACATTTGTCAGAAGGTCGTACTAAAGGAGAATATTCAGTGCTTGGGATTCTTGATTGCGGAGACCCTTATTCTTTAGAAGCGATTGAAAACAATAGTGGAGATAAAATAGGCTCTTTTAACTCAGTCCTGCTTTCTTAATGGTACCAAAAGTCATTGCAATATCCAATCAAAAAGGAGGTGTAGGAAAAACTACTACCAGTGTAAATATTGCTGTGGGCTTGGCAATGCGTGGTTATAAAGTATTGTTAATAGATACTGATTATCAGGCTTCGTGCACGGTAGCTCTAGGTATTGACATGGAATATGACAATAGAAGTATTTACGCAGCTTTAGTTGGATTAGCCCCTATTCAGGATTGTATTATTCCAACGAAAAGAAAAAATCTAGATATAATTCCTTCGACTCAGCATTTAGTGGGTGCAGAAATCGAGCTTATTACAGTTTCAGAAAGAGAGTACATTTTAACAGAAAAGCTAGAGATTATCAAACCGCTTTATGATTTCATTTTCATAGACTGCCCGCCTTCTTTAGGCATAGTCCCTATTAATAGCCTCATGGCAGCAGACTCTGTTCTCATACCATTGCAGTGCGAGTTTTTTGGATTAGAAGGCATGCATATGCTGCTAGATACCATTAGGATTTTACAAAGTAGGCTAAAACCAGAACTTTATGTAGAAGGTATTTTGATGACCATGTTTGATGAGGAGTCTGACTTTTCTAGAACCATTATGGCTCTAATGCGTACAGAGTTTCCAAATGAAGTATTCGATACTTATATACCAAGAGATCCAGATTTTATTGATTCCACTGCCAGTCAAATACCGGTTATTGCTACTGGAAAAACAGACTCTATAGGCCTGAAAGCTTATGATAGGTTGATTTTGGAGCTTTTAGAGAAATATAATTTAAGAAAGCGAAAGAGGGCTTAATTACATATTATTAGCCTTACTGCCAGCTACTTTAAAGCCAGCCCTTTCTTGATATTCATTTGCCGAAACAGTGAAGCCATCAAATTCTGCAAAGCGAGTGTATTTGCCAATAAACTTTAATTTGACATCATCAACACTTCCACTTCGGTTTTTGGCTATTATCATTTCTGCCATGCCATTTGTGCTGGTGCCGTCTTCTAGTGTGTCAATATCATAATACTCAGGCCGATACAAAAACATTACCACGTCGGCATCTTGCTCAATGGAGCCAGACTCTCTTAAATCTGAAAGCTGGGGACGTTTATCTCCACCTCTAGTTTCTACTGATCTACTTAGCTGCGATAGAGCAATCACAGGGATATTTAGCTCTTTTGCTAATGTTTTTAATGACCTAGAAATAGCTGCAATTTCCTGCTCACGGTTCATTCCTTGTTTCTGATTACCTGCCGTCATAAGCTGAAGGTAATCCACTATCACCATTTTGATATTATGAAACGCTTTCAATCTTCTGGCCTTAGTTCTTAATTCCAATATGGAAAGAGCAGGAGTGTCATCTATATAAATAGGTGAAGTAGAAAGATTGTTAAGTCTAGAATGAAGTGCATGCCAATCATCTTCATTTAGGTCTCCTTTTCTAAGTTTATGGCTATCTATCTCTGCCTCAGCCGAAATAAGCCTTAACATCACTTGCTGCGAAGACATTTCCAAAGAAAATAATGCTACTGGTAAATGAAAATCAATGGCAGCGTTTCTTAATGCTGAAATAACAAAAGCAGTTTTCCCCATACCTGGCCTAGCGGCGATGATGATGAGCTCTGTATTATGAAAACCACCTGTCAGTAAATCTAAAGAGGGAAAACCAGATGGAACATTGGAGTGGTCTGAGTTTTCGTCTGTTTTATTCTTGATTTCCTGAATGGTTTTAGCTACCACTGCACTTAATTCAGGAATGTTTTTATTTAAATTACCTTCTTGAATATCTCTAAGACTTTGTTCTGTGCCATCCATTAGACCGTAAACATCTGTAGTGTCTTCGAAGGCCTTATTGTTGACGTTATCTAATGTATCTACTATTTTTCTGCGGATAGAATATTGAACAATAATTCTGGCGTCTTGTTCTATGTGTGCTACGGTGGAATTAGCCATCATATTGGCAGTATATGAAGCTCCGCCAATAAACTCTAGTTCGCCGTTCTGTCTTAATTGATTAGTAACGGTAAGTAAATCAATAGGTTCTGTTTTTCCGAAAAGCTGTAAAATGGCTTGATAAATAGCAATGTGCCGTTCTTCTTGAAAACTATCTGGTTTTAAAATGTCTATAACAGAAGTTAAAGCATCCTTCTCTTTGATAATTCCACCTAAAACATTCGCTTCCAACGCACGCACATGAGAAAGCTGTTGGAAAAGGGGTTGCTTTTTCTCATAACCTCTGTCGGGGAATCGTCTTTTGTTTTGGGTTTTAGCCATAAAATTTCGACTAATTGTATCCTAAATTTTCCAGTATTTCGGCCAGTTGTTCTTTGTTATCAAAAGGAAGTGAAACTTCGCCTTTATCTAGTGCATTAACTTTAATTTTCACTGGTACTAAAGTTTTGCCTTTTAAAGACATTTCTTCAATACGTATATCTTCTTTATAGCTTTCTAGAGGCGAAAGTCCGTCCACAAATGACGTTTCTTTTTTAACCAATTCTTCCACTTTTCTCGATGATAGTCCTTGACTAATAATGCGATGGAAAAGTTCTAATTGGAAAACAGAGTCTTCTAAGGTAATTAAAGGCCTAGCTTGACCCATGCTAATTTGCCCTAGCATAATGCCAGATTGAATAGCGGGCGGTAACTGTAATAGCCTCAAATAGTTATTGACAGTAGTTCTGTTTTTTCCTACTCTATCGCCAAGTTGGTCATGACTAAGATTACATTCCTTTATCATCCTTTCGAAAGACAATGCTATTTCTATTGCATTAAGATTTTCTCTTTGAATATTCTCAATGAGAGACATTTCTAGCGAACGCTGGTCATCCACATTTCTAAGATAGGCAGGCACTTTATCTAGCTGGGCTAGTTTGGCTGCTCTTAATCTCCGCTCACCTGATATTAATTCATATTTCCCATCACTTTTTTCTCGTAATGTTAGCGGTTGAATAATACCATGAACCCTTATTGAATCTGCTAATTCATTCAATGCGACCTCATCAAAATCTGTTCTTGGCTGATGAGGATTAACTGAAATATTTACTATTTGCACTTCCTTAACTCCCCTAAATGAAGCTACCTTCCGGCTAACCACCAGATTGCTATCACTTAATAATGAATTAAGACCTTTTCCCATTTCACGCGGCATTCTCTAATTCTAATTTAATCTCTGGCAATTGGTTTCTTCTCAATAACTCTTTAGCTAGGTCTATATAACTTATAGCACCTTTGTTTTCCAAGAATTTAATATCAAATTCTTCGCCTTTTTCACCAGTAAACATTAATAAAGCAGGTAATCCATAACTAGGAGCCTCAGCCAATTTTACATTTCTAGGAACGATAGTTTCAAAACATAAATCCTTAAAAAAGCTTCGAACGTCTTCTACTACCATTTTAGAAAGATTGGTTCGGCCATCATACATAGTAAGTACGTAACCTTCTGATTCTAGATTTGGATTAAGTCGTTTTTTGATAATTTCTATAGTGTCTTTGAGTTTCGCAATACCCTCCAAAGCAAAAAACTCACATTGAACAGGAATTAATACAGAATCTGAAGCCACTATGGAATTAATTACCATTAGACCTAAAGATGGCGAGCAATCAATGAATATGAAGTCGTAATCATCTTTAATTGGTTGTAATACATCTTTTAAGATATATTCTCTAGCCACCTGATTAACGATTTCCAACTCAAAACCTGCCAAATCAATATGGGAAGGAATGATATCTAAATTAGGTATTTGAGTATTAATTATGCAGTCTTGCACCTTGGAATCACCAATTAACGCAGTGTACATATTCTCCTTATATTCCTTGCTATCAATGCCTAGTCCAGATCCCGCATTTGCCTGAGGGTCTGTATCTACAATGAGGATTTTATAATCTAAAACAGCCAATGATGCTGAAAGATTTATAGCAGTGGTCGTTTTACCAACGCCCCCTTTTTGATTAACGATCGAAATGATTTTTCCCATAGTAATATAATTTTGATATAACAAATATAGCTGATTTTGAAACTATTTTTAGCCAAGGTATGCCTTTGTAGATAAGTTTTAGAAATGTGGATAAGTCAAAAAAAATGTAAACAATGTCCTTAATTCAAGAAAAACTATTAAATTAGTTAGATTATTAACCTTAACCTTATTTTTATGAATACTAAAACTATTGTTGCTGGGCTACTGGCTGGTCTTACTACCTTCCTACTTGGTTGGCTTATTTATGGAATCTTACTTTCAGTAACTTTTGCTGAGTTAAGTGGCTCAGCCACAGGCGTATCAAAATCAGATACCGAAATGATGGCTGGAGCTAGTATGGTTTATTTGATCATAGGCCAGTTTACATTGGGTATGTTTTTAGCTTTTGTTTTTAGCAAATGGGCCAGTATTGCTACTTTATCAGGTGGTGCAAAAGGTGGTGCTACTATTGGTTTATTCACGGCTATCGGCTGGGACTTTACTATGCTCGGCACTTCGAATGTTTCAACTCTACAAGGAGCCTTACTTGACGTTGTTTTTACTATAGTAGTTACAGCAGTAGCTGGAGCAGTAGCGGGTTGGTGGCTAGGACGTAAGTAATTTTATTTAGTAATTTAAATCCCCATGGCCATAAGTCATGGGGATCGTTATAAAACCTAAAAACCACTACTTTACATTATTTATGTATTTCATAAGATTGTCATTAATATTTACGATTTCCGCCCCTATATCATGTGTGGCTTGAGGCATTAAATTAAACTCGCAAGCAACTTTCTTTTTTCTTAGATTTATTGTTAGTTTTTCCCCTTGACTCTTATTTATTATCTCATCTTGACCACCATAAAACAATAAGGTGTTTGGACTGCCTTTGCCGGCCATGTAATATGGACTTGCACTTTTATAAGCACCAGGGTCTTCTTCAAAACTATGACCTATAAGTCTTTCAGTCATATTTCCGAATTTCGGATCTATAATGCCCTTATAGATGGAAGCTACAGTGAGGTCCGTTGGAGAAGACACTGCAGTAACTAATTTTATGTCCATGTGTCCATACTTATAGGCATAACTTAAGGCCAAATGACCACCTGAACTATATCCCCAAAGCATCAAATCATCCGATAAGTTTAAATTTGATTTTAAACTTTCGTAATGTTGAAAAAACAAATTAAAATCGTTCATTATGTCTTCAAAACGAACATTATCTAGTCCTGCTAAACGATGATTTATGTTGAAAATGGTAAGATTTAGGTTTCTTCTTTTGAAGTCTTCTACTACAATGTTTAGAAAACTTTTATCCAAAATACTCCAACCGCCACCGTGTACTAAAACTAAAGTAACAGATTTTATGTCTTCTATATCGTGGTTTGGGATATACAAATCATAATTTTGGAATTGTTTATTGCCATAAGTTTGGTTTGCCTTAAGTTCGTAAGATAAAGTGCTTTTAGCTAATAGTTTATCTGCTAAACTTGGTCTGTTATCAATTGGCTTTATGAAATCAAAATCTGAACATGAGCTTAATCCTAAGATTAAGACAAAAACGAAAATTGGTTTTAAGTTTTTCATGAGGATGATTATTATTTATATCCTTGTGCTTAAAACACTGTTCCTTTAATAATTCAAATGGTTTTGGGAAATTATGAGTAAAAGTATCTCCCAATTTTCCCCATATTGTAAAAACATTTAAACGGTTAGTGCCATTTAAGTCAAGAATTTGGGAAAAGCTACCTTTGGAATAGTGTTTTGTAGAATCTAATAAAAATATAAATTAGATTATGAAGACCTCATTTATTTCAAAGTCAGGTATGACAGCATCTTGGATGGGCCTAACATTATTTGCTGTAATGGCTTCAGGAGTAGGAATGTACAATTTCAGTAATTATAAAATAGCTGAAAGTGAAATTAAAATATTAAAAGTGGAGTTGGAAGAATTACTAAACGAACAGGCCGTAACAAAGGATGAACTTACCATTGTTAGCGAAAAACTGAGACTTAAAACAGCCGAGTCTAGGGCTAAAGCAGCCGAGCTGGAAAAAGTAAATAAATTAAGAAACATATTTTCGTCTAAAACAGATAAAAGGAAATAAGAATTTTTAGAAACTCTGGTTGGTTCTACCATATTTCAAGTTCAAACCAGTGTAACGGTTTTGAAGTAAAAGTTGATAATGTTTTCTACATACTTTTGTAAATCTTTATAACTGGCTGGTTTCACTATGTAAGCTGCCGCTCCCAAAGAATATGCCCTTTTTATCTCCTTCTCTGCACTAGATGTGTAATAGATAAACCTTGGACTATGGTTTAGTTTTTTATCATTTGCCACTTCAGTAAGTATTTCCCAACCATTTACTTTTGGCAAATTTAAGTCGAGCATAATTAGGTCTGGAAGTTTGGAATATTCTTTAAGCTTATTGAGCAATTGAAGTCCATCTGAAACAAATGACAAATCACAGTTTTTTGTATTTTCGTCGAAGGCGGACTGAAGCAGTAATTGGTCATCTTCATCATCCTCTGCAATTAGAATATAATATCTTTTTTTCATAGACTATTGTTTAAGTAAATCTTGAGGGAAAAATAGATAAAAAGTTGCCCCTACATTTTCTTCACCTTCAGCTTCTAAATATCCGCCATGGTTTTCCATTATTCTTTTACAAATGGAAAGCCCAATTCCGGTACCATCTACATAAGAGGTTTTCTCTAACCTGCCGAAAATAACGAACATTTTTTCTTTAAAGGCATTGTTGAATCCCTTTCCATTATCCTTGATACTAATTAGATGAAATTTATAAGGAATATCTTCCTCGTATCTAACTACTTCAGCGTATCGAAGGCTTACATTATTCAGCTTATTGAGCTTCCTAAACTTAATGGCGTTACCAATAATGTTTTGAAATAGTTGATATAATTGGCTCTGATTTCCCTGAATAACAGGCAATTTAGAAATTGTGACATCTATTTTTTCTGCATTAATAATATATTCAAAATCTCTTAGAACTTCAGTTGCTACTTCATTTAAATCTATGCTTTCAAAAGTTGGTTTATCTGCTAAGAGTTTAGAGAGGCTCAGTAGATCCTTAATTAAAAGGGTCATTTTTTCAGCAGAACCATTCATTCTGTTTAATAAATCAAGTCCTTTTTTATCTAATTTTTTGCTATGATTGTTCTGAAGTTTTTCGCTGAAAAGTCTGATTTTTCGAAGGGGCTCTTGAAGGTCGTGCGATGCCACATACGCATACTGTTCTAATTCTTTATTCGATCTATTAAGCTCTTCTATGCTTGATTCTAAAAGCTCGGTAGTTTCATTTCTGTTTTTAAGTTCATCACTAATTAGTAAAAAGGAATAGCTAAGAAGTGCCAAAGCTAATAGTGCAAGTATGAAAAGTAAAAAAGGGGTGAATTGTTCCTCAAATTCCTTAAGTTTTAATCTTTTTGAAAGCTGTCTATTCTCATGCAGATTCATGCCCTTTAAAAGTATAGAATATGTTTTGTTAATGGTATCATTTTTTTCAATCAATTCTAATTGCTTAAACTTATATTCTGCAGTTGAGGTATCATTGAGAACTTCAAGAAGTAAGCTCTGAACTCTTTGGTTTGCCTCATTTTCCAGCTTTTTAATATAATATTGATGGAGATCATTGTCGCGAGTTAATTTCTTAAAAAGCTGAATGGAATGCCTTAAGGAATCTCTTTCAGTTTGAAACTGATTAAAATACTTTTTGTCTTTTGTAATTAAATAACTTCTTTGATTCGCGATGGTAGAATAAAATTCAGATCTTAAATTTGAAATGGTCAATAAAACCTTATTTCCATTGTCTATGATTTTGGAGTACTTAGTTATATTACTAAGCCTATCATAAGTAAGCATGCTCATAATTAAAAGTATGCTCATCGAAACACCGAAAATTATATTTATAAGTTTTTTATTCATAATCTAGCATTCATAAATTTACCCCATTTTGGGGAAAATAATCTACGTAAAAGTGAAGAGTTGAACCAATTTTAGTTTTTACATTTTTTGTTGTATAAATATATATCAAGAATAATGGTCACATTATTAGTTATTTAGTGATTCTAAAACATAGTAGCAAAAAATTGGTCTTCTTTTTGAATATATTTCAATATAAAACATTCCTAATCATGCTGAAACAGAAACTAGCACAAACTCAAACTCAAAATTTAAAAATCAGCCCGAGGCAGATTGAACTAATTGATTTTATGCAATTAAACGAAATTGAATTGGAAGATAGGATAAAAAAGGAATTAGAAGAAAATCCTATGCTAAAGTCTACTGAGCCTAGTTATAAGTACCAGATTCTTTCTCAGAATTCTGAAAAGTCTCATTTCGAATCTAGCGATAAAATAGATAAAGATATCAGATTAGAATTAAAGCAGCAGTTTAAGTTTTTTGGGATTTCAGAAAATGAAAATAAAATAGCTTGCTTTCTGATTGACTTGTTAAGTGAAAAGGGTTTTTTGACAAGAAGTATTGACCAACTCGAAGATGATATCTCTTTCGGCCTTAATTTATTTGTTTCAAGAGATGATATACAAGCAGTTTTGGATAAGCTTTATAGATTAGAGCCTTATGGAATAGGTACTTCAAATCTTCAAGATTATCTTATAAAACAAGCTACAAATTTAGAGTCTGATCCAGTTTTATTAAAAATATTGGAGCAACATTTCAATGATTTGGCCAATAAGCATTTTGAAAAAATCATAGATTCCTTATCCCTAAACTTAGAGGAACTAAAGATATTTTTGAATAAAATTAAAAACTTCAAACCCTATCCCTTTTTTGGTTTAGAAATCTCATCTAAAGAAGAAAGCCAATATAGAAAGCCTGATTATTTGATTGATTTTAAAGATGGTAAGCTAATCTGTGGGGTACTTTCGGGTAATGGCAAGAAAATAACCTTTGATGAAGCTTTTGAAAAGCAATTCGATTTACAAACGGACAAGAAGGTTAAAGCATTTTTATTACAGAAGCGAGAATCTGCCGAATGGTTTATCCATGCTTTAGAACAAAGAAGAGAGAATATGGCAGCGTTTATTTCAGCATTATTTGAACTTCAGAAGAGCTATTTCGTTTCTGGCGAATTGATAGATTTAAAACCTATGATCCTAAAAGATGTAGAAGCCTACACCGGTCAATCCTTAGGTACGTTATCAAGACTTAGCTCACAAACATTCATTCAAACGCATTTTGGGATTATCTCTGTGAAACAACTTTTTACGGAAGGAATTAAAAAAAGTGATGGAGATATGATAAGTAACAGAGGGGTTAAAGAAATAGTGAGTAAATTAGTTGCTGAAGAAAATAAAAAACAGCCACTAACGGATCTTGACATAGGTAAAGAGCTTGGTAAGAGTGGATTAAGTCTTTCTAGAAGAACTATCTCCAAGTATAGGGAAGCATTAAATATTCCGGCATCCAAACTTAGAAGAGTAATATAATTTATGGCTAAAATATTAGTAGTAGACGATGACCAAGACATTTGTCTTTTAATGAATCGGTTTCTGAGCAAGAATGGCTATGAAGTGGAAACCGCCATTTCTGGTCTTTTGGGCTTAAAGAAATTAAAGGAATTTGTGCCTGATTTGCTCTTAACAGACTTTAAGTTAGGAGATATTGATGGTGCGGAGGTTTTGAGAAAAGCGAAAGAAATGTTTCCTGACATGCCGGTGATAGTAATAACTGGATACTCCGATATTAAGGTCGCTATTAATGTCATGAAAATGGGAGCATTTGATTACGTCACGAAACCCCTTTTTCCTGATGAGATTTTGATGAACATTAAAAAGGCACTGAAAATAGAGCCAAAAGACATTTCCATTGCTGCAAAAAAGAACACAAAAACGGTCAATAAGAAATATATTTTCGGAAATAGTGCTGTAGCAAAAAACCTGATGAAGAAGTTAGAATTGGTGGCTCCAACCAATATGAGTGTAATTATATATGGAGAAAGTGGCTCTGGAAAGGAGGCAATTGCTAAAACTATTCATGCCAAAAGTAAACGTAGTGATGGGCCTTTTATAGCGATGGATTGTGGAGCAATTTCTAAGGAATTAGCTGGTAGTGAGCTTTTTGGTCATGAAAAAGGCTCGTTTACCGGAGCTATAAATCAAAAAATGGGACATTTTGAAATGGCAAATGGTGGCACTTTATTCTTAGATGAGGTAGCCAATTTATCTTATGAAGTACAGGTTTCATTGTTAAGAGTGGTGCAGGAACAAAAATTGAAAAGAATTGGAGGAAATAAAGAAATTAACCTAGATGTTAGGATTTTAGTAGCTAGTAATGAAATACTTTCTGAGGCTGTAAGCAAGGGGAATTTCAGAGAAGATCTTTTTTATAGATTTAATGAATTTAGCTTAGATGTGCCTCCCCTGAGAGAAAGAGGTAATGATCTTTTTGAATTTGGAGCATTCTTTTTGGATTCCGCTAATAAAGAGCTTGAGAAATCTTTGAAAGGATTTTCTGAAGAAGTAAAGAAGCTGTTCTTGTCTTACCCTTGGTTTGGAAATTTGCGTGAGCTTAATAATGTTATTAAAAGATCAGCATTACTTTCAGAAGGCGACTTTATAGAAGCTTCAAGTTTACCTTTTGAATTGGCAAATCATAAGAAAGTATTATTTACAGAAAGCAAAATAGTCGACATTAAAGAACCCGTTTCTGTTCAGAAGTCTTTTAAAATGGCTGCATCTGAAGCGGAATATGAAATGATTTTAGACGCTTTAAAACAAGTCAATTTCAATAAAAGTAAAGCTGCTGAGTTATTGAATATTGACAGAAAGACGCTGTATAACAAAATGAAAAAAATGAACTTTTAGTATGAGTTTTTCTAGAAAAAACAATCCTTATGATACTCTTATTCAGATTCAGCAGGAATTTGATGAGTTTATCCATTTGGCATCTCATGATCTAAAGGAGCCTGCTAGAAAAGTCTGCACTTTTGCCGAAAGGCTACAAGAAAGCCTGAAAGATAAATTATCCGAAACCGAGAAAGACTTTTTTGATCGAATGCTAAATGCTGCCAGAAGACAACAAGATATGGTAGATGATTTATTGACACTATCGCGTGTTAAGACTGCCGTTTTCACAAAGGCTAAAATTGAGCTAAAAGAGTTATTTGAATCAATAGAATTGATTAAAAATGTTTCCATATCTGTTAAAGTTAACGAGATTGTGGTTGGAGATAAAGTCCAGTTAAAGAAGGTTTTACAAGAATTAATTAAAAATATGATTCAATTCAATCAAAATTCACCCAAAATAGAGGCTTACACAAAATCCATTTTTTCAACCATTATTGATTCAAAAGGTTTAAATGCTTCTAAGAATTACATTTATTTGCTTATTTCTGATAATGGTATTGGCGTTTCAAAAGAAAACCTAAGCAATATTTTTAAGCCTTTTTTTAAAGAACATGGTCATTCGCAATATAAAGGTGCTGGACTAGGTTTAGCTATTTCTAAAACTATTCTTGAGAAAATGGAAGGCACAATATGGTGCGAGCCAACGAATGAAAGTGGGAGTACATTTCATATACTATTACCTTCTGATTAATATTAATGCATGGGAACCTAAAAATATTGCTCGTAGAAGATGATGAAGACGATTTCGTCATTTTTAAAGCTGTGCTTTCTGAAATTGTTAGGTTTTCTTGTCAAATAAATTGGGCGAAAAATTTTGACCAAGCTACAGCATTTATTAAAGGTGAAAGTCACGATATTTATTTCTTTGATTATTTTTTAGGAAGTAAAACAGGTTTTGATTTACTAGAACTTTTACATAAAAAAGACGAAGACTTACCGGCCATTTTATTAACAGGAAAAGGAAACAATGAGTTAGATAGGCATGCTATAGATAAAGGAGCTATAGACTATTTAGAAAAAGGAACTATGAATGCCGAGGCTCTAGAAAGGAGCATGACGCATGCCATTAAACATAGCAAAACACTTCGTGCACTTAGAGTAAGCGAGCGAAAATACAGGCGTGTTTTTGAAGGTTCGAAAGAGATGATATTCATAGCCAATAATGACTTGGAAATAGTAGAAGTTAGCAAAGCTGTGGAGGTTTACATGGGATATAAACCAGAAGAAGTTTACGAAATGAAACTGCATGAATATTTTGAAAACCCCTTACAGATATTGCATCTCCAAGAGGCCATGAAAAAAGAAAGTAGTATTAAAGACTATCTGATTCATTTAAAAGCTAAAAACGGAGAAATAAAATCTGGTTTGATGTCTTGTGTTGCAGAAAGAGACATGGATGGCAAGTTTTTTCTTCATGGTATTTTTACAGATCAGACGGAGAAATTAAGGGCCGAACGAGCTTTAGTGCAGAGTAGAAAGGTGGAAGCCACAGCTAGATTAATGCAGGTTTTGGCACATGAGGTGCGTAATCCATTGATGAATATAAATTTATCATTAGAAAGCCTCTCAGATGAGGTGAGAGAAAAGGATGCCGCAGTTTTAGAAATCATTCAAAGGAATTCACGCAGGATTGATAAATTAATTACGGAGGTACTGTATGCTGCATCTGAAAAAGAAGTAAAAAAGGAGTCAATCCTTTTAAATAATGTAATTAAAGAAGCATTAGGTCTGGTAAATGACCGAGCTAAAATGCAAAATGTACGAATCATAACTAAACTAGAAGTTACACCTGAAATTAAAATTAATGGTGAGCAAATTAAAACCGCATTTGTTAATATTTTAATTAATGCTATTGAGGCTGAAGCAAATACACCCAACTCTGAAATTGTGCTTAGATGCTATAAAAAGCATGGCTATGTTATAATTAAAATTGAAGACAATGGTATAGGCATGGATGATGAGTTACTTGCTAAACTTTTCGAACCTTTCTATACTGCTAAAACTAATGGAGTAGGATTAGGCTTAGCCTCCACACTAAGTATTTTAAAGGGTCATCAGGCCGAAATAGATGTGAAATCTGAATTGGGAGTAGGCTCAGAGTTTACGATCCGCTTTCGAAGCTAAAGTATTTAATCCCATTTTTGGGGTAATCATTCTCAGAATGTGGAACATTTTCCACATTTTTTAGCCTATTTTTCCACTTTTTAGTGCGGTATAGCTTTTTAGTATAGTTTTGATAGAATACGGATTAAAATCCTTTTAACGATATACTATAAACAATTACTAGAATGAAAAATTACAGCAAAAAACTTTCAACAATTCTTTTGGCAGGAATAGGTGCATTGAGCATTTCTTGTGAAAGTGGCATATTGGCTCCCAAAGGAAACATTAACGATGACTCAGCGAAACAAGGTAGCTTGACATTTAGCATGACCGACGCACCAATTGATGGTTCAAATGTTTCAGCAGCTTTTGTAACCGTAACGGAAATAAAGGTGGATGGTCAAACATTTTCAGGATTTAAAGGTCCTAAAACAGTCAATGTATTGGCATTACAAAATGGGAATTCTTTGAACCTAGGAAACGGTAATGTGGCAGCAGGAACCTACTCAAAAATGGAATTGATTTTAGACATTGAAAATGACGCTAGCAAAGCAGGGCCAGGTTGTTATGTTTTAAAAACAGACGGTACTAAGGATAAGTTGGAATTTGGTGGAAAAAGCCAAGCCGCTATTACCCTTAAGCCAAAATATTTTAAAGTAGATGAAAATGGTAGTACAGAAATTATCATGGATTTTGACTTAAGAAAGTCAATTAAAAGTTCAGGCTATGATTTCTCTTTCGTAACCAATAATGAGATGGAGGCGGCAATCAGGGCAGAAAACCGCTCAAGAACGGGTGCCATTAAAGGTAAAATAGATAACTATACGACTTCTCAGGGTAATGTTTTAATTTATGCCTATAAGAAGGGTACTTTTAATGCTAACTCAGAAACGAAAGGAAGCGGGAGTAGCAATGTGACTTTTGCAAAAGCGGTTACAAGTTCCAAAGTAAATGCAGATGGCACGTTCAGCTTGTCTTTCTTAGAAGAAGGGAATTACGAACTACATTGTCAGAAACCACAAAGTAATGGTAGTATAATTGGCCTAAACGCACTTCTGGAGCTAAAGAGTAGCGTAGATTTGAGTAATGTAGGTGTCAATGCAGGTGTACAAACTAGTGTAGCACTAAATTTCAAATTAGATGGTTTACTAAATTTGTAATACATAGAAGGGTGTAAAAAAAGAGGCTGTCTCATAGTTTTGAGACGGCCTCTTTTTATTAGTTTCAGTTCCAATATTGAATCCACTTACAACAAAACCTTTTTGAAAGGGTTAAAATTATGGGTATGTTTTATCGCTTTAGTTTCAACACTTTTTCGATATCCTTAATCAAATTCCTTGGAGGAGTAGTAGGCGTATAGCGTTTAAAAGCTTTACCATCGGGTCCTACCAAAAATTTTGTAAAGTTCCATTTGATTTTTTTAGTAAATGTTCCGCCAAGTTCATCTTTTAAATGTTTGAAAACGGGGTGAGTATAAGGTCCATTAACGTCAATTTTTTCTGTCAACTGGAAAGTAACGCCATGGTTTATTCTACATACTTCTTCCACAGTTTCATTAGATTCGGGTTCTTGACCCATAAACTGGTTAGAAGGAAAACCTAAAACTACCAATCCTTGGTCTTTATAATCTTGATTAAGTTTTTCCAAAGAATCAAACTGAGAGGCCAAGCCGCACATTGTGGCAGTATTCACTATAAGAACTGCCTTATTTTCAAAATCCTTAAGGGAAACCTTTTCGCCATTAGGCTTCTTAAATTCTAAATCGTAAAAACTCATATGTTATATTGTTGATATATTTGATATAAAGTGTATTTTTTAAGAAAAGGTTTGGTAAATATCACTTATTTATAGTTTGAATAACTAGATTAAGTGAAAATAAACTAGCTATTGACCTAATTTATAAGTGGTTGATTAATGCGTATTCTACATGCTAAATTACTTAGCAGCTAATCTCAACATTTTACTTTATGTTTGTAACCATGTATAACGTTGTATAAGTTGGTTATGAGTGATTACTATTCGATTTCAGAAGTAGCAGAAATATTAGGTAAAAACCCAGAAACACTTCGTAGGTGGGACAGAGAAGGCAAATTGACGGCGGCTAGAGAGCCTATGAGTAATTATAGAGTTTACAAAAAGGAATCTTTAGAGTTGTTTCCTGCATTTAGAAACTATGTTAATGCGGGAAAGACCCTTGATAATTTTGAAGAATCTCAAAATAGTTATTCTGTCCTAGAATTGTTTGCTGGAGCGGGTGGATTGGCAATAGGAATGGAAGAGTCTGGTTTAAAGTGTGTTGCTTTAAATGAAATTGATAAATGGGCTTGTCAAACGCTACGTCAAAATAGACCAAATTGGAACATTTTAGAAGGAGATATAAGGAATTTTGACTTTAAAGATTTAGAAAACCAAGTTGATGTAGTAACTGGTGGGTTTCCCTGTCAAGCTTTTAGTTATGCAGGCAAGAAGCTTGGTCTAAATGATGCACGAGGCACTCTTTTTTATGAGTTTGCTAGAGTAGTTCAAGAAACCAAACCTGCCATTTGTATTGGCGAAAACGTACGAGGTTTACTTTCTCATGAAAAAGGTAAAACACTAGAGGGTATGATTTCAATTTTGGATGAAATTGGATATAATGTGGTTAGCCCTGTTAGAGTACTTAAAGCCATTAATTATAATGTTCCACAGAAAAGAGAACGATTGATATTAGTAGGTGTTCGTAAGGATATTGATTTAGAATATTCGTATCCATTGCCTAGTGAAAAAATTTATAACTTAAGTGATGCCTTAAAAAAAGGAGAACTTTATAATTCAGATGTTCCACAATCTTTAGGAACGACTTATCCCGCACATAAAAAGAAAATTCTTGATTTAATACCTCAGAAGGGATATTGGAGAGACTTGCCTTTAGACTTGCAAAAAGAATATATGCAAAAAAGTTTCTATTTGGGAGGTGGTAAAACTGGAATGGCTAGGAGGATTGGATGGGATGAACCATGTTTAACATTAACCTGTAGTCCTGCACAGAAACAGACAGAGAGATGCCATCCAGAAGAAACAAGACCTTTTACAGTTCGAGAATATGCCAGAATTCAGACATTTCCTGATGAATGGAAGTTTGTAGGTTCAGTGTCGCAACAATACAAACAAATTGGAAATGCTGTTCCTTGTAACTTGGGTAAGGAAATCGGTTTTTCTATTGTGAAGTTTTTGAATGCTTATTATTCCAGAGCTTCGAAACCTGTATAAAAGGCAAAGTTTTCAAAAGTGATTTCATCTAGAATTGTTCTTTCGTTTGAACTAGAACTTTTTATAATTTCTTGAAGAGCTGAATTAGAGTTTTTGCTTTTTTTAAGACGAGTTTCAAGAAAGTCATCTATGGCAGAAGGTAGTTTTTTGTATAGTTGAAATAAGGCGTCATCTCTCCCAGACAATAAAGTATAAAACTTGTCACCTGAGATTTTGTAGACTCTACTATGGCTGTATTCTTTGCCATTAATTTCTCCTGCCCATAAATCATTAAAGCTATTTTTTGCTAATATCTGAACCCAATAACACTTAGCCTTTTTAAACGTATCTGCGTACTTGGCTAGTTTTTGAAACAAACTTTCAGCAGAACTGCTATTCATGGTATTATGTTTATTTTTGATGTCAGCGAATAGTGTGTCGTTGGTTGCTTTTATGTCAAATCCACTAAGGTTTCCGATTTCAAAACCTGTAATTCTTCCGAGAATTTGCTCATGAAAAGTTCCAATCGAATTATTGATTGACTTATCGATTTGACGATTAATCTCTGTTTTTATTAATGTCTTTTCATCCATTTCATTGAATTTGGAATCAAAGGTTAACTTGAACGTGTCAATTTTATTATTATAGAATTTCTTCTTACTAATATTCTTTTGAGCCTTAAGATAGGAATTATGTAGGTTTTCAATACAATTGAATAAATGTTCGTCGGTGATATAGTTCAAATATTTATTGGCCATTAATTTGTTGTTTTACAGAATCTAAATTAATGCTTTTAATTTAATATATCCTTCACTCCAAATAATCCAAATCCTTGTGGAAAGTCTCTGGCAGTGTCCAATTGGCATAGATGGCTATGGCGAAACAAATGAAGCCGGTGAGTAGGGCAGATTGAATAATGTTTATGGAATCAAATGCACTTAAAAAACCATAAAGCATACTTATGGGTATGGCGGCACCTCGTACAAAATTCGGAATAGTGGTAGCCACGGTGGCTCGTATATTGGTACCAAACTGCTCTGCACCCATGGTTATCATTATTATCCAGTAGCCAGTAGAAATACCCATCACAAAACAGACTGCATAAAATAGCGTTTCGGATTGGTTATGGAGGTTCAGGTATAGAATGGATACAAGCAAACTACTCACTTGGAAAATCCCGATGGCCTTTTTACGACTTTGCAGTTTTTGACTTACAACGCCACATAATACATCACCGAAGGCTAATCCTAAATAGATAAACACCACCGCTTTACCAGTGGTAATTACCCCATCAATGTTTAATTCCTCGGCCAATGACGGTGCCATTTGCATCAAAATAGTGACTACAAAAAACACAGGAATGCCCACTAATAGACTTAAAAGGTATATTTTTCTGCTCGTCTTGTTTCGGAGCAGTTTCATGATGTTACCTCTTTCATTTTTGCTTTGGCTGGCATGTAAAAACATTTCAGACTCGTAGATGCCTATTCGTAATAACAAAAGCAAAATACCTAATGCTCCGCCTATCCAAAAAGCGTGACGCCAATAGAATACATCGCCTACCAAACCTGCTACCACAGCTCCGAGTACACCTGTGGCCGCCAAAATGGACGTGCCATAGCCGCGTATTTTCTGAGGCATGGTTTCGGCTACAATGGTGACTCCTACGCCTAATTCACCAGCTAAGCCTACTCCCGCTAAAAAACGTAAGATGGAATAGGAGTAAATGTCATTAATGAAACCATTAATAATATTACAAACGGAGTAAAGAATTATGGAACCAAACAAAACGGAGAGCCTCCCTTTTTTATCTCCCAATATGCCAAAAACGACACCCCCAATAAGCAAACCTACCATTTGGACATCAAACAGAAACAGCCTCAATTGGTCTAATGCTTCGCCAGAATATCCCATTTCTGCGAGGCTACTTTTTCCTATCACTACAAAAAGAATGAGGTCAAACGTATCTACAAAATAGCCAAGAGAGGCCACCAAAAGCAACAGCCATGTAGATTTTTTCATCTATACTTTATTGAAATCTTCTTCTAGAATTGCGTAAATAAAATTGTCTGACCAACCCGACTTTAAGGGCAATACTTTGCGTTTGCGGCCCTCTCTTACCATTCCAGCTTTTTCTAATACAGCAATGGAGGATACATTTTCTACAGCCACTCCCGCCTCTATTCTATGCAGTTTTAATTTGGTAAAGCCATAGCTTAAAATACTCTCTAGAGCTTCATTGGCGAAGCCTTGGCCCCAATAATCAGGATGAAGCTTATACCAAACTTCTCCTCTTAAATGCTTATTAGCATTGAATTTCAAAGCTATAAGCCCTATAAACTTTTTCGTTTTGGTAAACTTTATAGCAAAAGTGTAATTCTGAATATTTTCTTTATTGTTATCGAAAATCCACGGCTCAATTATCCCTTCTGTCTCTTTTATGTCTTTCGGAATTCCTAAGGTGTTAAATTTATCCACTTCTGGTCTAGCATGAAGCTCGTGAATTACGTCTAAGTCAGATTCGTCTATTAGTTTTAGCGTAATTCGTTCGCTGAAAATGTTCATTTGCGAAAATGCCATTATAGTTTTCCTAGTTTAAATTGTTCTACAGCATAATTGGCTGCTCTGGCTGTAAGTGCCATATAAGTTAATGAAGGATTTACACATGAAGAAGATGCCATGGCGGATCCGTCAGTAACAAACACATTTTCTGCACCCCATACCTGATTCCAGCCATTTAATACAGATGATTTAGGGTCGCGGCCCATTCTGGCAGTCCCCATTTCATGTATACCTACACCAGGGCTTTTCTCCATATTATTGTGTCCTACTACATCTACTAAGCCAGCCGCCTGTAACATATCCACGGCTTCTTTCATAATGGTTTCTCTCATTTTTAACTCGTTTTCACCCCAAGCAGCATCGAATTCTATTTAAGGTAAACCGCTTTTATCTTTCTTGTCAGATAGTCTAATTCTATTATTTGGGTCGGGTAGGGTTTCACCAAAACCCGTTAAGTTAAACGACCAAGGGCCTGGCAAAGTCATTTTATTTTTAAATTCTGCTCCGAAGGTTGCGTCATTTGCATTAGGGTCGCCTTGGGCTCTTCTAGCTCCACCTTGATATCCAAAACCTCTTAAAAAGTCTCTTTTATCATCTCCCCAATTGGCAAATCGTGGAATATAAATACCGTTAGGCCTTCGGCCGTAATAATATTTGTCTTCATGTCCAGGATAAAAACCCATGGCACCAGCATTGAGGTGATGGTCCATGATGTTACGGCCTAGTTGGTCGCTCTCATTACCTAATCCATTTGGATGTTTCGCAGAAGTACTCTGCATCATTATCCATGCAGAATTCATAGATGAAGCGTTTAGGAAGATAATTTTTGCAAAGTATTCTATTTCTTCGTTGGTTTTTTCATCAATCGCTTTTACACCTATGACTTTATCTGTTTCTTTATCAAAAACAACTTTATAAACAATTTTGTTATTTACCTGAGTGAGGTTTTCTGTTCTTTTTGCAGCTGGTAATGTGGCGGCCTGCGTACTGAAATAGGCTCCATAAGGGCAACCTCTTTTGCATAAGTTTCTGTTTTGGCATGTCCCTCTTCCTAGTGCCAACTGCTCCTCAGTAGGATCGGTTAAATGAGCAGCTCTGCCTATAAACAAGTGCCTGTTTTTAAAATTTGATTCAATCCCTTTTTTGATTTCTTGCTCTACGCAGTTTAGCTCCATTGGCGTCTGAAAAACGCCATCAGGCAAAACATCTAAGCCTTCTTTACTTCCACTTACGCCAATAAAACGCTCAACGTGGTCATACCAAGGAGCTAAATCGTCATAGCGGATTGGCCAGTCTACACCATGCCCATCTTCTAAATTGGCTTCAAAATCTCTTTTATTCCAACGGTAACTTTGTTTGCCCCAAGTAAGGGAGCGTCCTCCAGTTTGATAGCCACGTACCCAGTCAAAACGCCTTTTTTCGGCAAAAGGATAATCTACATCTTTGACGAAATGTGGTAATATATCTTGTGCATTCGCAAAACCTGCCCTTGCACCAGAATAATATTCTTCTTTTTCTTTAGTAGTTAATTGTCCACGATTAGGGAAATCCCACGGATTTTTCATGGCATTGTCATAACCACTTACGTGTTCAATATGCCTTCCACGCTCTATTAATAAAACTTTAAGTCCTTTTTCGGTCAATTCTTTAACTGCCCAGCCACCTGATATACCTGAGCCCACCACTATGGCATCAAAAGTTTGTTGTTCTTTAGCTTTTCCTTGTAAATGCATTTTATAAATAGGATTGAATTAATTTCTTTGCTAAAAATGAGAAATTATACAATGAGATTTAAACAAAGCAGTATAATAATGCATTATTCTTTCTTAAAACATTAGAAAATTTAGTTCTATGATCACTTTTGCAAAACTTGTTTTACTACAAATGTTTCCTGATTTCAGACATCAAATTGGCTACTTTTTCACCTACATCACCAGCACCTAACGTTTCTATTGGGATGTATCCTTTATAGCAGGAATATTTTATGATTTTTATGAGCCTTCCTATATCTGTATCCATCTCTACGCCTTTAACAAATATCTTCTCTTTTATTTGCCAGTTGACGGCATATTTGATGGTTTCGGCAATATCTTGGTAGGTATTTCCACTTCTATAACCTCCCGTATCCATAATAAGTCCGAACCATGGGTCATCCACTTTTTCAAATAGATAATGCACATGTTCAGGTGTTCTTATAAAGTCATTATGGTTTTGAATTGCCACTACCAC
>Ga0105055_10004188_pt1 | contig 21308 bp, 22 predicted proteins | sample BON03_FD_78090 | JGI IMG/M metagenome (GOLD analysis project Ga0105055, IMG submission 78090) | Freshwater microbial communities from Lake Bonney liftoff mats and glacier meltwater in Antarctica - BON-03 | ecosystem: Environmental > Aquatic > Freshwater > Ice > Glacier meltwater | place: Lake...
AGTTTCGGCTCTAAGGCCGGTAGTTTCGGCTCTAAGGCCAACGGAGTAGGAGGGGTCTTTCTGTCTGACATTCCGTTTGTTAGTACGTTTCTTAAGTATCTAGTAACAAAAAAAAATCTAAAAACGCAGTCCAAAATTAAACCCCAAGTCATATTGCAAACACGTTTTTAGTGAGCATACTTTCCAAACAACCCTTAAACCGGGATCTCGGTGGTGCGGCGGGTGCGGCGATTCTTGCGCGCCGGTTCATCCTTGTTATCTTCTTCTTCTTCATGAACCTTGTCCACAGGTGCCGAGGGTGCCGAGGACACAGGCATCAGAGGCATCAGAGGAACCAAAGGCAGTGGATCAGAGGCAGAGGCAGAGGCAGACTTGGCTCCATCCTGTTCAACTTCTGCCTTGGACTTGCTGGAGGGCTGCTTCCTCTTCTTGCCCTTGTTGCGAATCACCCTCTTACGTTTCGGCTTCTGTTTCGTCTCCTCGCCGTCTTCACCATCCTCGCTGTCGGTATCGGTGAGCTGCAAATCGGCAGCAGCAGCTTGCTCGGCAAAAGTAGACTTGAACTCGGCGGAGTCGATACCCAGGTAAGCCGGCATTGCCGTGGCAAAGTCCTGGACGGGCGTCTCGTAGTCCAGTTTCCAGTCCAAACCGACGTGAAAGAGCTTGGCCTCGTCAAAGGGTGCAGTGACCTCGTTGAACACATCACGGCGAACCATGGCCACACCTAAGTGGAAGGCGATGGTGGAGAGATGCTCCTTGGTGGCCGGAATGCCCCAGTAACGGCGACGAGCCAGAAAGTCGAAGAGAAACTTCGTATTACACGACTTCTTCTTGTGCAGGCTCACGGCAAACTCGAACAGCTCGGCCGCGCCAATGCCCACCAGCTCACGGAACTTGCCCAATAGACTCTTCTTCTGTTTGGCGTTGATACCCTTGGTGATGTCCAGAGAACCGTCAGAGGCCACCGTGGACTCCACAGAGAAGTCTCCCCCGGGCTTAAGCACCGACTGGTCCTGCTTGATGTACTTGATCTCCTCTTGCATCATCCGGATGAGATGCTTGGTCTTGAAGACGTAGACGCCGCCCGAGTTGTAGGGTTTGACGGGGAACATGGCACCGAGCTCACGGATCTGCTTCGTAGTAAGTGTGGTGAGACACTTGAAGATGGGCGTGATGATGGCCTCGATGCGACTCTGGATGCCGTTGATGACGGGCGGCTCAAACTTGGTTCGGTGCATCACCAACATGCGTACCAGGGCCTTGGGCATCACGGTGAGGTGGTTGTCTTCCGTTTCTTCTCGACCAGGGTAAAAGGCGAAGCCCACCAGCGGCGACATACCTTGCGTGCATGCCGTGTCGAGACCCAGGTGAAGAATCCATGAAATGATCTGGCGAAGGTGGATGTTGGCCGGACTGCGCCAGGCTTGCGTGACAGGGTCTTGGGCGTCGATACTCTTCTTCATCTCTTGAAGTTGCGAGTCCACGCCGGTGAAACGTGTGTCGACCACGGTCTGCGTCGCTTGAAGTTCGGTGCGAAGCACGGTCTGCGCCGACTGAAGCTCGGTGCGAAGCACGTTGGTGACCTTGGCTTCGCTGGCTTGAACTTGCTCACGGGTGTCGGCAGAGACTTGTTGCACGGCCATGTCCAGCATGCCACAGAAGCTTCTCTTGAAACTGGCCATCATCATCGAGTTGGCCGCGGCAGTGGAACGGTAGGAGGTCATAAGAGCTTGCTGGAAAGCCGGATCCACCCCGGCAAAGGTGGGCATAGGGAAGCTTTGCGCCATCTGCGAAGCGTCGGCCATCACCAGTTGCATCTCGTCCTGTTGAGGAATAACCTATAAAAAAAACAAGAAAAAGCAACACAGCTCAACTGAGAACCAGCTGATAACAGACCATCAGCAAAACACACATACCTGCTTCGATTCTTCAACTCCCATGAGTTCATCAGAGTCAGCGGGCAAGCCCAGGGCTGCGTCGGCGGAGGATGCTTGTGCCATCGTGTTGTCGGAAAGAGATACGTGAGAAGTGAGATCTGGAGACTGTTGGGTCTTTGGGCTTTTTGGAATTATGATGGTCTTCAATGTGTTTTTCTCCGGATAGTCTGTTTTGCTCCGACGATGGTCTGTTTTGCTCCGACGATTTTTTTTAGGTTACAAGGCTGTTACATTTTATTACGAATCATTAACTTGTACGATCCATAAGTACACCACCTCGCTCGACTTGTTGGGTGTGCTGGTGCCGCTGGCCGAGCACACCACATAGTGTGTGGCGTCGACTTTCACCACGCTGAGACCTCCCACACCCAGTGTAGTCGGATTACTGGTGGTACTGGGCACACTCAACAGGAGGGTGTTGTGGAAACCCGGCTCAGTCTTCTTCAACGCCACGTAGACGTTACTAAGCTTGTTACTGGTCCAGGCCAATATCATCCCGTCAGTGCTTACGGCCGTGTTGTTGAGACCATCCACCGTGATGAGGCCTTCTTCCTTGTACTTACCAGTGCTGGTGTCCAAGTTGAGCAACACCAACTCGTTATTGGAGCCCGTCAGTATCACGGCTTGATCTTGACTGCAAGCTAAGGGCGAACCCAAGGCTGTGATGGCGCTAGGTAGATTTTCTACTGGGACGCTCTGAATGTTACCCCACGAGCTGGCCGTACCATTAACATTAAATTGGATTTTGGTAAGGGTATTTTTCGCAGGTATTCCCCCAAAGATCGTAACGACGGTACCGGCAGAATTTGTGGCTGTACAGAGCTGTGTTATATCTGCCGGGTATCCTGTGGATAGGCTTGTTGTTATGCCGTCCGTCCTTGTATTTGCGTTCAGAGAACCGCCGTCCAACGCAAAACCCCACGGCAGAGTTTTGGACATGGTCAAGAGTGATGCATTTTGCTCGAACGTCCACGCATTTTGAAAATCGTTGTTGATAAACAGATTAACTGCCTCGGTGCAGGCACCAGCTCGTACCATGTTGGAGGTCAGCAGACCCTGGCCATTCTGACCCGCCGCCACATTGGGAGATGCCGGGTTGTAACGACACGATAAACTGATTTGGGCCGCACTGCTATCGTTTAACTGGGTGGAGGATACAAACGTAACCTCGTTCACCTGAATAAAGGCGTTTAGCACTTTCGCCTTACTCTCTTCGTAGTAAGAGCTAAACACCCTGAAAACACCGGAAGAGGCGGTTTTCACCGCACCAATTTGTAAGCCAAAGTTTAGCGTACCGGAGGGCGGAGTTAGCGTTTGGAAGTGTGTTTCCTGTAGCTCGATGATCGGTGGGGGAACCACCCCGTTACAAACACGTGCACAAGGACTGAGGCCACAGCAAGGATCGTTTGGGAACAGCGGAGAGGCGTTAGTGGTAGGTTCACACTGATTATTGATGCATCCATAAAAGGTGGAAGCCTGGTTGCACTTTTCAAAGCACGACAAGGGAGAATCGTAAGCGCCGTTCTCGTCAAAGACACAACCCTTCAATCCGCAACGGAATCCGCAGCACTTGTCGATCTTGCTGGTTCCGTTCGTATCGTCGACCACACACTCGTAGTTGCCTTTCACCCTTACACACTTGTATTTGTGGGCCACGTTGCCGCCGTGTGGATTTTTCTTCTTCTTGAGCACCAGAGGGAGCGTGATGGCCAGGATGATACCGACAACGACTAATATCACAGTGAGCACAATGGCCACCTTGACCGAAGTGGTATACGATTTCCACCCTTTATTCTCGTTCAGACGTTCCTGTTGATTTATCTCAGCCAAGGACCGACTGAAGGAAAAGTTTGGTTCGGTCATGAAAGGCCGTTTTTTTATGTGCCTACATTAATATTACGGAGTACGCATCGACATACATAAATTATTAAATTCGGCCCTCTTTACACCTGTCGGAGGATTCAAAAGTATTTGATTTTTGTGAGTTAGAAACAAATTCATAGCTTGTTCGTTTATCTTCTGCTGTCGAAGACCATCTTCGACCCTTCTTGTAGTTAAAGGACCTATGAAATGACAACCCGTGTTGTACCACATCCAACTCCAGAAAGCATCCCATTCAGCTTGTTCAACTTTAAATTCTATTGGTAAACTTTTGTAACACGGGGCAGCAGCCATTTTTTATGAGAGCACACCTTAACCATATTTTGTGAAACGCAAGGTACAACAAACTATGATCAAGATTTTTGATGCAGATTTATTTGGCTTTCCCCAAGTAGCAATTGCCCAGCTCGTGACACCACTCTTCCAAAGAGTACTGTAGCAAAAAGGGCTCGTCAGTATTCCCGTCTTCCGGCCCTTGAACGCCCCAATTCCAGTGTTGCACATCATTGGCCACCTCGGTCATCATGGGCAACAAGCGTCTCATAAGCTCGTCGGATACCAAGTCTTTTTGCAAGACGGCTTGCTTAATCTGGAAACCGTGTTGACCGGGCTTGTGAAAAGGTCCACAAAGGTCCAGCACCACCACATAGTCTTGCCAGCGACAAATCCGGATCATGCGTTGTTTGTCAGTACGAAACAAATACGTGTTTACGGCTTGAAAGTCGGGATGCCGGACAAACATATGCATAGCAAACAGCAAAGCCACAGACGAGGCTCGAAGGTTTTGTAAGTAACCCTGGGGTTTGTTAAACCAATCAGTTACCGGCGAACGCTGCCACCACAAAGCAATAGCCTTATGGACCGGAGACAATTCATCCAACATACGAGTGTGTATCCAGGTGGTCATGATACCCTTCCAGTCTCCCGAGGCCAACGCCGAATGAGAAACCACCCATTCGTTTACCGCTTCGAGCTTCTTCTTCTTTTCCAGAGAGCGTTCGTTCGAAAAACTCACTGGACGATACCTTTTCCTCGAGCAACCTACCAACTTGCTATCTGGTACGGGATGAGTTTCCCGGTACTGCATAAAATCAGCATACTCTTGCGAATAGGTAAAGTCCATGGTAAAGTTCATGGGTGACGTTAAACGTCGTGGCAGAATGACAGAATACCAGCCCGTTTATTCAATTGGCAACTTTGCAATTTCAAATTATAACCTATTCAAGACTAATCATCAAAAATTCTTCAAACATGCTGTTATTGAAGACTAATAGAAAAATTCATAAAACCTACCGCCTTACCCATGTCGGTTTCTGACAGTGTCTTTAACTTTGTGTGCAACGATGAAGGAGTGTGGAGTCAGGCCCCGCAGGAGAAAAAGTTACTGTACGCTCTCATGAACTTCTCAGACCAAGAGTTTTTATTTTGCATGGACGCACTGAACTGGGATGCCGATTTGATGTTACAAGAGCGTTCCTTGTCCGTCCATCTGGAAGAGTGGGGCAAACATACCGTACTTCGCGAGGTTGAACGCCGGCGCGTAAAGCAAAAAACACGAGACCCCTTCATAGACACCCAGGTGGGCGGATTCATCTTGGACACTGACGGACAACGAACTCAACTCACACTTTGCGACCAAATCAAGCACGCTTTCCACAACTTTACCGATCAAGAGTTCCTGTACTGTCTGGACTCGTTGGGGTGGGACGTTAACACCATGATGGACGATCGGCGCCTGGTGGTGCAGGCCCTACTCCAAGGACGTAACCAGCTTTTAAAGCATCTCTACCTACGGGGCGCTGGAACTTCCGGGAAGCTGAGCTCTTATCGTGAACGTGAACACCTTTTTCGGATGGAGGGTATTTCGTACCAGCAGAACATGTGCGCCTACGAAAAGGCCCGCATACGAGAAATTGACCTGCTCCGTATCAACATATTTGTTCGCGGGGTGCAAAAGGCTCCTCCAACTTCCGTCTGTGGACGTTTTTATCTTCGATCGGACTGTCACCTTTTTCGGGTGATCGGTTCCTTTATTTTTTGTCAACGTCCCTGGGATGCAGACACGAATCCGGACCATCTAAAGCTTAATTTTGTCAACGTGATCAACGCCAAAAGGGCTCAAAAACGCAAGCTGGCCGAGTTACAACAAGTGGATGATCAGACTCAGGGTACCATTGATCGAGTGTTAGGTCCGACTATCCAAGCTTATGTGTCGTAAACCCGTAGCCGGAAGTTTTTGTGCTGGAAGTTTATATAAAAAATATATTCATATTGAAGACCTTTCTTTTCGATTCAGATTACAACTCTCGTTCCGTTGTGCCCTCATTCCGTCAACAAACATGCAACGTGTTCTGCCTTGTGTCGTTCGATTGGAAAGGCGAGGCAAACTCTTGATTCAGGGGTGTGACGTGTATATTGGACATGCATGGAGCAAAGGAGGGTGGCAACTGCCTCGAAGCCTATGGTGTAACGATTTTCGCATTGGCAGTTGGCACAATTCAGAGGTCATTACGCAAAAATACGAAGAGTATGTTCGAAACAGTCCAGAGTTGTTTGACAGCTTGGACGACCTGACCGGAAAGGTGCTGGGCTGTTGGTGTAAAAGGGCGACCGAAGCCAAGAAAACTTGTCACGGAGAGGTGCTAATCAAGCTATGGAAGGAGCGGTTTCCCAACTATCAGGAACAGACAGAACTGTGGCGTACCCAGTACTTTCCCGAGGGCAAGGATGACACCAAGCTCAAGGTACTCCGCAAAAAGGCCACTGCTCCTCAAAAACGCAAGGCCACGGAGGAAAAGGCTGCCCCGGAGGCTCCAAAAAAGAAAGTTCGCAAAGTCATGAAGCAGTTTCGGAATCAAACCACCCATCCCGAAGGAGTGCGGTATTCGGGATCTGTACACGCTTGGCCCTTGGTGGATCATGAGTGGAATCCACACACAATTTGGATTGACGAGGCCGGGATGGGGTGCTGGGCTGGTCCTCTGCACGTCGGAGGCACCGTAATCTTGCCAGGTTTTGACCTTCAGGGCATTCACGACTCCAAAATACTCAAACCTCACGAACGAGAAGCTGTGTACGAAAAGTTGCTACAAGATCCGCACATTATTTGGCACGTGGAAGCTGTGCCCAACACCAAGGTGGACGAGCTGAAGCTGGGCGGAGCCTGGCGTTATGCTATTCGCAGAGTTATTACGGCCCTCAAGACCCGAGTGGAGCAAACACACCCGGAAATCACTTTGGATCAGGTTATCTTGGACGGCAACAAGACAGTGCTGGAGACAGACGTGCCGGTTACGCCCATACCCAAGGCAGATCGACTCTATGCCGGTGTGTCGGCAGCCAGTGTGCTGGCCAAGGTGTCGAGAGACCGGTACATGACCAACATTGCACCTCAGTATCCGGAATATTTTGAGATCTTTACCCAAGGCCACGGGTATCGACACTCGGCCAAGCACGATGAACTGATCCAGGCCGGCAAGTACACGGATTTGCACAGAAAAAGTTACAAGCCCTTGAAAGATTTATTGGAAAAAGGTGTCTTGGTCAAAGTAGATCAACGAAAACGCACACCGCCCAAAGTTTTGACTATGGACGGTTCTGTCAAGGTGGTTTCTGAATAAATTTAGCCTTTCGCCACTATGCCACTTACTATGCCACTTACTATGCTACTTACTGCACCACCCCCGCATCACTGTACTGGGAACGAAACATTTTCCAATCGACGCCGGTCTTGAGGTATGTGTCACTGTGGGTTTCTGGAAGTTCGGCTCCGACAATCATGTTTGTCCCGGTAAAGAACAGGTCCACGTCCACGTCGGCCCCCACTAGTTCATTCACATTGTTGTTGCTGTAAAAGTAGCACGTGCTCTGATTAGCGGGGTGACTGTTTTCGTTTTCTCGGTAAAACGCTTTGCAAGGTCCGAACGTGTTGCCCAAGCAAATGTCAACACACTCCGTAATAGATTTGCCAAACTCGCGATGATCGTACAACCCCGTGTAAGGGTACAAGGTCGTTTTCAATACCTCCTCCATGCTGCCCTGTGCGGTGCCCACTGTATCCGTCTGGAAGGCGTCGCAATAAATGGAATTTTCCGATACGCCCAGCAAGATACCCATGATAATGGACACCAAGATGAACAAAATAGTGACCAAAATACCGGCGGTTAGCCATCGTGCGGCGCTCCAATTATCATCCATGGTTTATTCCAGTTCACGAAACATTTGCTATTCAAGCTGTAAGATTTTTTGTTATTACATCCTAGACTCTACGACGGTAGTTTAACCCTACACCTCCACTAATCACCACAGTTAAGATACCGAGGTCCAGCAGTGCAGTCGCCGCGCTGTTGAACACCGAGAACGGGTTGGCCAAGCCGTGTGCACTAGCTATCGACCAGACCACCGCCACAATGTACAGGTTAATATAGTCGCTTTCCGTGGTGCTGCTGACCGAGCTGCCATGGCCTCGGAAATAATAGACAAAGAAGAAGATCATGGTTACCATTTGAGTCAGGTTCAGACCTAGAGACAGGGGCATTTGCACCACCAAATTGGCGAACGTGATGCCCGGAATAAAGATAATAGCAAACCACTGAAAGAACAAGCCGTACCTATAGTTCTCATCGTCGGGCTGGTTAGAATCATTATCGGACTGTACGGCTTTGGTGGACGCTACCGCAAAGGCAATGATAAATACAATAACATAGAGGACAGTTAAATACGTCTTGCGGCGTACCAGTGTCTCTATCCACGTCTTGAGTACGTTTTTTTCGCGGGCTGGCAAGCGTCGTTCCGTTTCTTTGGTTAAGAGGGGATACGAATTGACGGTTTGGGCTGCGACGGGTAAAGCCATGCTGGTTTTTTTTCTATGGTGCTCACGTGTTTTGCGGGACTGTTGGGACCTTTTCCTACTTTTCATCCCGGGTAGCTGGCCGTGAGTTTCGTCTTCCCACGCTTGACAGTCCCATTTGGGTTTTCGTCCCGCCTTTTTGTCGGCCGTATGTTTGGCCCAACAAGCGCGCCGCTGTCCTTGGTTCACAAAGGGCATGTTTTGTTAGTCATACACATAAATTTTATTTGGAAATTTGTTACTCGTTACTTGTTACTTACCATCCCTCAACACTCCACGAAGTTCCACCGCCCGTTCAAATTTCTTAACATAAACGTCGCTCTCAAAATTGGTGGGACCGGGCAGCGCCGCCATAGCATTTTGCTCAGGTAGAATACCCTCGCGGTACATGTAACACTTGCCGTGGGTAAGGTCGTGCGTAAAAAAGCGACATTCACTGTCATTGTTGCAATCGGTTTGACAGGCAGCTAGCGCCGTGACACCGGTGAGCACGCGCGCGGGACGACCGGAATACGGTTCGGCTGCGGTCCCTTGAAACTTGATATAACCGGCATCTTCAAAGAGGCTAGCATTGTCACAGAAATATTTACGGTCCCGTTCAAACTCAATAATGAGCCAGATAAAAACGCCCAGTGTAGCCGCCCACACGAGGAACAATATGACCCATGCAAAGTTAACGTGTGCACTTTTAACAATACCCGCCTCAAAAGGCACCATCTCTCCAGAACCTGTCTTCACTAAAACTTTCTTCGAGTCGTAGAACGTGGTTGAGCGCGACATCGACCTTTGTTTGTGAGACGAATTATTTTGAAGTAAACAAAAAAGGATCCACCCCCCCTTCCTTATGGCTGCTACCAACTGTTTAGATTTTCTGAATAATTATGCCGACACCTTGAGTGCTAACACGGACATTACTGGGTTTCGACCGCGTCCAGTGTTTTTCACCGGCACCAACTGCTCGGGCAAAATCTGGCCTCCCGTCAGTAAGCAAATCACAGATGGACTGGACGCGTCCACCACTTATAACAATGTGCAGGACAACGACTTTGGGTCCATGTATATCCCAGGAGGGTGGCAAGTGGTTTTTATCGGACCACCAGGTACCACCACTTTTCCACCCACAGAAACCTCTTTGCCCACCCTATTAACCGACGCCGCGGCCACTCCCTTTTCGGCGGCAGCTCCCTCCTCTTCCTTGTCCAACAATGTCTCGACGGCCCAGGTGATTTACCCTATCAATCCCGACAAGACCACCATTTCAGATACCCAGTGGAAACTGGACATGTGCACCAGTCAAATCAGCACAGTGGTAGGTGCACGCCATCTAACCTCGTGGCAACAAGGGTCCACCGAGTGCGACACATTCATGGACGGCTACTGTGCACCCGTGTCGGGCTTGTCGTGTGCTCCGAACAGCACCGAACCCGCTCCCTTATCCACCCAATTCAAACCGTGTGTGTGCTTGGTGGAACAAAACTGTTTGAGGCAAGTGTTTTGTGAACCCGGCAACACCAACCCGGGCTGCGTTAACGACGACGCCTTTGAAGAGTTTATTCCGGTCACATGTTTCGGACGAAACTGCTCCCAAGAAGGCTACAGGTTCGGACGCATGCAAGATCAACGCTGCAACATTACGCTGTGTCAACAAATTATTCGTTTAGTAGGTAATGACATTGTGGTCAAGGGGGGCAGCACGATATGGTGCGGCAACCAGTCCATCCCGGTGGGATCCGTAACACCTTCTCCATCTGATGTAGAACCGGGAGGCGTGACGTTGCCCGTTTATGCATGGGTCTTAATAGGTGTGACCGTATTTATCCTGTTTGTGACGATACCTTTGGCCATCATCGTTTATCGAAGAGACAAAAAGCGTCGTCTGGAAAATGCTCCGCCGTCAGAACGCCCGCCTTTGAAACCGGCGGCTGCCACGACAGAGTTTTGACGTACCGTGTACGCTTGGTAATCTTAACGGGGGTAACAACCACCCGTTTTCTCTTACTCGGTGTTGAAATCACCATATCCTTAATAGGGTTGGAAGTTGAAAATACGGACAAAGACGTGGGCAAAGACGGAGAACTGAGGCTCGGAGAGATTAGACTCTGGGCTGCAGCATCCAAGGGTGTTAATAAAGTCATCAATTTCAAAAGACTCTTTTCTTCTGACTGGCCTGCCATCCAGTCTTGGTAGGTCTTTTCCCAAATATAATAGACAGTATACCCGCGTGCCGCAATCTCGTTAAGGCGTTCAAAAGTTTCGGTCCACAGCGTGCCGAAGGATTTGTTCAAACTCTTGTTCATCTGTTCGTGATCGAAACATTGCGGATTTCCGTGCCAATAGTTCCCCAGAAATTCGTACACTGTTTTCGTCTGGTGCACATACCCGTCCACCTCGTACGACGTGTGAGGGATCTTGAATTCTCGACCTTCACACAACCCGTCTTCCGGACGTATGTGCCGATGCATAATATCCTCGCCCAACTCTTCAGACAAGGCATCCATAAACCGGCACGCTACTTTGGAGGACCGGGACAGGGGCGCCATCGAGATATGACGCGGATCGTGACGTTTGCAGTATTCGGTTTTGCCCTGTCTCCAACAGACCTTGCAGCACTTGCGCCATTTTTTAGCGTCGTAGCGGTACACGTCTTCGAACTCGTACTTTAAATCTCCCTCTTGAGCTTGACTGGTGTCAGCCGACAGAAACACGCCGGCCGAAACCGAAAAATAAAGGCTGGGCTTGAGCTGACGAGCTCCTTTCATATGATATTTGCAAAACGGGTGTTTCGACAAGGCCGTCTGGTCGCAGTAACGGTCGGACCCCCTGCGATATAAACACATTTTTAACATGTTACCCGTCTCATCTTGTCGGTAACGATTTTTATGAAGCCACACCTCGGTCATGGTTTATTGATGACTGTACAGACTCCCGAAATTCAGACGTGGCGGCAGCAACAGCTCAAACTCGAGACGAGCGTTTGCGCTGTTCTTTTTGTTTTTTCCGACGGGCCTTGATCATGCGGCGCTTTACCTGGTCGATGGATGAGTTTCGGTCGTACCTGGCCATGAGATCCTTTTCTACGTCGGTAGCGTGATGCACCAACAGTTGCATTTCCTTTTTGCTGAGACGGTCGTTCTTTCCGGCCAAGCTTTGACTCTTTTGAAACATGCGGCGATGCACCTCGGCCTTAAAGCGAGGCTTTCGAACACCGATTTCTGCGTGTATAAACTCGTTTTCGTACCCTGCACCCGGTGATCTAGGTCTATCCTTCGGGTCAATTTCTTTACCATCCATCACCGTTTCATCCAGCTCTCGATGCAAAGCCCGTACCCTAATATCCTCGTTATAAATTTTGTTGAGCTCTTTTTCCGTCTCAGCATCCATTTGAGGAAATTGTTCGGGTTGAAAGTCCGTGTTGAGGTCGTCTGCCTCCTTCATCGGTAACAGGTCGCCAATAGTTTTACCTTCGTCCATGCTATCCAGGATGTAGCGCACCACACTGCGCTTGGTACGATCCTGAGGACGAGGCCGGTCCTGAACCGAGTCTAACACGCTGGGCATCGGTCTACCGGTCACGAGAGGCGGCTCTATGGGTGCGATAAACGGTTGTGGAGTAGCAGATAGCGACTGCTGTAACTCGTCCCCATGGCCCGTGTGGTCTTCCACCTTCTTTTTAAGACGTTTGCTCAAACGGTCGAGCACGTCGTCAACGTTTAGCGAGGCCAAGCGTCGTTTTTTCGCATCAGGGTGTTTACGTTTCCGCGGCATGTCTTTTTGCTCACCCTTTTTTGTTCCTGCATAGGAATTTGTAATTCTGTCACACGCGCCAGGTACAGACGACCATAGCGAATCGGTCATATTCGGTTTGAGACTATGGGTTTTTTTTCACGTGCTCAGAAACGGTAGAGTTAGGTTTCAATGTGATGCCTTTTATCAAAAACGGTTCTAAAAATAATCCGGACTGTTTACTCAAACCGAAGGATCTACAGTCATCATGAGATCCAAATCTTCGGAACATTCCACAATATAGGGCAAACAACTCGCTACCATCTCCCACTGGCGACGCAAATGCTCCAGACTCGGACGTTCGGAGAATTTTACACTCTTGGTCAGACAACTCTCAATACTTTGAGTTACTTCGCGCACAGCTTGGCGTTCTACGTGCGAGTCTCCGAAAGAGACACATTGCTTTTTCGAAGAACACAAAAAGGGAGTGGCCATAGTGAGATTTTGTATGGCGCAAATCTTCCATTTCAACGGAGCGGAGGGATATTGGTGCTCAAATGTGGTGCGCGCTGAACAAATCTTGAGGTCACAAATAACGAGCCACACTTGAGGCAGAAATTTTTGACAACTCAGTTCGACCCATCCTTTTTCAGCATTGGTAATGATTGTGACTGTGCCGTCACACTCTGCAGCCTTCTTCTTCAGGGCCACCAAGCCTGTCACGAGACTGTCTTCCAACAAGGTCCATCTCTCGTTGTGCCACTGATCTCGACACAGCCCGAGTATGCTTTTGTTGTGAGGGTATTGATAAGATTGCATCAAGGTTTGCAGCAGGTCCGTTCCGGGCAAACACGTATCGTCCCAATCCACGATAAAACAAGTCAGGCGTGTGTCCGTCCCGTAAGCTATATCATGGTCACCAGTCAAGCTCACGTGACCTTCAGACACTCGGCTGGCCACCGTGGTTACCTTGAGGGGTCCGCTAATAGTATACCTAGGATCTATGGGAATATCTATGGGAATATCTACGAGAGGATCCATCGGGGTAGCCACGGACATTTGTTCATCGGGAACACAACTTTGATTGTCAACCCCGCGCTTTCGATCACATTGAAGACTGGTCATCTAGTGCGTCCTTGGTAGTCAAGACCTTGGTCATAATTTGAAGCAAAGACTCGAGGTTATGTTTAAAGCCCAAACATCCAAAACCATGCTTTCGCCCCTGCCTTCTATCCCACCACTGGCGAAGGTCCGTCACAATGATTTTATCATTGACTGTGTCCACGGCACTGTCGACTTGGACCCTCTGGCCAGTTTCATCGTACACACACCCGATTTTCAACGACTCCGGCTAGTGAAACAGCTGGATTGTGATGAAATCTTTACCGGGGCCACCCACACCCGGTTCTCACATTGCATCGGCACCTACCATATTACCCGGGTGTGGCTCAACTTTTTACGTCAATTTGCAGTGCCTAACATCTGCACCATAGACGAGTGGGATACCTGGCAAACCTGCATCGAAATTGCCGCCTTGACACACGACCTAGGACACATTGCCTTTTCCCATTTGTTGGACCATATACTAGTAGAGAGCTACGGGTGCATCCCGCATGAAGAACGCTCGGTGGCGCTGCTCAAGCACCTGCCAGACATTGATCAGTGGTTAACCACGCAGCAGCTCAACCTAATTGGCCACATCATTCTGGGTCAGCACACCCAAGACGCTTGCCCACCGTTTGTGTATCAGATTGTCAACAACAAGTTTACCGACCTGGACAGCGACAAGATTGACTATTTGCTGCGCGATTCCTTGATGACCAACAAAAAAGTTACCTTTGACTGGCGGGACATTCTCTTCAAAAGCCGGATTGTGGAGGGCGAGATTTGTTTTCACGAGAGTATTCACCGTAGCATTTACCACCTGTTCTTCTCTAGGTACAACATGTTTGTCGAGGTGTACATGAGCCAACCGTGCCTAGCCTACAAGCTGGCCAGAAAACATGCCATCCTAACCTACCTGAAACACTATCACCAGTCGTTTCTCCCGCTGGTTAAAAACCTCGATACGGTGATACAAGTAACTGACGAATGGATGACGTCACAATTATTTCGTTGCCCCAAGACCCGACCCTTGATCCAAGCCATTCAAGACGGTACCATCCCAGAAGTAAAGCACGGCAACGGGACTCGGGAGAGCGAGGTGGACATTACCTATCGCTACACCAACCAAACCCAGCATCCCATCCTTTTGGTCAAGTTCTACAGGGGGCAGGGCCTTGAAACTTTTCACCTGACGCAAGAGGATTTGTCCTTTCAACTACCACCAATCAGTGAGGTCTTTTCTTTTTATCAAGCCAGTATCGAAGAAGTGGACGCCGACGTAGACAGTTGATGCTGCGGATCCACCCGCACTACACGTCCGTACAAAATACAATCGTCACGTGTTATTCGTTGAGCGATACTTTGCATCAAATTGTCTGTTGGGTACGAAATACCGTCAAAAATGACGTGAAAGTCAAACTTGTACCCAAAGGTCAAACCCACTTGCTGAATAAACTTTTCCAACGACACCGAACCGGCCACCAAAAACTTGACACACTCGTGCTCTTCCATACCCAATACGATCACCACCACGTGACCCGGATGACGCATCAGGGTGTCGGTCACAGAGGTCTTTCGAAAATCCGGATTGCTTTTGAGCAACGGCCATCCGTTTCGCACCAATTTTTCCTGTGCCGTTAGAGGTTGATTCATGCCTTTATTATGAATATTCACACCCTCTTAATCTTGGCGCGGTGGATATCTTGTGCGGAGATCGGGTTTAAAACGTTTGGATTGCAAAGGTTTCAACTCGGCTTCCACGGCTTACTTGTACCTCGACTTGATCTCGGCCACTTTACCCGCGTGTTTGGTCACAAAGGACACGTGTAGATGAACGTGTCGCATCCGTTGTACAGGTTGCCTTGGGTAAATACCTTGAAATATCCGCACGCTTGATGCTTCCTCATTTCAATATTACGGCCACAACTTGCCATTCCTTACACACAAACAACGGGGATATGGTCGCGTGCGCAACAATAGCTACACAAACAGACAGTTCACATTTCATGAGAAATTTTGCTGTCTTACCACGAAATCGTAGAAATGGTCATGGAAATATGCTGTTATCTCACATTATTCGATTGCACGGTTCGTGTGTCCTAGGTCTTCAGGGTTAGTTCCAAACTTCTACCAAAAGATCCACTGTGAATCACGTTGGGCAAGTCTGTTACCAGTATTGTATTAACGATGCCAAGTCAAACGACTTCCATAGCTGGGCACGCTTTGGATGTTTCTTTCTCAGGATATCTATGGGGCGTTCCCGTTTTTTTGTAGCACGACGGCTCCACAGTGTGGAAACATCGTTACACGTGTAGTTGTTACAAAGTTCTTTCATCAGACGGCTTGAGAGCTTGTCGCGTTAAAGGAGAACATGGTGTTCCGTCGGTCATCCATTTTGTAAGGGCATGGCGTTCATAGGAATGTCCGCCTGGAGTGCTGACTGGGTCTACCATGATTTCGTCAGTAATACAACAGCGCAGAGACGAGTCGTCAAATGAACCAGTCGGACTCAATTTTGTTTCCGAACCAAGATTCATTGAAGCCGAATCATCTTCTTCCACGGCAAGTAAAGGAGCAGAAGGCGTGAGAGTTGTACACGCTACCACCTCCATTGACGTGTTTTTGTAAACATAATGTGAGGACTTTATTTTGAAGAAACGCAGCACAAAACATTCGCCGGACAAATGACTTTTTTCAATCACAATACAACGCGTTTTCACAGGGTAGGGTGAGACGCTCTCGGAGAGAGAAAACTAAACATTTTTGCAGGCGTGAATTTTGGTCTGTTTCTCATTTGTTGCGCATTGTTTCGATGTTTCAGATAAGACTTTCGTTCTTGGTGTAAGTTGCTGGCCCAAACCTGGCGTTGTAGACAGGGCGGAATGGCGCCGTAGCCCACAGGCGTGTACTTTCCAGTCTTGGTGAGCTTGGCCAGCAAAAGCTTTCCGGACTTTCCCGTGTGGAACCTGTATGTCTTGTTGCCGATGACCAGGTCTGCATCGGGTGTGGGCAGAAGACTTTCAGCCAACTGTAATCATGATTGAACCAATTGCAATTTTTTTTTCTCCCACTTTTGGTGCAATGCGGTGTACTTGGTGTGTTGATACTTGTCCTACAATCATGGTCTGCATGTTTTTCGCACGTTTTATCACAGGTTCAAGTTCTGACGACAGTTTCCTTTTTCGGGTAATAGTGATCATGTTTATTAAACCTTACCCACACGTATCACGACTTTAAACGCACGTCTCAAACGGGGTCTCCAAATACGTTTTCCCCGCTAAGCGAAAAATATAAGAAAAAATCCGTATCTTTGTGTTCTTTGTAAATTTGGGATATGAGGGAGGCCGTGGGCGGCAGCGTGTTGTTGACAAAAATAAACATGGCTTGTTCTGGCTTGAGTTTGATACGTTTGCGAATGGTGTAGATGAACTGTCCTACTGTCAAATCTCCGGGCACTAGGTACTTCTTCTTGTCCAACTCAGGTAAGGTGGAGTGTTCTGCATTCTCACAGATAATCGGAATGCGATCGGGATACTTGGCAAGAATCCGGCGTGCTTCTGCCAAACGTTTTTCATGAGGGTGGTTTTTCTGAAAGGGACTCTGACTCATCAGTGGAGGGTTTTTTATACACGGACAGAAGATTTTATACATTTCAAGCTCGCAGTGCCATTCGGTATTAGAGTGGACTGACTCGTAAAAGCTCATTCTCTCTTTTTTAATCGGGTTGTATTTTCAACCCTATCAGGTTGTATTTTCAACCCTATCAGGTTGTATTTTCAACAGCTCAGGACGGCTCGGCCGAGGTTTGACCCAAGTCGTAAAATTCAGAGAGTCGCTGTAATAGCTTTTCTCTATTGTGGTCGACTGTGTCGTCGGGGCGAGCGTGTGTCTCGTGACCATGTCCTTGACGTTTCACAAACTCTTGAAAACTAAAATGGCGCTCACTTTCTTTCGGCGCTCGCTCAAAGCTAGGCGGGCCGGTTAAACCAAAGATCTTCTGCATAATACGACCCGGCAATTCAAACTTGATGCGATCCTTAGGCTTGACATTGTTGCACGGGTACTCCTTCTTTTTGGAATGACAATACACGGTAAGCCAGCCGCCACGTGTCACACCGAACCAAATACGATTGTCCCCGTGATCTTTCATGGCGTAGGGACACATGGTGGACCCCATGCCCGAGACATACACCCAAGCCACTCGTTCGTTTTCGGTCAAAGCAATGTTATCAATCACGATACCGTCCCACCACCGTTTACTCTTCCACGTGATGCTATGAATAAATTCTTCCAAAAGCGTGTACGAGGGATCACTGTGCTTGACTTTCTTGAGTTTGCCGTCCGTGGCCGCGTGACCTTTTCTCTTACGCCCCGTGGCGTTACCCGGTCCAGCGTTTTTGTACTCTTTCTGCACCGTGTACATAGGATCCACTGCCGGCTTAACATAGTCCGAGCGTGTATCACACGCCTCGGGCCAGATGGAATAATTCTTCACAATCTGAAGAAAATCGGGATTTTTCTTCTGAAAGTACGAAATATCGTGGTGTCCGGTCTCGGGGTGCACACAACTCATGGGTTCGTACGTGGAACGGGAAATCACTTGGCCAGCTCGGTTGCAAAAATTACAGCCCTGACGTTTCTCCACCTTGTCTTCGCACAAGGGGCATTTCTCAATCTTGTTGCAGTACACCATCCGGGCCGAACACTGCTTGGCCTTTTCCTTGTAGATGGCAGCATCCAACTCTATACCTCTAATGTTAAAGGTGTCTTCTTGGGTCAGACGAAGCTTAAACCCAAAAATAATCTGCTTGGCTTGCTCCACAGTAACCTTGACGTGACAAATAATGTGCACACCCGTCGACAAGTTGCCCTTCTTGATGCGTGGACCACACTTGGCCACAAAAATATCAATGGGTCGTGTGTCAAATTCCGTAAAATAAGTTTTCAAGGTGCGCCACAGAACTCGAGACATTTGGTAGATTTCCACCTTGTTCAAGACACGGGTGTCGGAATCAATGTCAATAACCAACCGGCAGCCCTCCCCCTCCACGTCGTGGGCAATCTGGTTCCAGTACATGGTAGAACCTACTTGCACGTCGTAGGCAATCATCTTTAAAATCTGGGCGCGCTCTTCGTAAGGGAAAAACACGGAGCCGTGGGTAAAGGCTGTAAGCTGAGGCTTGGGACACAGTTTAAACAGTTGCTTCTTTTCGGGCGTGATTTCGTCGTACTTTCCATGAAAATATCTATTCTTTTGAAAGTAACGGTAAGAGTAGAACTCGTCTTCTCGATCAAGCCGGGGAGTTACTTTCTGGCGGTAATGTTCTAAGATACTGGTGCTCACACAAGGGTCGGGTCCGGTAACATCCGCCTTAAGCTCTTCTTCTGCTACTGCTGCTGAGGGTGCACTCATGGGTTTTTGAAATCGGTGGTTTGGTTTTCTGAGTCGACCAACGCGTTTATGTCGCTCATTACATTCCTCAATTTTGAGGTGTAACCTTTGGTCTTCATATTGACTTCACTCAAAAACGACTTAATCGCTGGCATAAGTGTACGTTTGTACTGCTTGGTCTGAAAAAGATCCGGATTGATGTACTTGGTAAAGATCACGTCGCAGCGCGGTTGAGACACGTCAATACCCATGTGACGATGCAAGGAACTGGCAATCCGCTGAATGATTTTCATCACATCGATCGACATTTTTTCAGATTTTCTCCGTTTTTGGTTGAGCTCTCGAAAATAGAGCACACCCGCTTCACCTGCCGACAGTCCGTTGGGCAAAACGGTGTCCTCGTGTTTAGGTCCGTCTTTGTAACTTTCTTGCAGGTATGCCGTGACTGCACCGTCCATGGATTCCTTGAAATCGTCGACTTGGTCGGAGGGAGGTTTGACACACATGGGCGGGAAATTATCGTCGTAGACAAAATATCCATCGTCGCGAGTGTCCATGCTGTTTTTTTCTTGAACGCGTTAATCGAAAACTATAATCATGCGTTTCGCCAGGAACGCGGCGGCCTAAGACGAATAACAAAGCTTTAGAAAAAGATGCAAGCCTTATCGAGAATGCAAGCCAAAACTCCCGGCGGCAGCACCGGTATGAACATGATTTTATACCCGGATGACGCGAAAAAATTCCTCAAATGGGGGGCACTGGGTTTTATAGGTCTCGGTGCGTACCAACTCTTTATGACCGTAGCCAAGCGTAACATTAACCCGTCGGTGGAATTCACCGATCCGGTGGAATCGATGAATCATGATCCCATCATTCGAGATTCGTTTATTCACATTCAACCCTACCGCAAGCTCAACCCGTGGCTCTACAAGAGCGCTTTGCAAAACGTGGACCAGTTGCTCTTTTTGGAAAATGCACTCTTGTCGCAGGAAGTGTCGCCGGTGCGCAACGACAAAGTGGCGGCCTGGAGTCATTTCCGCATGGGCGTCAACCGTCTGAACCAGTTTCAATTCTTGGTGCGCGAACGTATGGGTAACGATCACGGTATGGCAGTCAACCTGTTCGTACGAAAAATCTACGACCAGATGAAGAAGCACGCGTTGAACATTTTGCATTTGTGCAGCGAGTTCAAACCGGAGAACCTTATTGCGCGCGCCCCCTTTGAGGTGGAGCGAGCCTTGAAAAACTACGAAGAGGGACGAGAACCAGAAAATCCCGAGGCCAAGTGGGAGCGTCTCCGCACCAAAATCGAACGTCGAAAGGCCCGTAAAGAGCGCAAGCAGCGAGACGAAGCGGAGCACGTCGAGGACGAAGCGGAACACAAATCCCGAAAGTCTCGACGCTCTCGACGGTCCCGACGTTCTCATCACTCTCGATCGTCCAGACCGTCTGCAGGCTTGAAAGATCCTCCGGTACCGGTCACTCCGGCCCGGGATACTACGGCCGAAAATGACAAGGGTGCGGGCTTGGGCTCGGAATCGGATAAGCTGCCTTGAGTGGGTGGTGCGCCACACCGCATACGCACATAATTAAGATCGAAATAATACAAATCTTCCGCGAGCTTTACGCTATCTTTTTGAATATTACACAGCAATTGACTCACCGGATTTAGGGAAAAAAACAAACACGGAGTGGAACCGGTCAAGAACACGAGCCCCGAGTAACCTTCCTCACCCAGTGCGGTAGGGTCGAAAGGTCTCAACAAATTGAAACACACAGCCGACTCCCCAAACACGGGCCCCTTCAGTCCGTGCGACGATAAAATATGAAAGCTAGGCAAACCGATCGACACCTTTACGCGCCAGGGTGAGATATAATGCACAATAACAGGGTACCCATGCTCAGTAACGGTCGACCACACACCGCTTGCCAAAAGTTGCCACACGGGCTGAGTCATAACGGTTTAGTTTTATGTAGTCAACAATGCCGACCACCAAGATTCGCACCGCAGTGTCTTCGCACCGCAGTATCAAGGCATCGCAGTATCATACCAAGGCCAGCGTATCGTGGTATTTGTGCCATTTTCCCTGGTCATACCGGTACACGGATGTAAACCCGACTTCTCGATATGCGTCCAGAGCTTGTTCGTCGTGCGCTTCTACGACGAAACCGCGGTGAGGTTCATGCTTTAGAATCTTTTGCAATGCCAGATAACCGGCTAGGTGTTCTGTAGCGCACCAGGCCAGAATCTCCGACATATTTTGCAACAGCAGCTTATGGTGAAAGGCCGTAGACTTTGCGTTATCCTTTAAAGCCCTAAGGGCAGGATATGGGTGGTGAGCCTAGAGAGTTAACAGGGCTCGATAGGGGGGGGGTGCGAATTCTGCACGGTCTTCTGCCTCTGGCGTTCACTTCCCTGACA
>Ga0105055_10004192_pt1 | contig 21297 bp, 36 predicted proteins | sample BON03_FD_78090 | JGI IMG/M metagenome (GOLD analysis project Ga0105055, IMG submission 78090) | Freshwater microbial communities from Lake Bonney liftoff mats and glacier meltwater in Antarctica - BON-03 | ecosystem: Environmental > Aquatic > Freshwater > Ice > Glacier meltwater | place: Lake...
TACTTTGATCCTGCGGTCGATACAGTGGCTCGCGTGACGCTGGTTGACACGACGACAACTAACACTGATATGCGTGGCACCGATGGGGCCAACACAACAGCACCAGCCACGCCCGCGAACGTATCAGCAGTGACGACCACACTGGCCGCATTGCTGCCAGCCGCTTTGGTTGGTGGCCGGATCGATGCCAGCGTGGGTGCTGTCGCAACTGACGCAATCAACGCAGCAGCAATTGCAGCAGATGCGGTGACCGAGATCCAAAACGGGTTGGCAACTCAGACATCACTCGACACCAAACTCTCAGCGGCAAGGCTGGGAGCGTTAACGAGTTTGGACGCAATGATTGTCACGAATGTCTACACCGCAGACAGTATGGCTAACGTGGCACTTGCCGCCGGCGGTGATGCGACTTTGGCGAATCAGGATCTGCTACTGGCTCGGCTCGCGACAGGGCCTATCCGCATCACCAGCACTGTTACGGCAGGCGGCGTGGTTAATCTGCGAGTCGGGGACGATTACGTCGGCACGCGAATTGCGATCACATTTGACGACGCGGGTGGCACAATTATGACGTACATGCAATCGGCATCAGTGGCGTCGGTAATCTTCGGAGCTGGCCGCAATACTGAGATAAATGAAATCTACGGCACCGTTGATCCTGATGACGGCGTCTATGATAGCGGTGCAGGTACGTCTACGGTTTACCCTCAGATTGCACGGGCTGACATCACGGGGCCGGTGAGTGACGACTACGCGTATCAAATCAAAGCTATTGACACGGCCGGGAGGCACATTACAAAAATTGCCGGCAGCGTTGTGGTGCTCGCGAAGAATGCGTTCCCGGTTTAATCGAGACCACACCACACCTAGCGAGCCCGCAACAATGACACCGCCAAAAACACCAGATGCAAAAGAGGCAGCCGTGAAGATTTTTCTCGCCAAGATTTTAACCGGATGGCTGGCTGGTCTGCCGTTCACAAATGTTCTGCTTGTCGCGTTGCTGGCGATGTTTGGTTGGATGTCGCATTACATAATCACAGTGGCTGCACCGGATCATTTCACAGCGATGCAACTGGGTTATCAGACGCAGGAGATATCGCATGTGGCTGAGCGTGAGGCGAGCGAAAAACGAAACGCCATGCAGCGCGAGAGTGATTTAATGATGTACGATAAATGGATCGGCATCATGTTGTCACGGGTGCCACCCAATCGCAGCGACACAGCCGCGACTGGCCAGCCAGGATCTAGCGCCAATTGATTTCTCCGACTACCGGCTCCGCAAATGGGCGAAGGCATGCAGGCTGCGAGATCGTAATACGTGCCTGATGTGTGGCCGAGTGGGTGGCCCCATTGAGGTTCATCACGCCAAGCCGAAATCGGCGTACCCGGATCTGGCGTACGATTTGGCGAACGGAATATCACTCTGCTATAGCTGTCACCGCGTCGTATGCCATCGCGGTGATACGTTCGACGCGTCGTTATGCCTGTCGATGGTCCCGTTGTTCCGATATTTCATGCGTCTGGCGTATCGGCGGCGATGGAATTCAATGTACCAAAAAAGAATCTGAGCCGGGAAAACATTGGGTTTTGGCTAAATCTATCTATTTGCCTGAAAATGATATCAGTTAGCGTTTACATATGCCGATAGTAAGTGTAGAGTTAACGCGTCAGAAACGAAAACAAAAACCAAACGGGAAACGAAACGATGACACAAGTCCGCCAAATCAATCGAACACGAGACGCGATCACCGTATTCGACGAACTGTCCTGCGAGACGATCGTCCTCACGATCATCGCCGAGGACTGCGGGATCTATGCAGTGCAGACTGACGACGCAGCCTACCAGCTAATCCCTGACGGTGGCGATCGGTGGGAGCTATCCCCACAGCCGGAGGGATCGACATTCGATGGGCAGGACACCAGATTTGTGGTGGCCGGTGCGTGCTGGGAAACGAAACAGACATACGCAATCGAGTAACATCTTCCGCCTTCCACCGGGATAGGCTCCGGGTTTTTTTCACACAGCAAGGAAACGAAACAATGAAGATCACAAGAAATACACCATTAATCCATATTGCAATCCATGCCGCGTTGGTCGAGAACGACCTGCCGGCCACCGCCTACAACGTGTCACGAGTGGCTCATAACTACATGATTACGTTATGCGGTGAAGGCACCGACATTCGCGACGCTCTTGCTGCGACGTTCGGTGGCGGTCTTGAAGACTACGAGTGACATCTTCCGCCTTCCACCGGGATCGGCTCCGGGTTTTTTTCACACAGCAAGGAAACGAAACAATGAAGATCACACTGACAAACAACTTCCACGCCACCTCGACCCGCACAAAACTCGGCCACAAAACAGCCATTGCGGTAAGGGCGATCAAACGCCGACTATGCACATCTGCTGGCTGTACATGCTCAGATGATCTTGGGACTCGTGGCGACCAGCGGCAGCCAGCCGGTGGCACTGTGGTGATCGAGCCTGCTGCTGGCGGCGATGTGATGTTGAGCCTGCATACGGCGATCGAGTAACACCTTCCGCCGTTTCCGGGATCGGCTCCGGTTTTTAAAAACGAGCAACCAATGACACAAAAAACAGGTAACCCGCAATTGCTGCTGAGGTTGCCGGCGGCGCTGCGAGCGGCCGTCATCGCGACGGCAAAAGCCAAATCGGTAACGGCTCAGGCGATCATCCTCGGGATCGTCGCACATCATTACGGTATCACTGACCAGCCACCAGTTCGCGGGCGGCCGAGAAAAATGAGCACGCCTAGACGACGACGATAGTACATATTTTTCACAGGAGTGAGTAATGAACAGGGGACAGAAACTGGCCCGCATTGCACGGGCTGAAAAACACGCCAGATTGGACAGACTTATCGCTGGATGCTACATGGACGACAGCAATGCTCAGCTGAGAGGCTGCTCGGTCGGCTGCGATGCTATTGATATCCAGATCATGGATGATGTGGAGATCGGGGACTTGGTCGACGATGACTGTCATAAAATTGTCGCCGAGCACGACGGCACCCCGGAATGGTTGGAGCACGTCCGCGACGCAGTCTTCGAAGGGCTTCCTGCAGATGAGCGGCACTGGTGGCATGTGGAGGTCGCGAAGTGCTTGCCGGCGGTCGATGATTGGGTACCTTACTACCATCGCTGCTGCATTGTATTTTTGGAGGAATCGCTGTCACATCAGCATTGCTGGCATGGGACGCACAAACAAGTGGTTGTCGATGCAATCGCGGCGGTGATTGAATTGCACAGATCTGAGTCAACAGATAAGGCAGTTTGGTCGGCAGCCGAGGCAGCAGCCAAGTCGGCCAGTCAGATAGCTCTGGTTGCAGCCTGGCATGCCCGGCGGGTAGCCCGGTCTGCAGTCGATTCGGCAGGCGATTCTGCAGGCATTTCGGCAGCCCAGGCTGCAGTGCAGGCTGCAACCGACCCGTTCGGATCGACTGCTCGGTATGCCCGGCAGATAGCCCTGTCTGCAGTCAATTCTGCAGTCAATTCTGCAGTCAATTCGGCAGGCATTTCGGCAGGCATTTCAGCCGCTTTTAAAACAATAGCTGAGAAACTTATTTTAGAGTTTGCTCGGCCACAATAGCACACGCGGCGAATTGCTGGAAGGCATAGAAACAGACGCCAGATTGGTAGCCGCACACACGCTGAGAGTCACGACAGTTAGCCGGTAATAGTTTCCCTTAGATGCCTAATCATGACGAGCTGTAATCGACGCTCGCCGGAATCGTGACACGGTTTTTAATACATTAACAGGGGCCATGCAATGGGTTTTGACTACAGTGACGGTCGGCCATCGAGCCGAGACCTGACCGAGGACATCGCTGACCTGCTATCAGACGGCGAGACGTTAAGGGTCAGCGAGTTGGCTGCGGAACTAGGCGAGACAGGCCGCACAGTACGCAGAAATCTACGAGAGATGGAAGCCGACGGATCGGTGGATCTGGTTCGAGGGAACGGCGAAAATTGGAGAGCGAGGAAATCTGATGATTGACATAGGATTCGAATTGATACAAATCGCGACTAGCGTGGCAATCGGCGGCGTAGCATTTTGCGGGCTGATCGCCGTTCGAGAATACATGACAGGGGCCAGCCAATGATCACAGCAGCGGCAGCAATATCAGCGGTGACAATCATGTGTGTCGGAGCGTGGTCTGCTGTGCAGATGTACGCGATGTTATGGGAGCTATTTAATGATGAGTGATTTCGAAGATGTTACCCGACAAATCCTTGGTCCACCACCAGAGGGCTATGAGTGGCAGCCGTGGCGACCACCACTGCTCGGCGGCTCTGCGTATATCTCATCGGGTGACAGAGTGTGTGTTTTCAAGTCGGTTCCGCTATGGGTGCCACCCACTGGACTTAAGCGGGGATGGGTGACCAACGACAGGATCGGAGCCTACTGGTGGTCACGTCGGCCAGACTACGACGGCGAGGAACATATATGGGATCACGGCACGAATGCCGGGGTCAGGGTATGGACGGGTCTGCTGCACTGCGAGCCGCCAATCACCGGCAGTAAAGCGATCTGGGAAATTAAATAAGTGGGATACGTGTCGAGAGTGTTTTTTGTGACGATTTAGGGAGTACAGGACATGGCAGAATTTTATATTACTCAGGAGAGGGCGATGGCCCCCGGTATTGCGGGTGAATGGCCGGAGGTAATAGAAAAGCCAGACACCCGGTATGGGCGTCTAGTGAAAGTGGAGGGCGTGCAAGAGATGATTGACGGCATCACGAAGATGATTGAAAGTAAATCCGGGGGCAATGGATGGTGGGACGGGTACCGAGAGGCAGTTGCCGGACGCGATAAGGCGTCGACATAACGATAAACTACAGCACATCCGGCACAATCCACGTTGTCTCGTTGACGATCACGATTTGGCTTTTGTCAGTCTCGCCGGGTGTGTTTTTTTCCACGGACTGGGGAACACGGTACTCATTTTTGAAGGGAATTAAATGTTAGTTTTATCACGGAAGAAGTCTGAGACAATCCGCATCGGTGACGACATCACTGTCATGATTGTCAGGTGCGGAACTACTGTTGTGAGTGTCGGAATTGATGCCCCAAACGGGGTCAAAATACTACGCGGTGAACTGGCTACTGAGGGAGCAGATAGCGGTCGCAGGAACGAGCATGACGCTCAGAACGGGTCTGACGCCACGTAGTATTTTTGCAGTGACGCCGAGCTGATCGGGTTGGCGCTTAATCGGTTTCGGCCGTCACTGCCTTTTTTTAAGGGGCCACCCAATGGCACGAAAAGCAAAAACAAATCGCGTGCCGAAAACACGAGCGTGCGGCCAGTGGACTGAGGCTGCATTCTGGGGATTCATGAGATCGAATCTGCGGCGAGCATACATGAAATGGCCACCGGGCAGGCAGTTATTTATCCAAAACCGGCGAGCATACACAGGACTGTGCAAACGCACAAAATGGGAGCACCAGTGTGCTGAGTGCAAATTATGGTACACGCGGAAGCAGGTGCAGGCTGATCACATCGTGCCGTGCGGCAGGTTAAAATCATGGGATGACCTGCCGGTTTTCACGCGACGATTATTCTGCGAGGTCGAAGGGCTGCAAATACTTTGCAGCGAAAAATGTCACAAGATTAAGACAGCGAAAGGGACGAGTAATGACAAAACAAATGATCACGATTGAGGTGCCTGATCCACCGCCGAACCTAGAGTACACAGACGAGTACAGGTGTGCCGAGATAAATGAGCCTTGCACATTCGGTCGTGGTTTTTACGCAGGCCCTACGTTCGAGCCGGTTCTAATCCTCCGCAAAATCGAACCACTATGGGTGCCACCCAAAGGCGTTTATAAGCAGGGGTGGATTACACGGGATGAGGGTAGCACTGAATTTTGGTGGCATGTAGAAGATGCTGAGTATAATTGCGATGAAGGAGTATGGGCTACCGAGGGGGACTCAATACACTTATGGGGCATCCACCCGGAAAGCCTGCCACCGTTAACGATCCCAGCTCACCTGAGTAAATTTAGAGTAGGAGACGAATGAATGCAGCAGGAACGACCTAACGGTTCGCCGAGAGCGAGCAGGATGTTTGACGCGGGACGTGAAGCGGTGCTGCGTGCAATGCAGGGCCAGCCACCGATGAAGGCTGTCAGATCCGGGCGTTGGCGTTGGCGGTGACAGTGAATCAGTGTGCCGTGGCTGTGCCGATGAATCGAACGATGTTTGAACGCGTTGCAAGGAGCACTCCTGAGATCGTGCGGATGGCGGGTAACGTCTATGTGCTGCGTGGTCAGGAGCCGGAGCGTCCAGTGAGCGACGGCAAATATAAATGGTGGGAACATTTTAATCGGGTCAATGAGGCGGCATCGAAGCACGACAGATCGGGGACATGATCAATGACTACTGCATACCTGTTCGGGCCAACGCTGGGCGAGACACCCGGCGAATACATGCTGCGGATCACAGACAGACTGGATGACTCGGTTTGCAGTCGTCACGACCGGAACTATGGCAAGGAGGGTGGCACTGATCAGTGGCAGGCAGATCGCATGAAGTACATACATGCAGAGCGTGAGTTAATAGAGACAATGGATGCACTGGGACGGACAGCGTGTCAGTCAGGTATTTGTTTGGGTCAATTTAAAGAGAGTTACAAATGTCGTTGATTGCGAAAAATAAAGGCGGCGGAAGCTTTGCTCTGGTACCAGAGGATCAACACGTTGCGAGGTGCGTGAGGATTATAGACATCGGAACGCAGGATGGCACCTATGGACCGAAACACCAGTGCATCATCGCGTGGGAGTTGCCAGAATGTCAGCAGGTGTTGGACTCAGATCGCGGACCTGAGCCATCGCTGATGAGTTCGTTTTACACGCTGTCGCTCAATGAAAAAAGCAACCTGCGGCGAGTGCTTGAGCAGTGGCGAGCGAAGGCATTCACGGATCACGAGCTGGAAGGATTTGACGTGTCGTCAGTGATCAGCGTACCGTGCTTAATCCAGGTGCTTCACAAGCTGAATGCAGCCAAAGAACCTCGCGCGATAATAAACAGCATCAACCGGCTACCGAAGGGGATGTCATGCCCGCCGCAGATACTGGACTCGCTGGTGTTTACCTTAGAGGACGGCACCTGGGAACAGTTTGAATTGATACCGGAGTGGCAGCGGGAACTGATCAAAAAGTGCCCGGAATATCCGCGGTTCGTTTCGCGAATCACTGGCGGCCCGAACTCACAATCTGCCGATGAACATTTCCAGCAGATTGACGACGCTGGCAGTGATGATGAGGTTCCGTTTTGACTTGCTCCGGATGCAAGCATTACGTTATCCGCATGGAGTCTTGCAACGCATTGACCGGCGTCGTGCATTGCAAGCGATGCGACCTAACGTGGGAGCTAAATGACCACATCGGCTGCAACAGATGCACGGACTGGAAATCGCTAGTCGACGTGTCAGAATGTCCCGGGGCGGTGCCATCCACTCACTGCCCTGGGCGAGTGGCCATCGTGGAGCCACCGAATCAGGGGCGGCTATTTTAACACAGATCGTGAGTAGCTTGATATCATTTTAGAGTGTTGCTATAGTTCAAATCCACTGCCGATGAATACGAGACATCAGCAGTCTACAATTAGACCTACGCGGATTAATTCCGTGTTTTTCCGCCGCCATCGGTCAGCTCGTATCTGATCGATGGCGGCGTTTTTTATGCAGGTTGACATGGATTATAAAACGTTTCTGGATCGGAAAACTCAATCAGATCGCAACTTCGGATTCGATGCGATTGAGCTGCCTGATGTTATGTTTGATTTTCAAAAAACACTTACGACGTGGGCAATTAAGCAGGGGAGGGCCGCAGTGTTCGCTGATTGCGGACTGGGCAAAAGTTTAATGCAACTTGCCTGGGCTGATAATATTGTCCGGCACACAAATAAACCGGTGCTGATTCTGACGCCGCTGGCTGTAGCACCACAAACGATCAGGGAGTCAGCTAAGTTTGGATTCGATGCGAGCCACTCAAAAGACGGGATACACTCAGGCGGGATTGTGATAACAAACTACGAGCGATTGCAGCGGTTTGATAGCAAGGACTTTATCGGGGTTGTGTGCGATGAGTCGTCCATTTTAAAAAACTTTGCAGGGCAACGCCGCAGTCAAATCACACGATTCATGGCAAAGATTCCTTATCGTTTGCTTTGCACCGCAACAGCAGCACCGAATGATTACGTCGAGCTTGGGACATCGTCGGAATCACTGGGTGAGTTGTCGCGTAGTGACATGCTGAAACGATTCTTTCGACAATTTGATGACAAGGGTGTAAAGAACGAACAGAAGAAACAGGACGAGGCAGAACGGCTTATTGAACATGAACCTTCATATTTTCATAAATTATCTTATCGAGTAGCTCAAACAATCGGCCAGTACCGGCTGAAGAATCATGCTGTCAGCCACTTCTGGCGATGGGTCGCGTCATGGTCTAAGGCTTGTCGTATGCCTTCCGATTTGGGTTTTGATGATGGCAAATTTATCCTGCCCGGACTCACCAGCGAGGACCACATCATTGAGGTTCCTCCGGCACCAGGACAACTGTTTACAGTGCCTGCAAAGGGGATGGGGGAGGAACGAGCGGAGCGAAGCCGAACATTACGAGAGCGTTGCGAGTATGCTGCAAAACTTGTGGATCATAACAGGTCTGCCGTGATTTGGTGTCACGCAAATCCAGAGGGCGACATGCTCGAAAAGATCATTCCTGATGCTTTACAGATCGCCGGGAAAACATCGGACGAGCAAAAACTAGAACGGTACGAGGCGTTCGCGAATGGCGAACTTCGCGTGCTGGTGATTAAGCCAAAAATTGGAGCATGGGGCCTGAACTGGCAGCACTGTAATCATGTTGTTGAGTTTGCCACTCACAGTTATGAGCAGCACTACCAAGGGCTGAGGCGTTGCTACCGATTCGGCCAAACGCAGGCCGTACATAACGACGTGATTGCAACAGAGGGAGAGGTGAGAGTGCTGGCTAATATGCGACGCAAGGCCAAACAAGCGGACATGATGTTTGAGCATCTGGTCCGTGAAATGAATCGAGCGGAACGGATTGAACGAACTAACCAATTTACTAACAAACTGGAGCTACCAAAATGGTTGTAAAAACGCAAATTATCACAGATGACTACTACATTGCAAACGCTGATTGTGTTGAGTTTATGCAGGGATTGCCGGACGAGAGTGTTGGGCTGTCTGTCTACTCTCCACCGTTTGCAGGGCTGTATTGCTACAGTTCTGACCCGCAGGATTTAAGCAATTGCATTGACCCTGAAGAATTTTTTGAGCACTACGGTTACGTCATTGCTGAGAAACATCGATTAACAATGCCGGGCCGAATCAGCGCGGTGCATTGCATGGATATCCCGCTAACAAATGCCGGTTGTGATGCTATGTTCGACCTGCCGGGCCGAATTATTGCGGAGCATGAGAAACGCGGATGGACGTTCGCGGGGCGGCGGATAATTTGGAAAGAGCCGCTGATGGTTCGCAACCGGACGATGATGAAAAGCCTACATCACAAAACGTTTTGCGAGGATACAACGCGGACGTCAGTTGCAACTGCTGACACACTGTTGGCGTTTCGGCGATCCGGTGAAAATAAAGTGCCAGTGACTCAGCAAAACGGAATTATGTCATACGCTGGCTCAAACGAAGTGCCTCGCGACTTGTTGCGGTATCGGGGGTTTGTCGGCGACCAAAAACTGAATAAATATTCGCAATGGATCTGGCGGCAATATGCGTCTTCCGTGTGGATGGATATTAGGATTGACAGGACGCTCGGCAACGGTGCCGGTCACATGAGTTTCGCCAAAGCTGACGGAGATGAAGAGGATGATAAGCACATGCATCCGTTACAGCTTGACGTTATTGAGCGTGCGGTTTTAATGTGGAGCAATCCCGGCGAAAGCGTTCTAACTCCGTTTATGGGTGTTGGGTCTGAGGTTTACGGAGCGGTCATTAATGGCCGTCGTGGGATTGGATGCGAACTAAAAACTGGCTATTACAATCAGGCGTGCAAAAACGTGCCAGAGGCGTTGGCGAAACAGGAGCAGCCTGAACCGACATTGTTTGACATGGATGAAGTCGAGTGAGTGAATCATGGATAACGCAGCTCGAATTTGACACGCGTAAATCAGAGCAGCTTCGAGCATTATTGGCGTGGGAAACTGAGCGGCAGGCCGAACGTCTGCCGCTGCCTGCCGGTGACGTGCCGCTGCCTGCCGGTGATTAGTAGGAAATAATTAGCAAGTATCACATAGATTGTAAGCCGTTAACAGTTTATGATATTAACTGTTAACAAGTGTAAATCACCGATAAGGAATTGCTATGTTTGCTAAGATGTTTTCATCGATCACTGAGTCTTCCTTATGGTCTGAACCAAAGGAGGTTCGTCTGCTTTTTGTGACGATGCTAGCAAAGGCAGATTCATGCGGATTTATTGAGGCGTCTGTTCCCGGGCTGGCTCGGGTCGCGAACTTAACGATTGAGGAAACGGTGACTAGTCTGGAGGTGTTACAGTCGCCTGATACCTACAGCAAGAACCCTGACAATGAGGGCAGGCGAATATTATCGGTGGTTGGCGGGTTTATGCTTTTGAATTATGAAGACTACAGGGCACGCAGAAATAGTGAGGAGCGACGAGAATACATGAGGGAATATATGAGTAATTATCGTAAACAATCTGCTAACAAGTTAGCCAAGAGTAACCGCAGTAAATCGCAATTAGCCCAAGCAGAGACAGAGACAGAGACAGAGACAGAGACAGAAGCAAAGACAAAGACAAAGACAACTATTGAATTTGATTCTTTCTGGGCGGTCTATCCTCGCAAGGTCGCGGTCGGTAAAGCTCGGATCGCGTGGGCGAAAGCAATTAAAAGTGCAAATCCGGAATTGATAATTGCTGGTGCCGTTAAACTGGCAGCGGCAAAGCGTGATCCAAAATACACGCCGCACGCATCGACTTGGCTTAATGCTCAGCAATGGTCAGACGAGGAGTGGCAGACTGTTTCTGCGACCAATGACGCGGGCCACCCTATCGACGACTGGGACGAGGTGCAGCAAATCGTCCACGATGTGTACCACCCGGATCTCAAGAATTGGGCGCAGGTCGAGAAGTTGCTGACGCCGCAGCAATACGCGGCCGTTGCGATCGCTGGATTTCTGAGCGTATGCGACTGCAATCAGTGGGATAAGAAAACTCCGGCAGCATATCGAAAGGCACGGGCGTCAAACGGATGTTAGATAAATTACCGCCGCAGAACCTAGATGCTGAGCGTAGTGTGTTGGGCTCGCTGATTTTGCAAAACGATGCAATTGACGAGATCAGCCTGACAGCTGACGAGTTCTACAGCCTGGCTAATCAGCTTGTGTTCGGTGTTTTCTGGATTTTGCGTGCTGCTGGCCGGCCGGCAGACTCAGTGACTGTGGTGGAGGAGCTAATCCGTCGCGGCGAGCTCGCAGACGTCGGCGGTGTCGAATATGTGATGGATCTGATGGAGTCGGTGCCACATGCCGCACATGTAAAGCATTACGCCGGGATCGTCCGGTCGAAATCGCAACAACGGAAATTGATCTATGCCTGTACGGAATCGATCGCGGCGGCCTATCAGGGCGAATCTGACGAAGTCATCGCTGAGTTAGAATCTTCACTGCTGGCGATACGTGAGGCGGCCACCAGCGGTGAAATCATAACTATGGGCGACGCAGTGGATGCACTCGAGCAGCGGGAACAGAATCCGTCGTCCGTGCATCCCACGGGGCTGATCGATGTTGATAATCATATACGCGGCGGGTTACGAGCTGGCCAGTTAACGATCGTCGGCGGTCGGCCGGGCAGCGGCAAAAGTGTTTTTGCTGGCCAGATTGCTAAATCATTTGCCGAGCGCGGTGAGCCTGCATTGGTTGTGTCACTGGAGATGGACAGAGCAGAGCTTGCCGAGAGATACGATAAATCAGTCGACCGGCGGACATTGCGAGGTCTGCCGATTTATATGGTGGACTCAGCGTACGAGGTGAGCCGCATCTGTAGTTTGATCCGGCTGGCAAAACGCAAACATGGGATCCAACTAGCGGTGCTCGATTATCTTCAACTGACCGAATCGGACGACAAAAAGGCCAGCCGGGAGCGGCAGGTGGCAGACGTGTCAAGAGCGATGAAACGCCTTGCTGGCGAACTAAAAATACCGATCGTGGCCGCCTGTCAATTAAATCGATCAGGCGAAAAAGAAAATCGCGGGCCGAGACTATCTGATCTACGAGAGTCTGGCAGCATAGAGCAGGACGCTGACATCGTGATCATGCTCCATCATGAGGGCGTGCAGTCGCAGGCCGTGATCGCAAAACAGCGGAACGGGTCCACCGGCGTCGTGCCGCTGACGTTTCGCGGCGAGCTATTTCGGTTTGAGAATTATGCGGCTGATGTGCCGTATTTTGGCGGTGACGAATAAGGGCTTTCGGTTACTTCTACAAATCTTCCGGAAAGTGTGTGGCTAGTTGTCGCAATGTGTCGAAACTGAGTGTAGACTTCACCCATCAGAGACGAAAACAACCAAACGGGAAACGAAACAATGACAACAATCAACTGGACATCTGGGGCAGGCAATAAAATCGAGATCAGCTTTACAGCGATGTACGAGCTAGACCTGCAAGGCAGACGCAAGACATTTGGCCGCAAAGAAGTTGTTGTGATGGCAACAGTTGACGGCTCGACAATCCAGCACATGGGGCTGCAACACACAGATCACGCGGTCGCGGTCGCTAAGGTTGGCTCAATTGGGCTAATTGCTGCAAACCGCGACTTATACGTGGCCGCAGAGGCTGCTGTAGAGGCAACGATTGCAGGCCATAACGCAGCATACGACGCACACTCTGACAGCCTGGACCAAGTCGACGCAGACTGCGACAGCTTGACACGACGCATGGCACACGGGGAGTTAAGGTAATGGCGACCGAACGACGTAACATAACGCAGCCCGCCGACTGGTGGGCCGCGTTCCAATCGCAGGCCGAATCGGACGGCATGACGCTATCTGAGTGGGCCGGAGATTGCATGAGATCGAAACTGCACAGCATCATCAACGACGGACTCGGTGAACGTCCTGCGGCACATCGGCCGAAGAAAATGGAAGAGTGACGGAATGAGCGGACAAACGCTGGATGTTAAGTACGACTCAACGGACGAGCCGCTGGTCCTGCTGGCCGCAGTGTGTCACGTAACGTTTCGCGTCGAGACGCTGCTATTTGGTGACATCGAGGCCGCGACGTGTTATTGCCGCTGCCGCTGGTCGATCGAGAGCTTCGGCAAATGGACGACAGACGATGAAGTTATGACGTATCAGGTAAATGAATCTGAGACGGTGACGATCCGTATGATTCGCAAAGTGGTGGAATTCTAAAGGGGGCCAACCAATGAATAATGATCATGAAATGCATTGGAAATGGGTGAAGTGGTGCAGTGAGGGCGTGGCGGGGCAGGCTGGATCTGGTGATTGGCTAGCGGTGACGGCATCTATCACAGCGATCTCGGGCTACCAGTTTACAGATCATAAATCTGGGCACTGGCTGCAGGGTTTTTGCGAGGGGTTAATGACCCAGTCGGGGCGGGCGTGATGAGCACGTTGACGTTTCGCAGCAATCAGACTACGATGTCTCTGCCAACCTGATCAGCAGCCTGCAAGGGCCAGCCGCGTGCTACGTGGTGCCGAGACCGATTGTTTATATCTCGTTTCAGGAGCATGGCTATGCCGAATTTCATCAAAGAATTTTTGACCAGCAAAAAGGCCATCGCGGCCGTTGTTGGTTTCATCGTAGCGGCCGTCGGACGCTACGGGCTGGATCTCGATCCCGAGGCGGTCACTCAGATTCTGGCACCGATTTTGGCCTACATTATCGGGCAGGGATTCGCCGACATCGGAAAAGAATCGAAGCTGTGAAAACGTCTGATTGCATATTCGCAGCGGCCATCATGTTGCTCGCAGTATGTGGACTATTTTTGCCGACGCAGTATCTGACGCACGTCAGTTGGACTCTGCCTGCTAGGCTCCGCATCTATGCACGGGTCATCGCTCTACCGGGACGTATGATCGCTGACGAATACGCACCACTGCCGGTTGTTACGCCGTATGGCACTAAGAGGGCAAAATGAGCATCGATGAAAACACAAAACTAATCCTCATGCGTGTCGTCATTGCAGCGGCCGGTGTGCTGTTTTTCTTTGGATTCGGTGGCGGCAATTACGCGCTCGCGAAGTGGCGTAAATGGCGAGTTGCACCACAGAGCAAAATCGGCTGGACACACGCGGAGCTAACAGCTCACGCGACGACGATGTTGCAATCATACCAAGCGATGCAGGCGACGTGTGACGGTCAACGTGCAGAGATTGAGCGGCTACGATCTGCGTTGGATGCGTTGGTCAAATCCGTGACGCCGGTGAATGTACAGGGGCCAGCCAATGAATAAAATACTAATCGCTGCAGGGGCCATGCTGTTATTTGCCGGATGGTTGGCTCTGTCACCAACTGACGCCACACCAGTGGCTCCGCCTGTCGTAATTGATGAGGCGTTTGCTCTCGGCCGATATGCTCTGATCGTCTATGAGGCCGACGACAAAGCAGCGTATCCCGCGAGCCAATCACTGATTCTGGACTCGGCAGAATTCAAGCAATACCTGAACACCACAGCCACTGATGGCTGGAGGATGCTAGACAAAAATGCCAGTACGGAATTCATGCCGGCCGTGTTTCAAAAGTGGCTGGAACGTCCTCGGGACTCATTGCCGTGGCTGATGGTATCCAACGGCACGGCAGGGACTGAGGGCGAGTTGCCGCTGACAATTGCCGACGCGAAAAAAGTGATCGGGGAGTTGTTGCAATGAGTGGATTAGCGATTGGTAAATGGGCTGCATGGTTTGGCGGCGAGTCTCCCGTTACCGATAATCAAATGGTTATGGTGATTTTTCGAAACAGAAAAATATCACTACAGCGGGCGGACGATCTGTACTGGGAGTGGAACTCGAAGTGCTGCTCTGATGAAGATATTACGTTCTATAAAACCGAGGGAAACGGGGCCACCCAATGAGTAATAACGAATACACAGTGCCGCGAGGAATGTCGCGTGGATGCGTACCGCGAGACATTATGAAAGCCCCGCTGGGGTCGTCCATCCCAATGTTTGACCGGCTGACGATTCCGAAATCAGAATGGTCCGACAGGCTGCGCGAAAAGCGACTTGCGAAGGCCATGCTATCTGACGTGCGGGATATTATGGGGCCAGCCGGCGGAGTGATCCCGGCGCTAAATCAGGGACGCGATCCGTGGTGCTGGGCATTCAGTCCGGTGAGCGCTGCGACATTAGCCCGAGCAAATGCAGGCATACCATACGAGCATCTGAGCGGTAATGCGGTTGGCAATAAAGTTGCAGATTTTCGTGTTCGCGGCGGCTGGTCGGAGCAGTCGATGGGGCACATGAAAACGCTCGGGGCACCGTCGACGGCATTCTGGCCGGAGGGCGATAACGCACGCCATTTCGACAATCCAGACACATGGGCGAACGCTCGCGAATCAATCATGGTTGAGTGGTACGACATCGATCCGAGAGATACGGCGGCAATCAATACTTGCTTGTTACTCAACATACCTATGGCTGTTGATGTGCCAGCGTGGGCACATTCGATTTGTTTGATTGACCCAGTGGAGGGGTTCACGGAATACGATCATCTGAACTCGTGGGGAAACAAATGGAACGGAAATGGCATCGGCCGATTGCGAGGTAAGTTTACGAAATTTGACAGCGTGATTGCGTGCGTCGTATCCACAGGAGCATGAGACGATGAAGCGACTAACACTCTTACTGCTGGCCATCGGCTGCGCTCAACAACCAGCCGCAGAACAACCACAACCACAGCCAGAGGCAGAGCCACAGATTGAGTGGCAGCGTATCGAGGTCGCTCCAAAAACAGATGTCGTGGTGCCACCCATTGAGTACCAAAAAGTCACACGCCGCATACTAGTATCTGAGGCATGGTGCGGGCCATGCGTCGCGGCAAAAAAACGATTCCTTTCGTCAGGCGGGAAGCAATCTGACATCATCACGATAAGCCAGGCGATGAGCCAATACGGCATCAAGGTAACAGCCATTCCCTACGAGTTCACGACCACCGAAAATGCCAAGCGGGTGGCACTTATTAACCCGCGTTCGTATCGCTATCAGCCTGTCGGCGAATCGTCATACAATGGGACACACACGCCGACGAAATCCGCGATACTCGACCACCTAAGGACAGCACCACAGCACAAAACCAAGCCGTGGCAGGTCTGGTATCTGGAGAGTTGGAACGTGGCACAGTTGATTGCACTGCATGACGATGACCACAATGGCGTGGTGCCGTTTGCCGAGCGAATGAAGGAATTGGAATGACACCTGAAGATATTACTGGGGTAATACTAATTGGCTGGATTACCAGTGTGGTGGTGACCAAATTTATAAAGCTACCAGGGTATAACCAGAAGGATAGGTTATTTACAGCACGTACATCATCGACGGAATAGTCACATCGCACGAAAAGATGACTCAAGAGGAGCTGGAATGAGCATCGGAATCAAAATAGATGAGCAGTCCACGCGGTCTGTAATACGATCCACTGTTGATAAGCTGCTCCGAAATGCAGTGCCAGGGCTATCGCTACCTGAGACGCTAGCCATTACAATGACACGCCATAGCGATCACGTACAGGTCGAGTGGATAGGTCAGGTCGAGGCCGTGCTTCGGCGGATGCCTGATCCTGATTTGATACGTGCTAGGCTGTATCCAGCACATGCGGAAGTCGATTTGCGGATATCAAAGTTGAAGGTCGATTACTCATAGGGGCCATGCAGATGCACTGCAGACGAGTAACAGGTACGGTGGGACAATCAGGCACGCTAGAGGTTGACGACGGCTACAGGCTATGGCTCGTACCTGTGAGTCGGTTCGTTGAGCGTGATGGATCAAGTCGGATGATTCTCTGGCGTAACTCATTCGAGTCGGTGCAGCCTGTACTCAAGCCCGGCTTGCTAACATCTGCCGAGCTTTGTGCGACGGCGGATAAGTATCTCGATGATGAGGGGAAGCAATGAACGACCTGCAAGCGATGAAGATATTAGAGACTCAATGTGGTGTGCCACCTGCTACCATGTCTACGGTGGGTGGCCCGGTGCAATACAATCGATCACGGCATCGACATCTGGCCGAGTCAACCAGCGAGTACGCATTGACGGCGTTGCAATGGTCGCAGGCATGGTCGACAGGTGTGCCGTCTGAGAGAGAGTTGCGTCAGTACGTGCGGCGGCAGATGGTGGGATCGGTTGGACTGATCACCTATCTGTTATGGGCGTGGAGGATTGCATCATGGATCAGGGCGATCCGGGATGCGTGGGCGACCGAGGCGGCCACCTGAAAAAACGTGGGTCCCTCCGGCCCGTTTTTTCCATGATACCACATTCTACATAGCGCATTTTATAGTTAGTTTTGTTTTCCGTTTCGGGGCTGGGGTCCACGTATGGCGAAAAAGAAAAAGCAACAGGAATCATCGGCAGCGGTTCGCAATCGCATCAAGCGACTCGACACGTCCGCAAACCATGCGGAAGAAGGCGGTGCAACTCCGACCCGGACGCTTTTATCTTCGGAGGGTGATCAATGACACAAACAATCCGCAGCGAGCTCCGGCTGATGGAGCAATCAATCAGGCAGGGGAAGTTGTGGCACGTTTGCATCATGATCAATGATTGAACTAACATGAACGATCTACCATCACGCAGCGAAATGAAACTGATTGAGCAGGGGCTGCGGAACAATTGGGACATTCCTGATCAGACGCTGAAGTTTGTACCGATGACAATGCTGAAGGTTCTGACTCAGGGCAGTAACAAGGAAAAAATTGCAGCGGCCAGAGTGCTGGCTGCGTTGCATCAATTCAACAATCCAGCTCCAACGGCACAGCAACAAATCAACGTAGGGGTAAAAGTTGACAACACCGGTAAGAACGATGCTGAAGCCGGAAGAACTCTTGCGAGTGAGATCGTTGAGCGAATCCGGCTTGATCGCCTTTCTCAAGACATTTCCGACTGATCTATTGCCAGGCGTTGCGGCACAAATTGATGACCTGCCTCGCATTGAATACCGTGACGCCTCAGACTATGCATCGGCGAGGTCGGCACGTAATGCGGAGGTCATTAACGCCAAGACAGCGGCGAGTCAAGAAATCGGACCGCTGCCGAATGTGAAAGATCCGCAGCGTCGGGAACGTGCGTCGAATGATAATCTTCTGTTTGCCGAAACTTATTTTGCGGCCACGTTCTATCTGGATTGGGCTCCGTATCAGCGTGCGATGATGGATCGGTTCCAAGTTGCTATTGAGACGGGAGCGAAAGAATGCCATGCGGTAAGGCGTGGCGGTTTGAAGTCGACATGCGCGAGGGTATCGACGATATGGGCGGCAGTGAACGGGCATCTGAGATTCCCTGTGCTGGTTGGTGCGACGGACGACAAAGCGACGGAGCACAGGGAGAATTTCTTCATGATGCTGGCGTCCAGTGTCCTGCTCATGGAAGATTACCCTGAACTGATTCCATTGATGCTGAAATGGAAGCAGCCGAAGCGTCAATTCCGATTGAACGGTCGGCTGCTGACGCTGAGCCACAAAGATGACCGTGGGCGGATTGTGTTCCCCGATATATTTGAGGCTCCGTCGTGTCAGTGTCATGTGGCACCGTATTCGGTTCAGGCGACGGATGTTTCGGGGCTATCTTATGTCGACCGCTTCGGCGTTACTGTCCGACCTGATGGCGTGTTCTACGATGACGTTCAGACGCCTCAGACAGCGAGGAGTCCGCTGCAAACTAACGATCTTGAGAACCGAATAACGAAGACGTTCGGCGGATTGAAAGGTCTCGGGCAACCGATGGCGGAAGTGATGGTTTGCACGGTGCGCGAGCATGACGACTTAACGCTGCGATTCATCAACCGCAAACGTCATCCCGACTGGAACGGCAAGAGATACAAAAGCCTGCTGAAAATGCCAGAGCGAATTAACCTATGGGACCAGTACGCGTCGTTGCTGGGTCATGGTGCGACGCCGGCAGAAGGCAAAGAGTTGGCTCAGGCGTTCTATGCTGATCATCGAAATGACATGGACGATGGAGCCTCGGTCGCATGGGAACTTGACAAGCAACCGGCCGAACTATCAGCATTGCAAAGTCTGATGACGATCCGGGCGTTGGATCCGGAATTTTTCGCGAAAGAAATCCAGCAGCAGGGCGATGCCCCGGTCAATACGTCAGGCGTGCGGCTGGATGCTCAGCAAGTCATTAACAGGGTGTCTAACATCGAGCGTGGGGCCATCCCTGCGAATTCGAGTTATCTTACGGGGTTCGTGGATAGCAGCGATCAGGTGTTGTGGTGGATGGTCTGTGCATGGGCGAAGGACTTCAGCGGCTGGGTTGTTGATTATGGGACATGGCCAGATCAGTGCCGGCCGGTGTTTTATAAATCGGCGTTGGCTCAGACGATCGGAGATCAGTTTCCGGGTGCTGCGTGGGAAGAAGCATTTGTTCACGCCCACAACGAATTGGAATCAGAACTGTTTACTCGGTTTCCTAATCTGGACCTGCTCTTGAAGGACTGGGCGGACGGCGGCCAGAAGACGCGGATCCAATCACAGATCATGGGGTCTGCCAACCGCAGCCGCATCAGGCCGTCGAAGGGCTCGGCTCAAAAGCCAGGCCGCAAGCCCGTACATCTTTGGGGCGATCCATACAGAGACCGGCACAACGGGCAGCAGTGGGTTGAGCGGCGGACTGATGACCCGGTCCACGTCCAGTATGACGCAAACCATTGGAAGACCGCAACGGCTCGCAGGTTGCAAACTGTCGTTGGCGCTCCATCGGCGTTGGTGCTGCCGGGTTCGGATCCGCTGGCCAATCGATTGTTAGTTGAACACCTGACGGCGGAGAATCCGAAACATATGATTTACGACGGTGCGTCGGGTATTACGTGGGAGCAGCCACCGGGCCGAGACAATGACTGGTGGGATACTCTGGTTGGCAATACACTGGCGGCATCGATGCTTGGATGTGGGATAGCGGGAGAGACAACATCAGCAGGAAATCAACGACGTACCTTCAGTCTACCGGGGGCGGTACGATGACTCGCGAATTTAAACTGCCGGGCGGCGAAGGTCTCGCGTGTGAACAGTGCGGAACGCCGCTGCATAAGGTCTACCGCACCACCCGGTCGGCAGGCTTCGTGATGCGTGAGCGAATTTGCCCGCAGTGCGGGGCGATCCATACGACCAGCGAACGGGTGCTGGCTGTGCGGAATAAATTATCAAACTTTTCAGATCAGCGAGAATAGGTGATTTACTTCTTCACTGGAATTGATATTATTTTGGCGGCGGCAGGCTAGTGCCGAACACAATCGATCAACCGTGAGTAATCATGGCAAGGAAAACCGCCCGCAAGTCTAGCCGCTTGCGAGGCGGTTTTTTCGTGGAGAGTTTTCGAATGAAACGTTTTCGATTTACGTTGACAGGTTTTATGCCGTTGTTGATGCACGCCGATAACATCGAGGGTGCCGATGAGTTGCAGGTGTGGCGCAAATCGCCGCTCAATAAAGCGATCACAGTCGCGGGTGACGACCGTTCTCCGGGGTGGACGTGGCAGACCTACTGCTACCATGACGGCGAGCATATTGTGATGCCGTCGGAAAACATCATGGTGGCACTGCGACAGGCAGGAGCTCAGATGATTCTGAAGCGGCAGAAGACCTTCAAGGAAGCGACACAGTCGGGTCTGCTGATCTCAAATGAGGCGTGCGAGTTCCGGGCCAATGGCAAGCAAATTAAGTGGTCGGACATAGTCGCAATGCGTGAGTTGCCGTTTGCTCAGCAGTCAGCAGCGTGCAAAAAAATGGGCTTCGATCTGTTCGTTAAGCGCGCACGGGTGGGGACTTCGAAGCACATCCGCGTGCGGCCAAAGTTTTCGCAATGGTCAGTGACGGGCGAGGTCATGGTGTTGAAGCCTGAGATCACGCCGGAGGTGCTGCAGCAATTGTTTGAGCTGGCGGGCAAAGCTGGTCTTTGTGACTGGCGGCCAGCGGGTAAGACGCCGGGGCCGTATGGCCAGTCCGATGCCGTGGTCACTGAGATCTGATTCAAGACACGGCCGGGCGAGGCCCGGCGAGGCCAGGCCGGGCACGGCATGGCGAGGGCACCAATGGTGCA
>Ga0105055_10004195_pt1 | contig 21289 bp, 10 predicted proteins | sample BON03_FD_78090 | JGI IMG/M metagenome (GOLD analysis project Ga0105055, IMG submission 78090) | Freshwater microbial communities from Lake Bonney liftoff mats and glacier meltwater in Antarctica - BON-03 | ecosystem: Environmental > Aquatic > Freshwater > Ice > Glacier meltwater | place: Lake...
ACATAATGTTCTTGCTTCTGATTACCTCACGGATTGCCATCAGGCTCTTTTCTTTCAACAAGATACTCTTGTTTATTAAGAAATTAGCATTTGATGGCTTTTATCCACAACTAGTAGTTTTAAAAAAATCGATAAAAAAAATTATCTGTGGAGTTGAAAGATGGGTAAGGGTCATAAGAAGGACAAGATGTCCTACAGTCAAAAGAAAGACGCATTTTGGGCCTCTATTCTTTCCCAGAAGCTAGCTGATGTACGAGGAGGCCTCGTTAACACCGGTCTCGAAGCCCAGACTCGGAATGACGAAGGTCATACTTGTTTCATGGTTGCTGCGTTGAACGGCAAATCAAAGAGCATGGACACACTTCTTGATTATTTCCAACGGCGTCGAGAGCTGAGGAGAAAGGGTTGGATAGATATAAGAGATGACGATGGAAGAACTTGCTTGATGATGGCTTGCGCCATGGGGAACGAAGAACTTGTAGAGAGTTTGCTTGACAAAGGAGCTAAAAGCGATCTGAAAGATAACGAGGGCTTGACAGCGAGAGGACACGCGGAGAAACGCAAGAAAAACAACATTATTGAATTGCTGGATGCATGGTTTGCAGAAAGTGAAGAAGAAGTGGACGAAGATGGGAAAGTTTTTACTGACGGACTCACTTCTACCCAGCGCAGCAAGTTGAAAAAGAGACAACTGGAAATGTTTGAAAGACGAGGGCAACAGGTTAAGGAAGAGGAAGAGAATGTTTCAGAGGAAGATGAAGCTATTGGCCCACCTCCACAATGGCCTGAGATCCAAAAACTTGTTGAAGCTGAAAAGCTACTTCGACCTATTCATGAGCTGAATGTGGTTCGAACCGAAACAAACGCGGAGGTCGATCCTGCTTTATGGTACCAAAAAGGCATTAATCGTCTTGATTTGAAGATGGGCCAAGCTCTTCGTAGTATAGAAGGGATTGGGCGTATGAGAAATTTGCAGACACTGATTCTCAATGGTAATGGTTTAACTTGTTTACCAGATGAAATTGGAAGACTTAAATCAATAAAGGTATTGGAGGTCAATAACAATGCTTTGGAAGCTTTACCGTTTGCCATTCGCAATTTGACTTCACTGGAGACTTTGGATTTGTCCAATAATAAACTTTCGGACTTGAACGCATTGTTTGATCTTCAAAATATCGCTCTGCTCAATGTATCAAATAATGAATTGGATACTCTTGATTTGGACTTTAAGAACCTCGGGCGTCTTCACGATTTGATTATATCTCACAATCAAATATCGGAAATCCCAACTGATATTGGTCTGTTAGGGGGCTTGATGGTTTTCAATGCGGAGAACAATCAAATCTCAGAACTGCCGTTGGAAATGACCAATTTGAAAAAGATAACTCAATTGAAGATGGACTATAATCCTATTTCTGATCCTAAAGTGGCTCGGTTCCTCAAGGAAGACCAGCGAAAGGACCTGTGGAAATATTTGATCAAAGTTGGAACTAAAAAAGGAAAGGGAGGAAAGAAAAAGGCTGCTACGAAAAGTGAAGAGTCACCACCACCTCCTCCTTCAAATTACGAATCTGATGATTCGTTTGATATCACCATGGAAGAATTATAAATCTATTTACTATCTTTTTTAGATAGTACTGAATTTGGTTATGGAGATTCATTAGGACGAATACTAAATCTAATTATCTTTTCTATGAAGTATTGACTTTTAATTGGACGAATTATAAATCTAAATATCTTTTCTAGGTGGTAAGGAGTCTGGGTCAAAAAGGTTTTTGTAAATGAAAGAAAACGCTTCCTTGAACTCATGAATAGTTCCTGGTCTGCCTGAAGATTCATTTAAATGTGAAGGTGCTTCGACCCCTAGAAACATATCTCTTTTTCTGCGTCCCCATCGATAAAGGTCGCTATAACAATGGTCATTCCCGTTTCGGTCCTTTTCCTGAAAAACATCAATTACCATTCATTTCAACAATTGGGAAACGTACATCTACTCCGTATACAATACTTCCTCCAAAAACAAAGGCTGTTGTTATCCACTACATACATTAATAAGACAACAGAAAATGCTTTAAAAAACAACGCACCGTAAAAACAACAAAGGGTCTTCTCCACTGGCCAGCTGAACTCAATTTAGAGAAGAACCCCCCACGTCCACTGCTCAAATTGCTTTTATCATGATGTGGAAATGCAGCTGCATTTTGCTTTCCTCGTAACTCTCTAACGATAGCAGGTCTTTCCTCCATTATAACTATAGATGGATGGCCGAATATAACAAGGGGGGCTATTACAATCGCTATGGAGCCCAAACTGGATCGATCTTACAGTGCCAGAAGCGAAGACGCGCTTGGAAGTCTATCACGGTGCGATGCGAACCTTGGTCAGTACGAAGGGGAATTTAAAGATATGGTGTTAGAATGTACGAAGAATCCTTCCAAAGATCGATTGCTGGATATCAAAAATGCCCTCGCCATTCTGTTGGGGAAAGCGGAAAAACTTCAAGACACCAAAATTGATGCTGTTATTGTCGGTAAGTGCTTTATTTCAAATATAAAAAATTTAATTTTAATACAGGTGGGCTGGCGAGCGGTAAAGAGGAAGCCAGGCAAAATAGGAAGAATTTGAATGCTCGAGTTCAAGCGCTGGTAGATAAGATTAGAGACCTATCCAATTCGATTTATAAAGAACTAAATTAAAGAATGAATTTGGTCTCCTCTCACATATTCTGCTTTGCTCTTCTAGTCGCGATCTTCCTGGAGCAATGCGTATGCTTGAGACTTCTTTCAGCAGCAAATCGATATTTCGATATGGCTGGATTAGTATGAGCAATCATATCGGTAGTCTGTTTTTTGAAATGATGAAACCGTTTCCAAGCACTTATCATTATTACTACCATTGGAACCATTCGAGTGCAATTTCAATGCACATACTTCCTTTAAAGAATTTTTACCCAGGACACCAAATTTCGGGTATTCTTTTGATCCTTCAATATATATATATATAACAAGATTCTTCAGTATATCGGACACCCTTTCCAACGCTGTCTATGTCTTCCAATGGAACCCCAATGGAAAGTTCAGAAGATCACTCGAGAGATGCACTTTTTGCTGTCATGTTTAGTATTCGTATGTGTTAATATTGAGACTCCTCAACGGATTCAGGCAGTGAGTGACAACTGCAGGTGGGATAAATCAGTATTCAATTTCATTCTGAGGAACCGTCGAAGTTGCTCGTACTGCCTCGTCCAATGATCATTCAAATCTAAAATCTGTTTGAGGAACACATTTACCGCGACATTCAGCTAGAAGGGTTTCCCTTTCTGAATATCAAACAATCAAAAGTGCATGTGGCCTAGAACGTGTGTGATTGGTTCCACTTGAAATAAAATGTCCAGAATAAAAATTACATTGGTCTCCATTCAGACAAAAAGTATGGATACGGAGACGGAGTTTGCGTTGAACTTAGTCAGAGGAGCATTTGGAAACGTAGGGAGTGATATAACCCCTGCGTCAGACGCTTTAGAACGTGCTATCGGTACTTTGAAGCAGAAGGACATGGTGAAGGACTTGATTACCAGAATCCTCGAAGGAAAGAGCTGGTGGCTGGAGAATCAGGAAGGCGCCTGTTTAGCCCTTTGTGCTGTTCTGGAGAAATCTAAATCTGTAGTTCTTGATCGAGACCAACCTCGATACCTTCTTGCAGCAATACTTCAAACTCAGAGTACCACTTTACTTCCTTTTGCCATCAAGTTTCTTGTCAGGGAATTGAGCAAGCTAATAACCAAAGCAGAGCAATCCGATCATGTGGAGGACGAAGATTCTGTTCTTTTCAACGATTGCGTCAAAGTATTCGAATCTCTTTTTTATTTGGGAGATCCATTGAATCTACATGAACGGTTAAGTCCTCTTTCCAAGATGTCATTTACGTCACTGAAAACTGATGAAAAGATTATACCATCAGTTTATCAACAACCCGGATATTTATTTCATCAATTGGCTTCTCGGGAATGCTCGGCATTGTGTGTCCGTGCTTTTGACGTGCTCATTCGGAAACCTAATATCGAAAGACAATGGGTTTATCCAACAGAAATGTTGGTGGGCATGCTCTGTCGAGTAGATACATTATTTCGGAGTGGAGGGCAAGATGAGCCAGATCTTCTTTCAAAGATGCTGTATTTTCATCAAATTGTTGAAATTCGGGATTTTCATGGGACTGTTTATTCCCCGTATAATTGTAGCTTCTCCCCGGTCTTGGTTGAAGATCTTTTTGCTTGGTCATTTCCAGATGGGTATTATCCTAAAATGATTGAGTTCCTATGCCACAATGAACTTGGCAAATCAAGGGTCCATTCTGTGTTACATATACCTTCCATTGTAGTCGTGATACACTTACTTAAAGTGTGCGTACAGAAATGTACAACGGACGAGCGAGAAATGGTCTTTCGGGAAAGATTGCATGCTGAGAACTGGCTTCCAGGTTTGATTTCGTTTCTCTCAGGAGGTGATTCATGGAATGTTGAAGGTGCCGTCGCTGAATGCTTCGGAACCATCTGTGAATCTGAACGCGTTTCTAAAATATTCTTACCGCATTTCGGAGTGGAGCAAGTGGAGCAACTTGTTGAGGGATCCCCTGCATGTTTGTGCCGATGTGCTGAAGCAGGTATGCTGGGAAATGATATTGAATGGTTCATTGCACGAGAACTATCTGGGTCTGAACTCACTGGTGATTTTTTCCCTCTTGATCTTCCTGATATCAAAATTACTATATTGCGGAGTATTCATATGGGTCGGCAGCGAGTTGAACGAGTTCGAGAACGCAGCGGGTCCCCTGATCTTTTATTTGTTCATTTGATTCTTGGTTATTTAAATGGGTCTTCGTACTCTTGGTCAGCAGGACCTAGTCCTGTGTTTATTGAGTTTCTACGCTCGCTATTTGTCCCTCTTCCTGATCCTTTAAAATCCCGGGTTATGAAGAGTATTGCATCTTCGCTATCCTCGTCATCGATCGACATCCACATTTTATCCAATCTATTGCTGCTTTGTGAAATATTTTTAAACGAGTGGAATCAACTTGAGGTTAGTGACGAACTAGTATCGCTTCGTGAAGAGCTTTTGTTGGTGTCGTCTAAAGCGTTTGCAACAACAGACGACATGTGGGAACGTATTCAAACAGGTGCTATTCGAATACTTGTGATCCTGCAACGGGTAGTTCCAGGTGATGTTGATATGACTAATATTGGATCCATGATATCATTTCTCGATATCACAGCGAGCCAAATATTGAAAGATCCAACCAGCGTTGATTTGCTTGAGCACTGGGTTCCATTTTTCAGCTCCTTATTGAAAACTGATGATTCGAGGGTGTTTGCTGTGGTATTGGAGCATTTTATGTATATGGTTTCTTATGTGCTACCCACTACTCATAGCATTCTAACTCCGGAATGTACCCATCTTCTGGCGCACTTCTTAAACGAGGCCTTGCTTTATTGGGAATCTCGTTTGGACGAACTTACTCAAATGTACATTTCTGAACAACTGGGAATAAAAGATGTTGGCTTGATCAACATGCTGCACATCATCGCACCTCTCGGCCCCCCAGCAATGACGGTATTCACTGAAATGTTGCATGGACGCCACGATTTAATCCATTCTGTCTACAATGAAACAGCGGTTATCATGATTCCTTTGGGTCAGTGGGCAGGAGAGGAAATTGTATTGCAGCATCTGAGACCAGCACCTTATAAATCATTGATTGTAGCGAAAGGCGTCCTGACAACTTGTCTCTTGTTTTCCAAGTTCATGTCTTTGGAATGTTCTTCGAGGACCCTTGGTAAGATATTTACAAGATATCCTGCTTTATCACGAATAGTCCGGCCACTACTACTTGGTCCATCGTGCAACATCTCGGAAGCCAAAATGGTACATCTTGGAGCCTTTCTTAAAGCCGTGCGAGATATGGAGACTATTTCACAAAGGGGTACATTGGAGAACTTTTGTAACTATTGGTTGACTGAAATGAGATCGGAAATTCAAGGAGGATGGATTAATGTTGATCTTAAATTAGCTGTGCTGCCCTTAGTACAAGATCTAGCTGCGATTCTGAAACGACTCGAGATTTCTCAAATTGGATTCAATTTAATCCATGACTTTGTTCAACTCGTACAACAAAAAGATTGTTTGATTTCTGTGTTACTGGACGTCGACATATCCAGGCTATTGATTCAAACATATGTGACTAGCCAGCAACCATGGTGTGCATCATTGGTAGAACAAGCCTTTCTCCTTGAAGCATCGCAAGGCGGACTTTATATGACGAAAGCAGCAGTCTTTTTGGACCCTTCACAGTATGTTCAACATCCGCTTTCATTGTATAAAATATTCGATATTTTGCTTCGAACGGATCACGCGTCTGTAGTCCTACTTTGTTCTAGTGTACTTCAAGAAATTATGGATGATTCAGAAATTATTGATGGAGATTGTCATGGCTCGGTGGAATTGGTTAACTTGTGTGTCAACACACTACAAAACATATTGGTACACGAGAATATGGAAGTTATAAGAGATTCAGTGAAAACCCCTTTGAGTCGACTGTTATCGAGAATACGTCCAAGCAGCAGCAAACCCTTAATTACCAAAGATGCAGAAGAGTCTCCCGATGTCGAAGTAGAAATCAAAAAGTGTACATTTTTACACACGGGTGATCAATATGAAGATCAGCATTGGTATCATTGCATTACGTGCAAGCTTGTGAACGAGAAAGGATGTTGTGCTGTTTGTGTCAAGAGATGTCACAAGGATCACGAGGTAACATATGCTCGTAGATCACGTTTCTTCTGTGACTGTGGCGCGGAAGGCAAATGTGTCTCAACCAAATCAAGTTTTAAAAAACGGAAACCAAAACCACAAGAGGAAAGTTTGGTAGAGGAAGTCTTTGATCTTGAAAAAGTCCTGGGTGGTTCAAAAGAATCGAAAACAGATAGTAGCCAACTTTTTGAAACATACGGAGTAGGTGTTATGTTGACTCAAGTGCATGCGTGGTTGTCCAGCAAGCCTATGGAAACACTTTCTACTCGTTTTGGAGAAAAAAGTTGTACTGACGAAGGGATGTTTCTAGTCAAAAAGGATTTATGTCCTAAAAAAATACTTGCCATTGATAGCAAAGGACACCTTTTCGTTGCGGAAGGCACCGCGATACGATGTCTTAGTATAGGTGCCTTGCTCTGCGATGGGTCCTTGAATTCGAGAGGAAGGATGTACAATGCATGTGACTCCAAGGTGCCGGAAAATGCCTGCGTACCATTGTATCGGATGACTTTGAATTTCATAGTGCTACAGATTGAATTTAATCCTTGGTGTGACACCTTTGTGGCTCTGGTTGGTAGCTCTAGGTGTTTAGTGCTTACTCTATCCGAACGTGGTGGCGTGATTTCAAAGTCGCAGATTGAGACGGGGCTTGCGATGACAGATAAGTCTGTCACTATTTTAGGCGTGAAGTGGATAGGATACTCGATGAGTCATTTGATGCTAGTCACAACCGGTTGGATCAAAGTGTTTGATTTATCTGAGGATCTCGTATCTCCCTGTCGATATTATGAATTTGAGATGGACATTAATAACTTTACTTGTACCTACATGCTGCCAGAAACAACTGTTGTTTATGTTGCTCTTAAAACTGGTCTGGTGGTGTGTCAGACCATTTTGGTTGACGGAAAGGTTGCAGATGAATCTTTTTTTCGTGTGAGCTGTATTCAAGAACCGGTTCTCTCTTTGCACGCCCCTATGAATGCTCCACATCCGACACTGTTTGTTTCGTATGCGAATGGTACTACCGTGAGACTCTTACTTGATCCCAAGGATTATTCCACTATAGTCACTACTGAAACTTATAACTCTCCACTGGAAATGTACATCGACTGGTGGAGCAGTTGTGATGCATCTGGCGAAAGAGAATCAAGTGTGATTGGGGTGTTCCAAAATAGATTGTGTCTGGTATCCTCCTCGCAACAAAATGTAGTTGATTTTACTCCTCAAGTGCTTCCTAGTGATTGGAAAAATCGCCGTATTGTTGGTCTCACTATGTGGCCGCCTTCTTGGACGCATTCTTCTGCTGCGTTCGTTTCGAAACTGGGGGATGTTTCAAAATCATATTTTTCAAAATTGCCTGACGTTTCCAAGGTCCGGTACGATATGGCCAAGTATAACGAAAGCGCCCAATGTTTATTAGTGTTGTATGACAATGGTCAACTATGTCGACTATGTGATAGACCCAGTTATACTATTCCGGTAATCAAGGACACAACCGTCCCACCACCTCCATTCGTCTTTGAACAACTGATTCCAGTTGCAAGTCATCGAGCACTTTCCTCGAGTTTCTCGTGGGGAGGATCCTATTTGCGAGTATGCGGAAGTGCTCAAAGAGTTATTAGTAGCTGGCAAGATAATCCTAGTGAACATAAACGAACGATCGACAGTAGTGAATTTTTCATTTCTGCCCAATTGACATGTCCTGGGTATGCATTGGCTGCATTACGAGTCAAACTAGGATCGACTGGTTCCAAACCTATAGTGGTCACAGTAGAACCATTACAACGGATGATTCAGGTACATTGTAGCGGATCGGACCTCCGGTGGGTTGACATTCCTCTGACACCTGTTGAGATACTCTTGTTGCTACCCAGAAATACGCTAAACATCAAGATTGACAAGGTTGAAGGTTTTATCATTGATAGTGTGGAAGCTTTCGCCTTGCATATTTCCTCCCCTAGTTGGTTTTCTTACGTAGGTCGCGGTATCGAATTGCTCGACGGTCTTTCAAATACGAATGAAAACGACCATATCTCCAAAGGAAAATCGACATGCTTGGAAATTCTTTCAGTATATGATTCGGTACAAGAAATCTATGCCCGAACCATTTTGTTTGGTGATGGCAAGCCGCTAAAGTCGCCTTCGAATATAGGTGCTGTCGTTCATTGTTGCTTGGATCAGATACTTTTATGGGCCGAGACAAATGTATTGACTATCGCGCAATGGGTCCAATGTTTGTACTTTATGGACTATATTGGTCGAATACACCCGTTGATATATAGCCAATGGTTTTCCAAGCATCCAGATTTTTTGAGAGTTCTCAGCTTGGGAGTGAAAAACAAAATCGTGATTATTATTGATAGTTCCTTGTCGATGAGCGTGTGTTTACTCTTCAGTATCCACAAGGCATTGTTTCTGCTAATACGACATAGTTTCGAAGCATGTAGTTTGATGTCGAATGCGTCGCTCTTTTGCGACATCGCTTGTGACCTATTGGAGCATCCGAGTACATTTGAAATTCGACTGATGGTGACCAAGTCGGTCAAGATAGTACTTAAGCAATTCAGTAATAAGAAAGTGGACGAGGAAGATTCTTCTGTCCAGTATCGATGTGACGTTTGTGGCGCTTGTCCTTTGAAAATGTTTCGTTGGCATTGTACGGTATGCGAGGACTTCGATCTCTGCGAAAATTGTTTGTCTCAAAACTGCCAGACTCACAAAAGTACCCATGCGATGACGCCGTTAAAAACAATGGATAATCTTGTTTTTACTGATCATGTGATTCAAGGATTCGTTGCAAAGATGGATAGCGTGCGTGGACTACCTTTTGTTTGCGTAGCCAAACTCCTTTATCACTTTGTTTCTTCCAAAGCTGTTGTTTTGAACCACTTTGTGAATCGTTTCATTGGGTATGTGAATAATCGCGAGGAACATATGATAGAAGAAATATGGCTTCCTGTATATTTGATCGGTTTGAGATGCAGCAACAACCAACTCAAAAAGGGTCAGCATAAAGATTTATATTTGGCGTTGAAAACATTACTTTTGACGTGTGTTGAAAATTCGACCGAAACTCTTCCAAGCGAAAACGTGGACAAGAGTTTGCTCAAGCCGCCTACGGACAATCATTGGTTTGGTTCTGCTCTCTCGTTTTGGGCCTTTATGTTTCCGAAGGAAGATGTCATCTCGACTCGAGGAAATCTATTGTTTGGAGGACGAAAGAATTTATTGATAATGTGTGTGAGTTTATTGAAACGTGTTGAAATGCTCGTCCCCGAGGACGATGATCATCTTATAAAATTGCTGTTAAATCTAGTTAATGATCCGCGATTTAGTTTCTGTAAGAAGAAGTCAGAAGATACTTTGGAAGTTGTTTGCAAGAACAATCCTCGCTTTCAACGACTTTATCGAATGGAACATTTTAAAAGGGCAATTGATGTGCTTGTAAGTGAAAATATCGACAACGAAAACCAAGAATCCTACAGTAGCATTCTTCCCTCGAGTTTCTCCATGTCTTACGTGCGTATATGTTCTATGTACAAGACGTTGGAAAATCTTGCGGCGTTATCAGGATCGAATGATTGGGTTCTTTATTGTGCCAGCACCGTGCTTCCTTTTCAAGTCCTCATTTCGTATTTGAGAAAGCTTCCCCAGCAAGGTACTATTTTAGTACTAACCATGTTGATGAATGGCTTATGTCAAGAGATGCATGTCGACTATTTTGAAAAGTTGGTGTACGATCCTTTGTTTTTGAATCTTTTAGTGGATCGACTTTTAGTATTGAGTCCTACTGCATCAATTCGAGTGACCGCTGCTCGGGTTTTTGAACGTCTCCGACTTCATGGTGTTCGAAATCCTGTTGTGAAAGCCATGTTAAAAGACATTATCGTATCGAAACTTTCCACTCGCTATGTCGGGAAACACTTTGGCGAGATGATAGTATTAATCCAGTCGATGAAAGAGGATTTGACAGCCAAGGATATGGATCGAATTTCCCAATTTGCATCCTTCTTTTTTACAAAACAACATTCAAGTGTGGAGCAATTACGTAGTAAACAAATATCCGCATTGATTCGCTGTAAGGGGCCCGTGAAACGAACTATTCTGCCACCCAATTGCTACTCTGAAGAAGAAAGTTGTCCTTCATGTCGTGTATCGGATCGCTTGTTTAAACCGCTGACATTGAAAGATTCAAAGCATGAGATCAAGTATACTTCTAACTCGATGCTTGTAGGAATGGATTGTATGTATACCATGACTGAATTAACAGTTGAAGTATCTCTTCAGCAAAAGGGAGTTGGATCTGGTGTACGATCTATTCAAATATATTGTAGCAGCATTCCTGCACAAGACGTATCATCCGTAGCCGACTGGAAACATATTTCTCACATTGATTTTTCTACCAAGGCATCCTCAAAATTTGTAGCAAATTTCCCACTTCCTATTACCCTATGTTACCTGAAATTTGAATTTGAAACTACTCCAGAACTTGTGTTTAGCCAGAACTCTGAGAGACAAACTTGTCCAAGATGTGCGAATATTGTTGGAGATCCTAGTGGGGTATGTCGCTGTGGGGAAATCGTATATCAATGCCGTAATTGTCGGAGGATCAACCAGGAGGACCGCAATGCTTTCTTATGTGTGGATTGTGGATACTGTAGGTATGCTCGATTTGATACTTCAATGAGTGCTTGCATTGCCTCAGACTATCCGGCCATTGTCACGGACAAGGAGTGTGGGATCGCGCTTTCTCATTTTGAAGCATTGGAGGAAGTAGCTGCAGGTATTCAGTCCGCGATGGTAGGGTTAAGGGAAACAGCGAATGCGCAAACCACTCATTTATGGAACAGTTTGGGTGGCAGTGGATTTTGCAATGAGCTTATTCCGACTGTACCTAGTTCCAGCAATTCAGGAATGGAAAGATTGATGGTATTGGATTCTTCCTCTTTGGAAAATATGCTCAAGTCTATTCACGAGAATAAAACAGCTGAAGTTGTTGTAGCGTCATCCGAGTCCGACATCGACGAAGAAATACAAAAACGAATCAGTCGGCGATTTGGATCTGAAAAACAAATATCCGAAATTCTGAACCGGCTGCGTTCCTCTGCGGCAGCTTCGTCTTCAAAACCGAACCAATTGAAGGAAGAACTTTTCCCGTCAAATTCCATTTATTCACGTGATGACTTGTACCAAAAATATTTGTTGACACGAAACGCGATGAATCGGATCGTGACTCAAATGATTGCCTATATTGAACCTGATGTATCTACTGAACAACCGATTGATCTAGTGTCACATTACTGTTGTACTTGCACAGAAGAAACGGTTCAATTGTTCTGTGGTTTAATCGGCAAAGATTTTGTTCCTTTGTTATGGGCTCGAGGAGTGTCGGTGAACGCTGTCGGTGATTTGGATGTTGTTGGAAATACCTTAGTCAAATTTGCCAACGAAGATAAAGACACAGCAATGATCATTTTGAAATACATTGAAGAGATGATCGGAAAAGCTTGTCGTGAGTCTCTTTCTCATGGTAACTGGATTGCAGGAGGTATGGCATTGCTCTTCACTCTTGCTAAGACCATAGACGAAGCCTTCTATTTTGTATTACGATTGTTGAATGAATATCACCTGGGTTCTATTGAATACGTTTTGTCTATCTGCTTACCAGCTATTGAGTGTATCAGAGAGTGCACCAATCGATATGAAGGATTGTGGTCTTGTTTTATCGAATTTCAAAATCGCAAGTGGTATTTGACCAAGAAGAAACAATACGACATGCGATGGTTGATTGGTATGTTTTCAAGTGGTGGCTGTGATAATCAGGAACTGAATAGTTCGTCAGGTTCTTTGGTGATGGAGATGTTTGATGCATTGAAGAACGATGACCGTTTATTTTTATCAGATCAAGAGGTCTCCTTGTTGAAGGGACTAGCATGGGCTTCACTTCGTAAACAATCTGCAGATTTTTTCGATGCGTTTTCCGACATCTTGGCTCGTCTGGGCAAAGAAGCATATGCCTTTTTAGTAGGCAAGGAATATCACCGGTTGTTGATTCAGGTTTTGAACAAGGAAGTAGTGGCACTATACGAATTAGATCAGTCCATTGTCCAGTGTCCAATTAGATTAGCGCATACCAGCACAAGATTGGAGTGTTCTTTTGCATTTCGACTAGCAAGCCTATTGTCCATGATATTCAATTATAATGAATTGGTAGCTTATCGTTCCAAAGGGTGTCATCGTTTGTTACTTGATTCATATGTCCGTTTACTATGCATGAATGGACTCAAAGGAACTATGTTACTGCAAACTGTTGAACATATTGTTGGAGTTGCTAAGATATTGGAGACCATTGCGATTGACCGCCAGGATTCTGAGTTCTTTGCAGATTGTGGACATTTGCTAGAAGAACAAGTAGGAAGTAGTGCTAGGTATATGAAAGGTGTTTTGGATGAATTATGCGCCATTTTGAATCCTGTTCAAGAGCTTCCACATATATTCATGAGATTGATTCGATCCCGTTCCCAAGATGATTATTTTCCAGGTTGTTTGGAGAGGAGTCAAATTAGCATTGATGAAATTACTGATTTTAAGGCCGTGGAACCGACAATGAGAGATTTGAGATGGAAAATTGCCTGTGATCTAGATATGAAATCAGCGGTAGAGTTGCTTGAACTGTTGGTTGGTGATAAGATTATTAATTTAGATCTGCCCATTCGTCTTGTTCATACTAAAGTCTGGAAACCCTATTTCGCGAAACGAGGTTCTGATATAGTGAAGAAACAAAAGGTCTTTGTTCCGGATTACGACGACGAAATCATCGATGAGGAAGAGGATGATATATATGGATACGACGACGAAGAAGAAATAGATGACTTCGAGTTTGTGATTCACACCAATAAACACCCGATGGAAGTAACGTATCGATTGCAAGGTATTGATGGAGAGGCTACTGAAGATATTGTACAAACTCTGACCGATGAGGAGGAAAATAGTGAGGAAACTCCTGAAACGAAATTTTCAAATTCGATATTGATGTCGGGATCATTGAAAGCTTGTGTGAATTATTTAAAGAACCCTGCATTGAATAAAGGCACTCTTGTTAGTATGTTGCAGTTTTTGGAATATTGTTGTAACTGTAGCTCAAATCGTCAAAAACTGGTGGATTTGAATGCGATCCCTGTTTTATTGCAGGTTTTGATGATGGTTTCTGTCGACGATGTTTCATCAGAGCGGCTTGTTTTGATTTTAGAAGTGTTGATAACCGAGTTGAGCAACTCCGAATCTGATCAGAAGAATACCGATTTGCTGGGACTTTTTTTGGAACATTTGGATATGCATAAAGCCAACGCGAGTCGATTGAACCAGACAATGTCTCGTTTATTGCCGTTTTTAACCTTTGGGAAAATTGCGAATATTACTTTGTTATTGGATCGGTTTCAAGCGGCATTGGATTCAGATGATAGCGAATGGGTTACGTGGAGTTTAGAAGGTATGGGGGTAGATAATGGTTCTCATGCATTCAGATCAGCAGCATTGGAGCGTGGTTTTACCCGGAAAATGGTAGAGAAATTAAAATCATTGCATTCATCGCTTGAAACAGGGGAAGCAAAGGATCCTAAAAAGAGGATAGCACAATTACAAGAATGGCGCACGAATATGGCGAAGGAAGAGAACATGGTTTCGTTACTGCTTGCTTTGTTAACTGGACTTTCTCACGGCCATCAAGAGTCTCAAACATATTTGCTGAATGCTGGCATTACAAAAATGGCATTTGAATTAGAGCAAGTCCCGGGCATCATTGGAGAAAATGCAGATAAATTTCTTGCGTCGTCTGTTCGAGAGAATGTGGAGGTGCAAAATTATGTGACTCAATTAAAACAGGAGAGATCGACCTTAAAGAAAAGAATTCAAAAACGTAATAAGAAAAAGGATATCAAGAACAATAAATGGTTGCAGGAAATGGAAAGTTTGGAGGAAGAATCTGGTCCAAAGTGCAGTGTTTGTCAAGAAGGTCTTTTGTATAAACCAGATCAAGTTATGGGTATATATGTTTTCAGTAAGTCAATACCGGTAGAGCCTCATGTGCCTATGGTTAGTGTGGATTCTATCTTATCTCCAGTACTCCATCAGTTGACAAAAGTGCATCATCCAATTATGGACACTCTCAAGACAGCATTTCCTGAGTTTTACGCATACTGGTCATGTTTACCTGAGTCCGGTATTGTGGAACACTACACTATTTCAAATAAGAGACTCTCAAGTACTAGCACTGTGAGTTGCTTTAATTGTATTCACGTGACATGCCACGACAGCGCGGTTCAGCATGATAAAGCACATCCAAAAGCCCCTAAAGGCGAATGGGAAGGAGCTGAATTGCGAAATGCTCAAACCAAATGCAACAATATTCTCCCTCTCAAAGCTAAAGCGAGTCAACCAGGTTTTGATCGATTATTAGATCGGTATTTTCTTCCGCTGCAAACATATCATGCATTGTCCACCATTCTCTTTGATATTCGTGCATTAATCCTTCGATTTGCCCATGGGGGTTCCCTCAGTGAAGATACAAATGGAGGAGGTCCTGAATCCAATTTTAAACTTTTAATCGAGTTGGTTCACGTCAAGTCTTATCTCTGGGATTTGTTATCGGATGACGATCGTGCTTTGTTCAAATCCATTCTGTTTCACTTTTTGGGTCAGTCTGGATTAATTTTGAGTTCGTCCAAAAAACGAAAACGACTGGAGGATGGACCTCGTAGCTTGGATTTTCTTATGTGTGCCCTGATCGCCTTGTCAATTTGTTCACCTGAAGAATGGCTTTCCGTAAAAGTACTATTCGGGAAAGCAATCCTAGAAAACGTTCATTATAAGCAAGAATCAGAGAAATGCACCAACCGTCCGTTTCTAATCGCATACCAAATCGTCGATTGCCTTTTCACAATGAAGAAACAAACCTATGACGCAGATTTTCTGTTCCGTCACTACAACAACTTGGTTCAAACAGAACACCTGGATTGTTTTTAACTTCTAAGTTATTGTTCCTAACTTCTTTATTGTTAATAATGAATTAAAAGTTGGATGCCAAAATAGCCTGGTTTTTATATCGACCACTGCTAATTTTACTTTGACTGGCTACTTGCACGTCATTCAAATTGCACTTGTCTTCAATGGTACAATCATTTGAAATAATGCTATTCTGAATTACCGCATCAACACCAATAGTACAGTGATTCATAATCACAGAGTTGTTCAATTTCGCACCAGCCAATATTTTGCAATGAGCCCCAATAACACAACTTTTCAAGCTGGCAGATTCGTCGACTTGTGTAAATTCCCCGATAATGGTTTCCTTGTGTTTGCTTGATACAGGGGTGCGATCCCACAAAGTAGTTGAAGCAATAGGCATGGTTACTAGATCATGATTCATTGACGAGTAACCATACAACGTATTGGCTCTACTACAATACGCTGAATCGGGGAGCACAAGCGCGTGACACTTCATATGAGTTTTCTTATTATGATGGAACGAACTCATCGAGTCAGCCAACATAAAGGTCTCGGGCTTAACAAGCGAATAATCCTCAGGGATTTCATGATTTACCATAAAAGGAATGAAATCTGTTCGAAGAGAAACATGTGACTTGACTCTTTCATCAAAACATAAGAAGTCCAAAACCCACCTTCGAAAGATATATATATGACCGTCTACCAAGTTGGTATGCAATGACATATTTGGTTCCTTGCGCAATAACCGTTTAGATAAACCAATTCGATCGTCCTCAGAAGCGCTCTTCATCAAAACCACTTGCGCGTGTCTCGACCTCGAATCCTTTTCGTCCCAGACTAAACCAAAGTAATGTATCACCTCCTTGCTGAGTTTTCTCAACTTTAATCGTTGCTCTTTAAGATGGGTGTCTTTATATTCTTTTAAAAGCATGGTTACAGAAGAATCACGAATACGGTGAACATCAGCCAGGTCATGCAAGCTCCTTTCAGTAACGACATCGCCAGAAATAACAAAAAAGCCCGTTTTGATCTTATCCTTTAACGACCTCAGAACATCAGCAGTACCTTCCACATTAGTAGCATGTATTGAAACCAATATATGACCTTGATAAACTTCTGTAACATACTTTGTGATCTCAACCACATTTTTCTCATCACACGCAACAATAGCCTCTGATATGCCGGATCTCTCCAAGAGTTCAAGTTGGTAATAAAGCATAGGTTTATTCGCAAGTGGCAGCATAGATTTCGCACAGTCTACCAATAACGGATAGAGCCCTGATCGCCCACCTGCCAAGATCACCGCTTGGAACTCGTACACCATCAAATCAACTAAAAAAAAGTGTCTTGAAAGTGCGTGAAGCAAGCCGGTACTAAGGGTAACAGCAGACAACCCAATCACCTCGTGATGGATTCATTCTGGTACCGAATCGGTGACTGCTGGGGTTCCTGACCTGTTATTGGCTGCATGTGGTTTTCTTTCGGTAGTAGCACGACTCAGTCCGTCATTATACGAAGCCCTCGTGAATGTAGCAGTTGTATTCACAGAGATTGCTGGGCCTATATCTTTCCCGACAATTCTTGTCCAAGCTAGCAAGTGGTCTGCGCATTTCAAGTTTTAAAACTTTTTCGAGGCAACCTTGAAGGCAAAATGCATCGATGGGAGTCACGCATTTGTGATGGATTCAGACTACAGCAAAAGATTGTGGATGGCTCTCTTCCGCCAGGATATATCAGGAATCAATCCTGACCTCAAATGTTTTATGTGTATTGTGAAACATGGTGTTTGGTCAAAGTCACAATAAGTTCGGGACGAAAAAGGACACGATGAGGCGATATATTCTGCACTTATCACTGAGATAATGGGGTGTCCCCAATTGATGATGAAGTCCTCGTCCACGAGAATACACCGCAATAAAGTAGCGGTTCCATGTATATTTTAAATCCGCATGTTGAAAGCTGGGCTCAATTGAAATATGGAATTATCCTGCAATTATAAATCGTCAGTTTTTCCTTTTTTAAATTCTGGAAGTTAATCTCTGTTCACCATGATAGTCTTACTTTTCGTTTGTCATCCTTTTTTGTACATTTCAACCACGTCGAAACCATAGCAGATGTTCGTTTACCTTCTTCGATACCTTTTTTGATTTAGCATTCCTCGTGTAAATAGGCTTCTTCAATCAAAACATTTCATTCTAATTAATCATGACTGTACAATGTATTTGTGAACGTCCTGTTTCAGTCTATTTGCTGATTTTGATCACCTCGTGTAAAATCTTGGTGTGACCTCCTCTAACGCACCGGCACACGCGATTTCTTACTACCGTAATCTTTTGAATTTTAACGGTACACACCTCATTAAAAATATGAAATAAATAGCACCCACACGTGGATCAAAATAATTGAGTGCGACATGTTTTGAATCCAATCCAATAACTATGACGTTCTTTGATGAGACGGAACATTTGGCATTAGACTCACTCGCATGTGCACTGCCTCAGTCTCACAAAATTGAATATAAAACTCTGGTGTCTCCTCGATGCCCTAGTCATAAACGTCCACTAACTCGACCTTGCTTTAACGTCATCGACCGACAAAGCAAGAAACAAAACTTGAGCTTTCCTATTATCCAATCACCTATTTCTGTTTACAAATCAAAATCTTCGCTTGAGTCTCGATCTACTGGACGTCGTATTTCATTTTCGTCGGAGGCCAAAGGATACGATGGTTTACGCATGGATAAAACAGTTTTTGAGGAGATTGTATATCAGTTTTTTATCCTCCAAAAGTCATTTTGTTTGACTGATATGATTGCATTAGTCCCTGCAAGCGAACAGGTGGTTATTGTGGTGCCCAAGGTGCGAGTTTTACTAGAAGACTTGTACAATAGACTGACCCTAGTAAAGGAACCAGGTGTTGAAGTACCGGTTTTACCTCAAGGTGGTAAAAAAGCCTTAAAATTGACCGAGTTCCATGCGAGTTATGTAGGCAATCTCGTTTTGGTGGCCAAACAGGCTGAGAACTATATACATTGACTTTTTTAAATTTGAAAATATATATACTATTTAAAATTGCATTTTTCGCATTGAAACGGCGTCGGTGGTAAAGTCCCTGAGAGAATGGATTGATTTCCTGTGTTTCTTGAAAAAGTTTCCGGTTAACGATAGATAGAGGTCCTTGTCATGTTCAGACAAAAGATGTTGCATCGAAGGATCTTTCTTCAGTTGTTCCACAAACATAAGTCGCCACTTTCTCTTTGGGTTCATCCATGCTCGGGTGCTGGGATCGACCCATTCAGAGTTTGCAATCGATTTTGAAAGAGCATCTATCGTCCACGTACTCTCGTATAGTTTTTGATCAATAGGGGAATCCACGATTTCTTTCTCTTGTTTCTCTTGAACTATTTCTTTCTCCTCTTCTTTTATTGACATACCTAGGATACGATTCACATCGGGTTGTAATGAGAAGGTAGCATCTAAGAGCTTGTCCACTGCTGTAGTTGGGGACTTGAAAAGCCCTTCATCTGTAGAGGATGATTTCGGTGAAGAAGCGATGTTTTGAAATAGAATTTCTGATGGGTTTAATTTCTCTTCCGGGATTGATTCTGCAGACATCTGTCGCAATAACTGAAGGGTGTCACCTGATGGCTTCGTAGGAGAAGAAGACAAATATGTAACTCTATCAAAGAAGCTGATGGTCGCATCTGTTTTGGCTTGTGGCATAAGCATATTGTTGATATCTACTTTATTTGGACTAGCTGGAATACTAGGTAGATTCAGCAACGAAGGCGCACCCTTCTCCATCACACTACTTTTTTTATAGCATTTTCCCATGGTCTACTACAGTCCTACCATAGGATGAATTGTTGCATTGCTGATGACGGTCGCGTGAGAATCGTGAGGAGAGATATTCCAGTTGCAGGAGATGGAGATGTCGTTATCAAAGTGTACTCAACGGCTCTTAATAGGGCGGATTTGATGCAAAGAGCAGGAAAGTATCCTCCACCCCCTGGAGCTACGGACATTCTTGGCTTGGAATGTTCGGGGGAGATTGTATCAACAGGTTCTAATTGCAAATTTCAAATTGGAGACAAAGTGATGGCATTATGTGAAGGAGGGTCTTATGCCGAATATTGTTTAGTGCGAGACACGCAGGTGATGAGAATTCCGGTATCGTTGGAACCGGCTGCTGGTATCCCTGAGACATGGCTTACGAGTTATCAGCTTATTCATCTTATCGCCAAGGTTTCTGAAGATGATAGCATCTTGGTGCATGCTGGTGCCTCTGGTATTGGTTGTGCCGTTATTCAATTGGCAAAATTGAGTAACGTTCGAAACATTATTGTGACTGCAAGTTGTGACAAAAAGTTGGAATTTTGCAAAGAACTGGGAGCTACTCACGGATTTAATTATAAAACTGAAGATTGGGCTAGTGGTGTTCTACAAGTCACTGGTGGTGTGGGATGTAACGTTATCTTAGACCCCATTGGTATGCCGTATGCTCAAGATAATTGCCGAGCTATTTCACTCGATGGTCGGTGGATTCTTTATGGTTTAATGGGTGGTGCATCTGAATCTATGTTTCCCATATTTCGAGATATTTTGATGAAGCGTGTTCACCTTATTGGGACAACACTCCGGTCAAGAGATTCTCAATATAAAGAGCATTTAGTTGCAAGGTTATCTAGTCTCTTTTCAAAATTTGAAGATCAAACTTTAAAAGTTATTGTGGATAGGACTTTTGAGGGATTGTCATCTGCCAATGATGCACAAGACTATATGGGGCAAAATAAAAGCATTGGGAAAATTTTGATAAAAATATGAATAATAACGTTTTTTATTCATGGAAGACTCTTACGACAAAGACATCATGTTGGTTGGGATTACAGCGCCAACGAAGGAAGACTGGACAGAATTGGAATTACCACCATCGTGCCCTATACGAACCCACTTGACCCGATTCACCCCTAACACCAACACCAAAGACGAGGAGACAGACTCGGAAAGCAGTGATTGGGACGCGGAGGAAGACAATGAAGACTCTTCATTCCAGCAGCACTTGGAAGGACTTCGTAATTTTCTGGTTGTGGAAGATCCTTCTAAAGATGCTGTTCCGTTACGATGGAGACTAACTGATGAGCTGGTTGAGACAAAGCCATCACCACAGGTAGTACGGTATCCGAAACCTAGTAAACTTTTCTCGCTGGTTACAGAAGACAACCAGCGTTTTATGCAAGAAATCGCCTTGGAGAAATGGCTGCATAAATTGTGCTCTTCGTCTTCTAACAACACCTCGGAATCAAAACGTAAACATTTATCAAAACCTGGTTCAAATGACTGGCTCAATGAAAATACTATATTCGCGAACAATTTATATTGCTCGCGAAAGTATGGTGAATGCGTGGATTCTATAATGAGAAGTTTCCGTATGCTGGGATCAGTGGCTTACAGTATTAAGATAAAAAAGGTGGCCTTGTTAGATAA
>Ga0105055_10004197_pt1 | contig 21286 bp, 20 predicted proteins | sample BON03_FD_78090 | JGI IMG/M metagenome (GOLD analysis project Ga0105055, IMG submission 78090) | Freshwater microbial communities from Lake Bonney liftoff mats and glacier meltwater in Antarctica - BON-03 | ecosystem: Environmental > Aquatic > Freshwater > Ice > Glacier meltwater | place: Lake...
CCTTCAAGTTAAATATCAACCATTCACCAAACGAAAATCCGTAGTACACAAATTGGAAACCAAAAAAATAGAAACTGCTAAAAAACAGGTACTTATGATCTAATAGCTGCAACCTGGGTTAAGATAGGGAAAATTGGAAAAGATACTTTCCTGTTCCGGGATGAAAAGGGAGATTAAATTCTGAGAATCAGGAGAAATGTTGATTTCAAGGTGTAACAAGTTCTGGGCTTAGAATGGCTAAAAAAAAATGCTCTACCTGAATTTCAGATGGAGCATTTATTTGAAAGTAAGCTTATTTATTGTAGGAGTCTAGCTTGGACTTCTTCGATAAGTCCTTCATATTTTTTAAGGATTCGTGCCCAGTCTTCATATTTTTCATCGTCTTTCACTGTCACCTGATTTTGGCCATCCAGATATGCTTCTTGACTGATGAGTTTTATTGCATATGCCAATTGATCAGAATTTCCTCCACTACTTACGATTACTCGGGTACGGATGATGCTAGATTGGAAGTTCTGCACTTGCCAAGACGTAGTCAGGTAGCCCGTGTTGTAGTCAACTGTCTCTAAAATATCAAAATATCTAGTGATAATGGAGCTAAGAATTCTCCAGGACTCCTCAGGTGTATAGGCTGTATTTACCGGTACGGTAATTCTCACGTTAGCTAAATCTGAGGAAACAGAAGATGTATATGCTTCATCTACTGTCATTTCCACAAAATCAGAAACTGGAGGCTCCTGCATATTGGCTTGATTACAGTAGTTTTTTATATATCTCACAAATCCGTCTTTAGAAATTTGGATTTCAACACATGCATTTTTAGAAACTTTCAAATCATAACTTCCTGTTCCAACTCTCTTGCCAGCAAGTTCAATCACGGCATCATTCGGATTAGTAGTGATTTTTACCAATCTATCTTCCAATTGCGCTCGTTCACGTACTGGAGGTTCTGGATCTGTGCCAGGCTTATTGCAAAAAACCTTCGTGTATTCTACGTAACCCTCTTTGTTTACTCTCACAGTCACACAATCTCCCAATGGGACATTGATATCTTGATTGCCTTTACCAATACTCATTCCATTTGAAGTTACCAAACCGTCAGCAGGAACGACTTCCAGGCGCACTTCCCTGTCTTTTAGTTCAAAATAATCTTTTGACGGCGGAGTCTCTCGGTCTGTGGAGTTGTAATAGCTCTTGGTGATGGACGCGAATCCAGATTTTTTGATTTCTACGGTATGGAATCGGTCTTTTTGGATTATTAGGTAAATTGCTTTGGTGCCAATGACTCTTCCGTCTACTAAGATTTCAGCATCGTAGGGCTCAGCAGTGATTTCAACTCGTCTAGCATCCAAAGCTACACTTTGGTTCTTATCCCATTTCAAGTCTCGATTATATTCCTTGATCACAGGTTCATAACCAGGCTTGGTTATTTTGATTCTGTTGCGAATATCTTTCTTTAGTTTATATTCGATAGCACCGGATCCAAGTTCTTGTTTTTCAGAATCATCATAATCATTCAACAAAATGAATTTTGCGTCCGAATGATTTGCTGTAATCTGAAGTTTTTGAGAAAATGAAAGCGAAGCCGAAAAAAGAAATAGTACGGCAAGGGTGAGTAAATTTTTACACTTCATATATTGGTGGTTTGCGTTTAGCTATCGCTAAATAATTAAATATGAAGTATTAAAACAATAAAATCCTAAGGGAATTGTCCAGTTATTCCCATGCTTGCCTGAGAAAGTTTAACCAGTTGCCGTGTATTATCTTTTTGATGTCCTGATTTGAATAGCCTCTAATTGACATTAAATCAGTTAGATTGTTCAGATCAGCAATGGTCTTGAGATCAGCAGGGCACTGCTCCGTACCAAAAGCTCCATCCAAATCAGAACCAATTCCTATGTGATTAGCATTTCCGGCTATCTGACAAATATGCTCCATGTGATCCAAAACAGTGTTTAAGGTCACATTTCTTTCTTGAGGAGTTGATTTGCCTCTTTCCCAATTTGGGCTAAGCATCCATGCATCCATTGCGCTACCGATCACAGCACCGCGATCTATCAATGCTTTGATCATCTCATCAGAAAATTGACGATTATGATCCACCAGCGCACGACAATTATTGTGACTAGCCCACACTGGACCATTATAAATTTCCAGTGCATCCCAAAATGCCAAATCGCACAAATGGATGGTGTCAAGGATAATCCCAAGTTCATCCATTTTACGAATGAGTGTCTTTCCTTCAGCACTCAAAGGCTTATAAGAATCGGTTCCGTATGCATATCGGCCTGGGCCGTAGTGCGCAGGGCCAAGAGCTCTAAGCCCATTTTCATAAGCTTTTTCCAGATAATCAACCGTCACAATGGAATCCGCTCCTTCAAGGGAAAGTATAAAACCCACGGGTTTGGTCGAGTTATCTTCTCCATTTTCCCAAAGAGCAAGATGTGCATCCAATTCAGCGAGATTTCTGATTTGAGACATTTCGCCTTTTTCTACCATCGCCTGATACCAAGCTAGCTGACCTTGAGTTTGTGCCCAAGCCTGCTCTGGCGAATTCCAGCCTGGAAGCGAATTTCCGGGAGCAACATACCGGGCAATTTGCGTAGCGACGACCAATCCTATATTTCCTTCCCGCAGTGCAGGCAGAGAAACCACGGCATTTCCTCGGTCAGGCTTATCAGTCATTCCCTTTTCTCGGGCATTGATTTCTGAAACGGATAGCGTGAGATCACGATTCCATTCCAGCGCATTCATACTGAGGTCAAGGTGGGCGTCAATTGTAAACATGGTTTAAAAGCTTTGAAGTACGAAAACGGTAGGAATTTTATGCAATTCAAGAGGAATTTCCTTCCATTCCTGAGCTGTTTTGGTCAGGATCATTTCGTCAGAACCTGTAATATTTTTTGCGATGCAAAGCTTGGTCTGCGGAGAAAGTACGCGCAGTAAATCTTCCAGCAATTGATTGTTGCGAAAAGGAGTTTCCATAAAGATCTGAGCTCTTCTCTCGCGAAGCGACTCTGCTTCCAGCTTTTTGATAGCAGCGGTTTTCTCTTTTTTGTCAATGGGCAAGTAGCCGTGAAAGGCAAAAGACTGACCAGAAAACCCAGATCCCATCAATGCCATAAACATCGAACTTGGCCCCGAAAGTGGTACGACTTGAATGCCTTTATTATGCGCATGCTCTACTGCCAAAGCTCCGGGATCTGCTATTCCAGGACATCCTGCTTCTGAAATAACTCCTATATCTGCGCCATTCATTAAGGGCTGCATGAGTCGATTAATTAATTCTGGAGAAGTCCCCTTGTCAAGAATCTCCATATGTATATGATCTAGATTAACGCCAAGTTTTAAGCTACTGATGTATCGACGCGCAGTACGCATATTTTCTACCAGATAGACTTTGGTGTTTGCGATTACCTCTTTCACCTGTGGGGAAATGACGGCATCTTGCGTATTGTCCGCCAGTATATTCGGAATGAGGAAGAGTTTTCCTTTGGCCATTATAGGTTTGTTGTTTGAAAAAGAAAAGAAAGTTACGTGAAATAGGACTTTTTGAGAGCAGAAACTTTTTCAAAAAGTTTGAAAAAGCTGAGTGCAAGCCTATTTCAAAAACCTTCTAATTTCCTCGGCGACCGCATCTGGTTGCTCTGCATGAAGCCAGTGACCCGCATCTGCAATGAATTCCACTTCATTGTTTGGGAAAAACCCATCAATGTCATCCATATCGGATTGCTGTATGTAACTGGAATTTGAACCAGCCATGAAAAGGGTAGGGCCCGAGAAACTTTTGCCTTCTGGCAGAGCCTTGCCAACTTCATCAATATTCGCAGTGATCACAGGAAGATTGATTTTCCACATAAAACCATCCGAATCCCTACCGAGACTTTTCAGCAAAAACTGACGAACTCCGATTTCCGGAATGTATGTAGACAATTCGTCATCTGCATCCTTTCTGGATTGAATTTCGGTAAGATCCAAGGCATTCAATCCTTCCAAAATACTCAAGTGATGCACGGCATAAAAACGCGGAGCAATATCGGCTACGATCAATTTTTCTACGTATTCTGGGTATTTCAAAGCGAAATTCATGGCGGTTTTTCCACCCAAAGAATGTCCCATAAGAAACGCTTTTTTCAAGCCTTCCTCATCCATCAGCTCTTTCAGATCTTCCACCATCACGTCGTAATTCCACTCGTCAGACTGTGGAGAATCCCCGTGATTTCGCTGATCGACTAGGTAAAGGGTAAAGTTATCTTTAAGCTCTTTTGAAATACTAAACCAATTGTCGGCTGAACCAAAAAGTCCGTGAAGTATGATTAATGGCTTTCCAGTGCCTAATTTTTTGAAATTTAATTTCATATTAAAATTATGAGTTACGATTTGGGATTTACGAGGTTCAACTATACTCCAACCTCCATTATTCTATTCAAGCTTTTTTACACTAATGTATGTGACATCCTACATCGGGCATCTGACATTTTTCATTCCAGCTTCCTTCTATACATCTGAATCGTATTTTCCAGACCATAGTAAAGCGCATCGCAAACTAACGCATGACCGATGGAAACCTCGTCCAAGTATGGAATGCTTTGCTTAAGAAACGCTAGGTTGTGTAAGTCAAGATCATGTCCGGCATTTAAGCCAAGACCAAGTTCTCTCGCTAGTTGCGCCACTTCTATATAAGGCTTGACAGCCGCATCTCGGTCTATGTGATAGTGTGATGCATACGGCTCGGTGTAAAGCTCTACACGATCCGTGCCTATTAGTTTTGCCGGCTCAAAGTATTTCGTCTCGGGATTGATGAAAATCGAAACACGAACGCCAGACTCATGGAGCTCGGCTACGATATCTTTCAACATACTTTGATGGGCAATCGTGTCCCAACCATTATTTGAAGTAATCGCAGTCGGTGGGTCAGGAACGAGCGTTGCCTGAGCAGGTTTCACCAAGCGAACCATCTCCATAAATCTTTGATCGGGATAGCCTTCTATATTGAATTCGGTGGTGACTACTTTCGCCAGGTCTAATACATCCTGGTAACGAATGTGTCGCTCATCGGGTCTTGGATGCACGGTAATCCCTTGTGATCCAAATCGTTCTGCATCCAGTGCTACTTTCACAACACTTGGGTTATCTGCTCCGCGGGCATTGCGAAGGGTGGCGATCTTGTTAATATTTACGCTTAGCTTGGTCATATCCGAGTCGAAAAAGGTATTTTTGTCTGAATTATTTAGAAGTGTAACGCAAACTTAGGACTAATGAGTTTAAAGCAGAAAATAGAAAGTGAAATTAAATCAGCAATGCTCGCTAGAGACAAAGCCCGTTTGGGAGCTTTACGATCTATCAAAGCGCTGATTCTTTTAGAAGAAACGAAAAGCGGCGCAAAAGCTGAGATCACCGAAGAAGATGAGTTAAAACTTTTGACCAAAGCGGCTAAGCAGCGTAAGGACTCTGCGGAAATCTATGAGCAGCAGTCCCGACCTGATTTGTATGAGGTGGAAATAGCAGAATTGGCTGTTCTTCAGGAGTTTTTGCCAAAAGCACTGACTGAAGAAGAAATCACGGCAGCTATTCAAGAGATTATAACCAGAACTGGAGCTTCCAGCCCTAAAGACATGGGTAAAGTAATGGGAGTTGCTAGCAAAGAATTGGCTGGAAAAGCTGATGGCAAGGTGATTTCGGAGAAGGTAAAAGCTATACTTAACAGTTAAGTTGAGTGTCATAGATATCATCATAGTGATCATTCTGGGTCTAGGAACCTATGAAGGATACCGTAAAGGTTTTCTTCTTGGTGTTCTAGGCCTTTTTGGTTTTGTGCTTGCAGTGCTTCTTGGGCTGTATTTTATGGCACCTATGAATGACTGGTTAGCCAATAATGTAACCGAATTCAATCTCGGATTTCCAATTCTAGGATTTGTGGTTGTTTTTATATTGACTCTTTTGTTTATAAAAGTTGTTGGCTGGATACTAAAGCAAGTGATGAATATGGTTTTGCTAGGTCCCTTAGACGCCATTGTCGGAGCTCTTTTCGGTGCAGTAAAAGCAGCTTTTTTTATCAGTTTATTCTTTTGGCAGGCTGATCTTTTCAAATTGGAAATGCCTAAGAAATGGACTAAGGATTCAGAAATGCTTTGTTTCCTTGAGCCAATAGCTCCCGGAATTGTAGCTGTAGTAGAGCCGTTTTTTCCTAGTATAGAAGAGAGTCTGAAGAAGTTGGAAGAGGTAGTGGATAAGATTAAAGATGCTACTACTGATTGATAATTTTGATTCCTTCAGCCACATGCTTGCTGATTTGCTGAGACAGACGGGCGAAGAATTAGTAGTGCTTCGCAATGATGTTTCGGTGGAGGAAATCAAGAAGCTGAAATTTGATGGCTTGATCTTATCTCCAGGACCAGGAATACCATCTCAAGCAGGGAATTTAATGGATATTTTGGTCTACTATCATGACAAAGTTCCCGTGTTGGGAGTTTGTCTGGGGCATCAGGCTATTGGTGAGTTTTTCGGAGCCAAGCTGAAAAAGAATGTGGTGCCTACGCATGGGAAAGTGCATCAAGTAAGAAAGACTTGTCTTCATTCTTTGACTGCTTCACTTCCTGAATATTTTAATATAACCCGTTATCATTCGCTACAATTGGAAGAATTGCCAGAGGACCTCGAAGTCATTTTGGAGACTGAGTCTGGAGAGGTAATGGGAATAGTACACCGAGAACTCCCAATTCTCGGAATTCAATATCATCCAGAAGCGTATTTGACACAGTTTGGTTTGGAGTTGGTGAACGCATGGGTGCAACGTATTAAAGTGACAAGCTCAAAGACGAAAGTCTGAGAATTCACTTTAGGTAAATTTTCAAATGTAGCGCTGGTTTATGTTAAGAATCGTATAATTCCTCTATCGTATCCGATGAAAATATCGGGTATTTCCCTCAGGAATTGTTGTAGAATGCCCCTTTTGCCAAGCTCTTAAAAAATCAATTATTCAACTCCTCCGAAATTCTTACCTTTGCCATTGATTATGAAAAAGAAGCCATTCACAGTTGTCTATGAGGACAACCACCTGTTGATAGTAAATAAAGCTGCCGGCGTATTAGTGCAGGGAGATAAAACGGGTGACAAGACATTGACGGATTACCTCAAAGAGTACATAGCCAAGAAATACAACAAGCCTGGGGATGTTTTTTTACATCCGATTCACAGACTTGATCGTCCGGTAAGTGGATTGGTTGCCTTTGCCCGTACTTCCAAAGGGCTGGAGCGCATGATGGAGCTTTTCCGAAAGCGAGAGATACATAAAGTGTACTGGGCACTTGTCAAAAGAAGACCAAAAGATGAGACAGGCAAATTGACTCACTATCTTGTAAAAGATGAGCAGAAAAATGTAGTGACAGCACACGATAGAGAGGTTCCTGGTTCGCAAAAAGCGGAGTTGAACTATAAGACTTTGGGTTTTATGAATGATCACTGGCTGTTAGAAGTGCGGCCTATTTCAGGACGTCCACATCAGATTCGGGTGCAGCTTGCTTCTATGGGTTGCCCGATTAGGGGAGATATTAAGTATGGCTTCGCAAAACCGAATCCAGATGCGAGCATCAATTTGCATGCATTCAATTTGATATTTGTACATCCGATCAAAAAAGAGAAACTCTACTTAAGAGCCGCTGTGCCAGAGGAGGAATTCTGGGAGCAATTCCTTGAATACGAAAGCATCAAGACGAAAGACCAGCACTTGGATAATTCGTTTAGCGGATAATTCCTTAACCTTTGAGATTTATGTAATCTCGAAGGTTTTTTTATGGGAATTTACCGCAAAGTGCATAGAGGACTTTGCGGAGAAAGCGCGCAGAGATTAATCGCCTGCAGCGTTGTTTTTAGGGTTTTACTTTATGATACTTGCTAAGATTTAGGTCACTTCGCTCCTTCACCCCTGTCAGCAGTTCGGAGACAGATCTTCCAGCCTATCTAGCAAAGAAATTATGGCTACAGGCATCATCTGATAGCTATCGAATGTGGATAATCATACTATCATTTACAGAATTGTTTAACTTTTGGATATGAAATCGAGTTTGACTAAAAACATCACACAGTGAGATGATTATCTTTAATGCGAGATTCCATATGACCATTAAAAATCAATTATAAACATATGAAATGCATCCTTTTCTTTTTAATTGCATCCTTATTTGTAGCATGCTCAAGTGAGCAAGAACCGAAAACTATTTATATCGTCCGCCATGGAGAGAAATTGCTCTCGGGCAATGATCCTGAGCTTTCAGTAGCCGGAAACGCCCGTGCGGTGAAGCTATCTCAGATCTTAGCTGATAAGGAAATTAAGCATATTTACAGTACAGATTACAAGAGATCAAGATTGACAGCTACACCGACGGCAAGCGAAGCTGGGATTGATATCGAAACGTATGATCCGAAAAATCACGATGCTCTTGTGGATCTGCTTAGAAAGCTGGAAGGAAATGCATTGGTAGTCGGGCATAGCAACACGGTAGGTGAAGTAGCCAATTATTTCTTAGGTGAAGGTGATAAATACCAAGATCTCGAAGAAAATGAATACAATTTCATCTATATAATCACTTTAGATAAGGATGGTAATTCCGCTTTGGTAAGAAAAACATACAAGGATTATTGATTTGTTGCTGTAATAGAAATTCGATAGGTGACTTAGCCTACTCTTTCCCAATTTTATCCCTACCTTAAAACTGTATTTTAATCACTATGAATCGACAAGAAAATCTCCATCAACTTCAGGATAAAACTAAAATATGGGATATAGCCGTCATCGGCGGTGGATCATCGGGGCTTGGAGTAGCTTTAGATGCGATATCCAGAGGTCTTTCAGTTGTCCTTTTTGAGAAAGCTGATTTTGCCAAAGGTACCTCTAGCCGCAGTACCAAGCTTGTCCATGGAGGAGTGAGATACCTTGCTCAAGGTGACGTGGGGTTGGTGTTTGAGGCACTCAAAGAGCGTGGGAAATTGCTACAAAACGCCCCTCATTTAGCTCATGATCAGCCGTTTATTATTCCCATTTACACATGGAAAGATCGCATTATGTACAGTGTTGGTTTGAAAATGTACGATTGGATGGCTGGTAGATTGAGTTTGGGAAAATCAGAGTTTATTTCCAAAGAGGAAACGCTCACACGCCTTCCAGGTCTGAAGTCTAAAGGACTTTATGGTGGAGTTGTCTATCACGATGGACAGTTTGACGACGCTAGACTTGCGCTTAATATTGCTCAAACAGCTGATGAAGCCGGTACCTGCGTATTGAATTATGTCAGTGTGAACAGTTTGGTGAAAAGTAAATCCGGCAAAATCACTGGACTAAGTGTATCGGATAAGCTTTCCAAAAATAATTTTGAGGTGAATGCCAAAATGGTAGTGAATGCAACTGGTGTTTTTGCAGATAAAATTCTGCAAATGGATAATCCGAAAGCTCCGAAAATGATCCAGCCAAGTCAGGGAATACATTTGGTGCTTGATCTAGATTTTTTAGGCGGAAATGATGCATTGATGATCCCAAAAACAAGAGATGGTAGAGTGCTTTTTGCTGTTCCATGGCATGGAAAGCTCGTTGTGGGCACTACAGATACACTTCGTGAAAAGCCTAAATTAGAACCAGAAGCCCTTCAAAAAGAAATAGATTTTGTATTAGAAACTGCTGCGGGCTATTTGGCGAAAACCCCAACTCGAGCGGATGTAAAATCAGTTTACGCAGGACTAAGGCCGCTAGCTAGACCTAAAGAAGGAAGTACAAAAACTAAGGAAATTTCACGTTCTCATAAAGTAATTTTATCTGAAAGTGGCTTAGTTACTTTGACAGGAGGCAAATGGACGACTTTCCGAAAAATGGGAGAAGATACCGTGGCGTACTTTACCAGAGTCACAGGAGAAAAACTGAAGGAGAGCAAATCACTGGATATGAAAATCCATGGAGCTACCTCCCACATTCCCGAAGGTCATTGGGGTATTTATGGTTTTGATGCCAAGCCTATCCAAGATGTACTAAACGAGAACAAAGCTTGGGGAGCAAAATTGCATCCTGATTTCCCCAATATAGAAGCAGAAGTAATCTGGGCTGTGCGTGAGGAGATGGCGATGAAAGTAGAAGATGTGCTTGCCAGACGGATACGTATGCTTTTCCTTGATGCGCAAGCAGCCATTGACACTGCGCCAAAAGTAGCTAAGTTGATGGCTCAGGAAATGAAAAAAGATGAAGAGTGGATAGCCTCGGAGCTGACAGATTTCAACAAAATAGCTTCGAAATATTTGATAAAATAATAACCTAAAATGAGCCAAAATAAACAGTACATAATGGCTCTAGATCAAGGTACGACCAGTTCTAGAGCCATTATTTTTGATAAGGAGGGCAAGATAGTTTCCGTCGCCCACAAGGATTTTAAGCAGTATTTCCCCAAAGCTGGTTGGGTGGAGCATGATCCAGAAGAGATCTGGACTTCGCAGACATCGGTAATGATCGAGTCCTTAGTGAACAAAAAAATCAAAGCAGATCAGGTGGCTGCAATAGGCATCACCAATCAGAGAGAAACAACAATTGTCTGGGATAGAGCGACTGGCAAAGCCATCTACAATGCTATTGTATGGCAAGACCGTCGTACTGCCAGTTACTGCAATGAGCTAAAGGAAAAGGGACACGCCGAAATGGTAGTCACTAAAACAGGGCTGATCCTAGATGCTTATTTTTCTGCTACCAAGGTCAAGTGGATTTTGGATAATGTAGCTGGCGCAAGAAAAAGAGCCGAAGCTGGTGAACTTGCCTTTGGGACAGTGGATTCTTGGCTCATATGGAACCTTACTTCTGGTAAAACCCATATTACAGACGTCACCAATGCAAGTCGCACCATGCTTTTCAATATTCACACGCAGGAATGGGATCAAGACTTATTGGATTTGTTTCAGATTCCAAGTTCACTTCTGCCAGAAGTAAAATCATGCAGCGAGGTATATTGTGAGACAGCGGGGGACGTATTCAGTGTCAAAATTCCAATTGCAGGAATTGCAGGAGACCAGCAAGCTGCACTTTTTGGACAGCTTTGCACAAAGCCAGGAATGGCAAAAACCACGTATGGCACGGGTTGCTTTTTGGTTATGAATACCGGCAAAGAAGCCGTAAGATCTAAAAACCAACTGCTAACTACCATTGCCTGGAAGATTGGAGATGAGATCAATTATGCTTTAGAGGGTTCCGTGTTTATAGGTGGAGCTGCGATACAGTGGCTGAGAGATGGGCTGGATCTTTTTGGGCATGCAAAAGAAAGTGAGCAGCTGGCAGAAAGCATTGAGAGTAATGACGGGGTGTATTTTGTGCCGGCACTGTCTGGTTTGGGTGCTCCGCATTGGGACCAAGAGGCACGCGGTGCTTTTTTTGGAATCACTCGCGGCACTACGAAAGCACACATGGCAAGGGCAGCTTTGGAAGCCATCGCTTATCAAGTGTATGATGTGCTAAAAGCTATGGAAAAAGACAGCGGAAAGCCGACTCAAGAACTTCGAGTGGATGGTGGTGCAACAGCCAATAACTTCCTGATGCAGTTTCAGGCAGATCTTTTGGATTGCGAGATCAAACGTCCAGAGATCATAGAGACCACTGCAATTGGTGCGGCATTTTTAGCGGGTCTAGCTGTCGGCTTTTGGAAAGATCAGGAAGAAATCAATTCGCTATGGAATGCCGATAAAAGCTTTATTCCACAAATGGCGAAACCGGAACAGGAAAAATTGATACATTTTTGGCATAAAGCGGTTGAACGCTCCAAAAACTGGGTAGAACTATGAATGCATACCTCGCAGAATTAATCGGCACTGGCCTGCTGATATTATTAGGTTCGGGTGTTGTCGCCAACATGCTATTGCCAAAAACCAAAGGAAATGGTGGAGGTATAATGGAAATCAGTACAGCTTGGGCTCTAGCTGTTTTTGTAGGTGTGGTAGTCGCAGGGCCATATAGCGGCGCACATCTGAATCCAGCAGTTACAGTCGGACTAGCTTTGACAGGGCAGTTTGAATGGGCTTTGGCTCCAGGATATATTATTGCTCAGGTTTTAGGGGCAATGATCGGAGTTGGTATTGCTTGGTTAATTTACAAGGACCACTACGATGCTTCAGATGATGCTGGCGCAAAAGCAGCTCCATTTGGCACTTCTCCGGCAATAAGAAACCTTCCATTAAACTTCTTTTCTGAAGTTATAGGGACGTTTGTCTTGATCATAGTAATTCTTTACAACGATGGAGTTGAAATTGGAGATGGAACAAAGACGCCAATCGGGATGGGCTCTCTAGGAGCAATTCCGGTGGCATTCTTGGTATGGGTTATTGGGTTGTCTTTAGGTGGAACCACTGGTTATGCTATCAATCCAGCTCGTGACTTCGGACCAAGAATTATGCATTCAATTCTGCCAATTAAGGACAAAGGAAGCTCGGATTGGGGATATGCGTGGGTTCCGATTTTAGGCCCTTGCATTGGTGCGGCATTAGCTGCGGGATTGTATTTGGTAGCAGGGTCTTAAGGAACGTTGAGTGGAGGATTGAGAGTATTACGTTCGATTATAAAGTTTGTAAATTGAGCAACTCACTTCGATTACCCGCCGTCCCCGCCGGTAAATAGCTATCAGATACGGATAATCATAGTACTAAATATACATAAGCCATCAAAAAAGCCTGAAATCTTTCCAGATCTCAGGCTTCTTTTTTAAGATAGTTAAGAGCATCTTATTATTTCAAGATCTCTCTGGCAATCACCATTTTCTGGATCTCTGAAGTTCCTTCGCCAATAGTGCAAAGTTTTGAATCGCGATAGAATTTTTCCACAGGATAATCCTTCGTAAATCCATAACCTCCGAAAATCTGAACGGCATCATTTGATACTGACACAGCGACTTCAGACGAGAAATATTTTGCTTGTGCTCCAGCCAAAGTCACTTTTTCACCACGATTTTTCAAATCCGCAGCTTTGAAAATCAGCAAACTTGACGCTTCAACCTGAGTTGCCATATCAGCAAGTTTGAAAGAAATCCCCTGGAAAGAGCTTATAGGCTTATTGAATTGATGACGTTCCTTTGAGTATTGAATGGATGCTTCCAAAGCTCCTTCTGCAATGCCTTGCCCAAGAGCAGCAATGGATATCTTGCCGCCATCCAAGATTTTCATGGATTGTATAAAGCCATCACCCACTTTGCCCAGTACTTGACTTTTATGCACGATGCAATCATCGAACAGCATCTCAGCTGTTTCCGAGGCGCGCATGCCCAGTTTATCTTCTTTTCTTCCTCCTCTGAAACCTGGCGTTCCTCGCTCTACGATAAAAGCAGTCATTCCATGGGAATCACCGATTTCTCCGGTTCTAGCAATTACTACCGCCACATCACCTGACGCTCCATGAGTGATAAAGTTTTTTGCTCCATTGAGGATCCAATTATCACCTTCTTTTTTGGCTACTGTTCGCATATTTCCGGCATCCGATCCTGTATTTGGTTCAGTCAGTCCCCAAGCGCCAAGCCATTCACAGGTCGCAAGTTTTGGAAGGTATTTCTTTTTCTGCTCTTCGCTGCCAAACATCATAATGTGACCACAGCAAAGGGAATTATGTGCAGCCATAGAAAGGCCAACTGAAGGATCAAGTTTGGAAAGCTCTACAATCGCCGTAACATATTCCATATATCCGAATCCTGAGCCTCCGTATTTGGAAGGTATCAAAACGCCCATTAATCCGAGCTCGCCGAGTTTCTTGAATAATTCTTTCGGGAAATGAGATCTGTCATCCCAGTCCTTGCGGAATGGAGTGATCTCTTTGGCTCCAAAATCACGAATCATCTGTGCGATCATTCGTTGATTTTCGTTTTGCGTGAAGTTTAACATAGGAATATTTGGGTTTATTTTCTCAGTATCAGAACCCTAAGATTCAGAAATAGTTTGGATTCAGCAAATCGTATAAATCCATACTATATTTTTATTTCAACTCGTTATCATTCAAATAAATAGGTGTCTTGGTGGATAATCTTGGTATTCTATCTGACATATTATTTTTGCCCGCTTTAAATTGCTTCTTACGATCGAAATGTTTTTTGATTTATTCCTCAAAAAATCAATTATCTATGCATTTACTAGTTGCTATCGATAAAATAACATGAGAGATAATGAAATGATGGGATTACTGCATCAAAAGAGAGAGAATGAAATACTGCATTCTCCATATTATCTCCGAATGTTTATTTGGCTAGTTTTACCAATTAATCGGGCCTTTGCCTAAATACTTCTCCGCAATCGGCAAATAATACCCCTTCACATCCTCCAGGTCATAGATTTTTGGAGACTTGGTATAAAGGTCGTATTTATTGAAATCTAAAATCCATTCCTTGTATTGCCCATCTTTTGGTGCTTCAAACTGCGAATAACTTCCGCCATTGTGCCATGGGTAAAAAGAATGATAACGAACCATCACCATTCCAGCTTCAGGAATCGTGTTTGTAGGATGGTTTTTCAATACCTGATAAAAATACTCATCGTGTCCCCACGCGAGTTGCAAGTTGTCCAGACCACAGCCTTTTTCATAAATCCCCATTTCTGTGTTGTAGTGAGGATCTTTCATGTCTGGATTCAGCTCGTTGAATTCAGAATAAACACAGGTGTCAGGCAATTTTGCCCCAACGACAAAGACATCGCCGACTAATCCCCACTGCTCTGCTTGGCTTGTGCCATCTTCATCAGAGCCAAATAAGTACATCACTTTTCCTAGATCATGGATCAAACCGACTAGTTGCATCCAGTCAGGACGATTGTCAGCGCGCAATGCTTCTGCCGACTGAATCAAATGCTGCACATTTGGCAAATCAAGATCTGGATCACTTACATCGATCAGCGCGTTGAGCTTTTCCATCGCATCCCACAGGTTCATCGGCTTGTCAAATGTGAGGTACTTTGCTTTCATTTTTTGCACGTAATCATACGTCTGGTACATGCGCATTTTCTTGTAATGCTCACGGACTGCTGCCTTTATATCGACGTGATTGTAGTTTCTGAATTCCTTTTCTGTAGTCTCCATAGTGTTAAACGATTGTACCTAAAATTACATAAATAATTACTGTGATTGCAATCAAAATCCATCCAAGTGTTTTTGCATGTTGCCATGGCACGATACTCAACTTTCCAGAATCAACCATTACAAAAGGAATATGTACCGGATACTTAGCTGACACCAGATGCATCACTATAAGGTTGAGGATAAATTCTATTCCCCAGATGTGAACAAAGTGGATGTTGACTTGGATGATCAAATCCATTAAAATGTAGAAGGCAAGACCAAATACCAGTCCTGCTTTGGCTCCTGCGGCAGATACTTTTGGGAAAAAGAATCCTGCTATAATTACCGTTGCCATCGGGATAAAGAATATTCCGTTTAGCTGCTGCAAAAGCTGATAGAGACCTGCAGGCGCATTGGCGACGTAGGGAGCTACTAGAATTGCTGCGAAAGCGAGAATAGCTGAAGTCCACTTCCCTATTCGAACTAGCTGAATTTCCTTAGCTGCTTTGTTGATGTAAACTTTGAAAATATCCAAGCTGAAAATAGTCGCAGCACTGTTCAACGCACTGTTGAACGTGCTCAAAATTGCTCCCATAATCACCGCAACGAAGAAACCGGTCATCCAAGGGGGAAGCACATGCTTCACCAATTCTGGGTAAACACTGTCTTGCGAATCGAAAAGCGTATCTCCGAAATAATAGAAACCAATAATTCCTGGCAACACAATCACCAGCGGAATCAATATTTTCAAAATGCCCGTAAACAGTAAACCCTTTTGAGCCTCCTTCAAACTCACTGCTCCCAAAGCGCGCTGCACGATGGATTGGTGCATGGTCCAGAAGTATAATTGATTGACGATGAGTCCTGTGAAAAGTACGCTGAAAGGCAAAATTGAATCTCTTGATCCTGGCCCAATCGAAGGCTCTTTGCTGATCACATTGAATTTCTCTGAGGCATTATTAAATACCTTCGTCAGACCGGTAATGATATTTCCATCGCCGATATCCCAAAGCGCAAAAATCGGAACCAATAGTCCCGCGACAAGTAATCCAAATCCGTTAATAGTATCGGTATATGCAACCATTTTCAGCCCTCCGAAAATAGCATAAACTGCTCCGAGTACTCCCACCACAATTACAGTGAGCCAAATCCCTTCTGCCTGGGTAATTCCTAGCGTTTCCGAGATTCCAAAAATTGACTCAATGTTAATGGCTCCAGTGTAGAGTACGATAGGTAAAAGCGTCACCACAAAAGAGATGATCAGCAGCATGGAAATCAGCGCTTGCGTCATTTTATCAAATCGCTTTTCTAAGAACTCAGGGATGGTGGTCAATCCCATTCTCAGGTATTTCGGGATGAAATATAGCGCTCCGATCACCAGAGCGATGGCTGATGTGACTTCCCAAGCTATGATGATTGCTCCGTTTTTATAAGCTGAGCCATTCATTCCCACGAGATGCTCTGTAGAAATATTGGTAAGCAGCATTGATCCTGCGATGACTACGCCGGTGAGGCTACGACCGCCAAGGAAATAGCCGTCTTGCGTTTGAAGATTTTGTTTGCGCAGCATCCACGTAGAGTAGATTGCCACGAAGCCAGTAAAGGCAAGGAAGCTAAAAAGAGTAAGCACTGAGGTTAGGTTTGGGTGGGTTTGTTAATTGTAATATTGGAAAGTAGGAAATTCGGATGAGTACGGCAACTGTGCTTCCTGCTCGACAAGGAAGTAGATAGATGTTTCGGTAAAAATCTTTTACTTTCCACAGTTTAAAAAGGGTCGAATTCGACCCCTTTTAAACTGTGGGTTGTTTAGCTCTAATTATACCGAATTTGGTACAATTAGAAATTGAAAATCTAAGAATCAGGGTAAAACCGTAGATTTTTTGTGATTTGAGAGTCTGTTTATAATCTAGCTTTTAATTATGGCGAATTCCTCACAAATAGAAATTCTGCAGGCAGCAATCATTTCATCTTAGCTGTAAAACAATGAATCGAGTATTCTTGATGCCATTTTGGCAAATAGTTTCTTTTACTTTCCTTTAATCATTCTTATAAGTCCTAGCATATCCAATTCACATGAAAGCTCTTTCACTAGTTCTAATCGCTTTTCTTTTCACTGGTTCATCATTCGCTCAAGAAATCACCGGCCAATGGAACGGTGTCCTGAAAGTGACGGGAGTTCAACTTCGCTTGGTGTTCAATGTGAAGAAAACCGAAAGTGGCTTTAGCGCTACCATGGACAGTCCGGATCAGGGTGCTTTTGGGATTCCGGTGACTTCTACAAGCTTTGAAGACAATACGTTGAAAATCGTAATTACCAACGCGAACATTATATATGAAGGAACGCTGGATGACGACAATATCATCATCGGGGTTTTCAATCAGCGTGGCCAATCTTTTCCTATGAATCTGTCCAGAGAGGAGATTGAAAAAGCAGGTTCAAATCGACCTCAGGAACCCAAAAGACCTTTTCCATATCGTTCTGAAGATGTGATTTTTGAAAATAAACAGGCGGAAATACTGCTTGCCGGTACCTTGACTATGCCGGAGCAGGCAGGAACTTACCCAGCTGTAGTGCTGATCTCTGGATCTGGTCCACAAAATCGTGACGAGGAATTGATGGGGCACAAGCCATTCTTGGTCTTATCTGATTACCTCACCAAAAACGGCATTGCGGTCTTGCGTTTTGATGATCGTGGGACGGCGGCTTCTACGGGTAATTTCGGCACAGCCACCTCCGTGGATTTTGCTACCGATGTAGCTTCGGCAGTGCAGTATTTGCAGTCAAGGCCTGAGATAGACAAAAGTAAAATTGGCCTAATCGGGCATAGTGAGGGTGGAATTATCGCGCCGATGGTCGCTGGGGATTCCGATGACATTGACTTTATCGTTTTGTTGGCAGGAACAGGTATTCGTGGAGATAAACTGCTGCTAGCACAACAGGCACTTATCGGAGAAGCATCTGGTATGAGCCCCAATCAATTGGCAGAAAATGAGCTGATCAGCAAAAAGGCATTTGAAATTATCCTAAAAGAGCAGGGAGAGGAAGAGATGAAGGGAGAAATCAGGAATTACATGACTCAGGTATTCCGGAATATCCCTGCAGGAAATATTCCTGGAGGTATGAGTGAGGAAGAGTTTGTCACAGCACAAGTAAATCAGCTCAGCAGCCCTTGGATGCAATATTTTATCAAATACGATCCAGCTCCAGCTTTGGAAAAAGTAAGCTGCCCTGTATTAGCGATCAATGGAGAAAAAGATCTGCAAGTACCACCGAAAGAGAACTTGGAAGCTATTAAAGCTGCCTTAACTAAAGGCGGAAACACAAACGTAACCACCCTGGAATTACCGGGATTGAATCACTTATTTCAGGAAGCAGAGACCGGCATGCTGAGCGAGTACGCTACCATAGAGCAGACCTTTTCGCCATTAGCCATGGAAGTGGTTTTAAATTGGATTAAGGAGCAGGTGAGGTGAGATTGGGGGGGATAAAATCTCATTCGATTTAGGAAGAGAATTTCCAAAAGTCAAACCGAAACTCGAAGGAGCTTCGGTTTTTTTATGCTTAAACGACGGGAATGGTCAGTTTTTGGTGAAAAATACCCTGTATAGGGTATTGTGCTTAAGAAAGATTTTAAGATATTGCATTCAAAACCTTTGTGGTTAAATAAAAGGCATCTTTTTAAGAAATAATCTGTTGAGCGATAAAAAAATTATAAAGCCATTTTTGAGATGGGCAGGAGGAAAAAGTTGGCTAACTAAAAATCTAAGCGAAATTGTTCCTAAGAATTTCAATAATTATTTTGAGCCGTTTCTTGGAGGAGGATCAGTTTTTTTTTATCTAAAAAATAGTAATAAAATTAAGGGTGAAGTAGTTCTATCTGATTTAAATTCAAATCTCATTCAATGTTATAGTACACTGAGAGATTTCCCCGATGAATTAATTAGTGAGCTGAGAAAGTACATCAATGAACCTGATGTTTATTATCTGGAGAGAAGTAAAAATTACGATTCTGATTGTCAGAAAGCAGCCCGTTTTATATTTTTAAATAGAACTTCTTATAATGGAGTTTACAGAGAAAATTTGAAAGGAGAATATAATGTTCCTTATGGATTTAAAAAATATAAAATTCTTTTTGATTACGATAATTTTCTAAGGGTAAGTGAAGCTCTTCAAAATGTTCAATTAGAAACATTGGATTTTGGAGAATCTTTAAGTAGGTCAAATGTTGAAGATTTAGTGTTTATAGATCCACCATATACTGTAGCTCATGGTAATAATGGTTTTGTTAAATATAATCAAAAAATATTTTCTTGGCAGGACCAAATAAGACTTAAAGAGAACGTGGTAAATCTTGAGAAAGCTGGATCTTTTTACATTGTAACTAATGCATGGCATAAAAGTTTAATAGATTTATATCAAAATGTAGGTGAGAGTAGTAGAGTTGAGAGATTCAGTTTGGTGGGAGGAAGTAATGCCAAAAGAGAGAAATATAGTGAAATAATAATCACAAATATCCATGATAAAGCGAATATTTGACGCGTTTGTATATATGCTAATTAATGTTGGAGGTAGTTTTATTCCTTTGCTTGCAGCAATTTTGTATCCATTAATATTAGATGAAAAGAAAGCTACGCTTGCCGACCTGACTGGAAAAGGTGAGATAGCCATTATTTGTATTCCATTATGTATTTCAATAGCTTTTATACTTTATAATTATAAGAAAGAAATAGGTATATCAAAGATTGCACATTTTACATATATTATTACGTTTTTTTGGTTAATTATGGCGGCTGGGTTATATGCATATGGTGTAAATAAGCTCGATAGTCCCAAGAGTGGTCTTATAACATTCTCTATGTATTTTCTAGGTTGGACTATAGTTAGTATGGTTATTGCAAAATTTGTAGAAAATGAAACTTTGGAAAACTTGAAAGGGTCTAGAAATGATGACCAAAATAATTTAGAGAAAAAGTTTAATAAAGCATAAAATTAATCATGATGTCCAATTATATAGAAATTGACTTTTTGAAGCTTGACCAACCAATAGGAACCTTTTATATTGGAACTATAAATTGGATTGATCTCATAAAAATAGCAAATGCCGATATTAGAAAAATTCATGAAGAAGATAGGAAATCGGATAGTTTTGATTCATACTTAGGTATTCAGCGGAAAATCTCACCTAAACGCATAAAGGAAATTGGATCTTACGTAACTACAGTTGATTCTACTTTTCCTACAAGTGTAATATTGCACATCGACTCTGATGTTAAGTTATTAGATGGTAAATTGTTGACCGAACATGATGCAGATTACATTGAAGATAATTTGGATCGAGTAGAGGTGATTTCGAATATTAGCATCGATGAAAATACTCGTAAGCTTAGAATCAGAAATAATGATAAGGTAGCTAGAATTCTTGATGGACAACATAGGATTGAAGGATTGAGATATGGGCTTAAAAATGATTTGTTCTCCACACCGTATGAATTAAACATAACAATATTTGTTGATTTAGATATAGATGATCAAGCGCAAATATTTTCTGTTATAAATAAGGCTCAAACAAAAGTTAATAAATCACTCGTTTATGACCTTTATGAATATGCTAAGACCCGGAGCCCTCAAAAGACTTCGCATGATATTGTTAGGTTATTAAATAAAATGGATGACAGCCCTTTTTATAAAAAAATTAAAATACTTGGAACTGCTGAAAACAAAGAACTCGAAACATTGGCGCAAGCAACATTTGTTGAGCTAATTCAGACTTACATCTCTAGTGATCCTATGAAGGATAGAGATTTCTTAAAGAGAAAACCTTTAATTGGTTCGAATAAAATACCTAAGCTTACTGCGAGCTCGGATATTAGAAAATGGATATTTAGAAATCTTTTTGCGACTGAGAAGGACGAGGTGATTATGAAGATTATTTGGAATTATTTTAAAAATGTGCAGAATAAATGGCCTTCATCTTGGGATAATAATACTCAAGGGAATATACTAAATAAGTCTACTGGATTAATTGCTTTAATGAAATTTCTAAGGCCAGCTATTCTCAAATTAAATAAATTGGATCAGCTTGTTACTTATGAAGATTTCGAACAGATTTTCAATCAAATACAATTAGAGGATGGTTCCTTCACAAAGGATGTTTATGTCCCTGGGTCTTCAGGACAAAGTGCATTATTAAGAACCCTTAAAGATCATAGTGGAATTATTTAATTGTCTTTTTATAGTTTACA
>Ga0105055_10004206_pt1 | contig 21251 bp, 8 predicted proteins | sample BON03_FD_78090 | JGI IMG/M metagenome (GOLD analysis project Ga0105055, IMG submission 78090) | Freshwater microbial communities from Lake Bonney liftoff mats and glacier meltwater in Antarctica - BON-03 | ecosystem: Environmental > Aquatic > Freshwater > Ice > Glacier meltwater | place: Lake...
TGGCAATCCGTGAGGTAATCAGAAGCAAGAACATTATGTGGAATCACTGAATTCGCATTATATTTCTCCTGATGTAATTTAATTGCATCCCTCGACTTGACAGCTATGTCGCCTGCAAACGCGAATTTTTAGAATTTCAAATTCATCAATTGCATCCTGAAACTCACTCGTGAGAGTCACAATATATACTTATTGCATTTTCCTCGCTTGGCAATATTCTCCCATTGAAATACAACGTAGCCGAGCGTCTTTCTTTCTCGCAGTGATCAGGCAAAGTCTTGAGAGAACTATTTAAAACTTCAAGAAGTAGAATTGCACAAATTGCATCAGACTGAAGTTGCAATTTAATCTTTACACTTGTCTTGAGTTGTCAATTCCACGAGGGTTTTGGTGGGAGTTAGCTGGAGTCGCCTTAAATAATTGACGAACCTTCTTCTCATGAAATTGAAGTGATATATAATTGGGTAGATATTGAGGTTCAATAAATAATTCAGAGGCTGGTCTTACAAAATTTCCCTTATTGCTGTTAGTCGATAATCACCAGAGAATGTACGACCCGATTTAGAAAATGTATTCAACGTTTGTGCCTTTAGTTAGCTATAGATAGTCGTATTTATGATTTAGTAATTAGCATTTTTGTTCAAAAGGCTTCAAAACTGATGAATCAACGAAGAACAAAGAAGCCAACAACTCTATACACCAAATTTCCAGTTTTTAGTTTTCCCATATGCATACATTTGTATGGACCAAATACCGAATCTTTTACCCTTAATTTTTCATTTGAACAATACTTAAACATGTGTATAGGAACCCAACTTCTAATAATGCATTCAAACAGTTGATCATAACAACATTGTTAATGAAATAGAGAGAAGTGAAATTTTAAAATAGAACCTCCGAAATTCTTCCTCGTCGCGAACGAACGTTGAAACAATTTCAAGTTTCTCATCGCCTTTTTTCCACGCTTATATTTGCTACAGTAAAAACTATATGGTGCTTGCGCGGCTCAAGTCCTATTGAAAGTGCTATGTATGTGGTAACGTTCATTTTTCGAATTCCCAGATCAGGTAGCGCGGCAATAATTAGGGCCGCTATTTTTCAGAATCGCAACTTTCGCAACGTCTGTTAGTGCAGGAACCAGCGACACATAGGCTTCCCATAAAGGGTGGATGATAGTGCACGTGGACGATGAAGCAGCATTGGCAGCTGTACTGAGTCGAAGCGGTATCGTATTTAAAATTGAAAACGATGTAAGTCGGGATCATGAGCTACTCAAGCTGAAGGAAACGATAGCCATGAAAGAGAAGGAGGCTAAAGAAATGGAAACCAAGCTCGGCAATGCTTTGACTTCAATTAAGAAGTTTCATTCCCAGCAGGGAGAACTTTTCGATGACTTTGTTCTGTTGCGAGATCGGTACGATGGGTTGAAAGGTAAGCTGCGGACTTTACTATGGAAACAACTGCCAGAGCACATGGAAGGCATGACAAGCATTCCTCCGATAGTGAAATTAGAGGAGAGTGACAGTGTGGTTGGACAGTGGAAGCTTGGAAAGCAGCTGGGTGAAGGTCAATTTGCTGTGGTGTGCGAAGTACTTGGTTGCCCTTCTACGAAGGAATTCGCCAAACTAGAATCTCATAAATTGGCAGTAAAGCGTATCTTCAAAGATCGAGTGAACGATTTGAAGAATGCGCGGCGAGTGAACAATGAAATTACAATATTACGGGATTTACATCATCCAAACATTGTGAGACTGTATGACATCAAGCATACTGAAGAGTTCCTGTATCTGGTCATGGAAAGAGGAGGGGGGGACCTATTTGAATACTATCGAACTCATATGGGACCTGCGTCGGAGCAGTTTACTCAAAATATTGCGTCTCAATTAGCATCGGTTTTGAATTACCTCGGGTTGAATGGAGTGGTGCATCGAGATTTAAAGCCAGAGAATATTCTCGTGAATGAAAAAGGTGGAATGAAGCTGGTGGACTTTGGACTAAGTACGTATCATCAGAATAATCTAACCATCGACGACTTTTGTGGAACACCAGGATTCTTTGCCCCCGAGTGTCTAATGGAGAAAACCTTTTCGACTAGTAAACTCGATATGTGGGGCATGGGATGTTGTTTACTAGAGATGCTACTGGGACATGTTCGATTCAAAGAGATTTGGATGTCTTCCTATTCTTATGAACATTTGCAGAATATAACGCTTTTCACGCGGGATTTATCTTTTGCAGTGCAGAGTGTGCAGCATATATTTCAAGTGAGCTCATTGGACAATGAAGAATCAAAACACGATCATAGTCTCCGTAAAACCAAAGTTGAAATAGCTGCAAAGAAAGCATCGACCGATCAAGCTACTAGAAGCCGTGCTTGCTGTGACTTTATAATACGTTCCTTGGAAATCAATCCAGTTAATAGAATGTCTTCGGATGAAGCGATGCAGCACAATTTTGTAACTCAAAAACAGTCATTGCAGGAGCATAAAAAGGTGTCCCATCATCATCATCACAATCAGCCATCAAGACCTGATTCGGGATCAGATTCAAGTTTGTATGCAAGACGCTTGAAGAGCAATGAGAAGAACCCACCCATTGAGCCAGTGTCTACAATTAGAATCAGCACTCCGAAGGACGATGAACTGCGACAGAAATTGCCTCCATTGGGTGGAGGAAGTCCGAATGTCGAAAAAATCAAGTCCATAATACATGTAGAAAATATCATGCCGGAATGCAGATAATTCAATCTCAAATTTAGAGGAACATTAATGAAACTAAAAACTTGAAATCCGAGATTCTCATCAGGATGCTTCTTCTGGTTACCTCGCTGATAATCATCAATAACCTACTCTTGATTTTTTAATATTGTCGATATATGGCTTCTATGCACTATTTGCAGTATTTTATTACGAATTGTGTGAATCCATAGTATTTGAAATCAGAATAATGTGCGTGATAGGTCCCCTCCTCCCTTGAATCCTGAATTCTGATTTCAAGACAATTATCTCTTCATGTCATTGAAGGGCTTAATTGGTGCAGCACTGGCGCTGTCCATAATAACAGTGGCGATGATAGACCACATGTTGTTGCTGCACGAGCCCCACAACCTTCGTCGACAGTCATGGATGCTGAGTTCTAGAAATAAAATACCTCCTTGTACCATAGTGCGTGGTGCAAAGTGGACTTTATGCGGCGGTAAGTTCAGATGCAACAACGGTATGGAAATAGATCCGTCGCTGGTGAATGATGGGTTCTGTGATTGTCCTGGGGATGATATAGATGATGAACCAGGGACTTCGGCTTGCTCGATGACAACGACTCGCGGATTTTGGTGCGATGGGGATGCTTTCATCCCCAATTCTAGAGTCGATGATGGTATATGGTTAGTTATCTACTTTTGAACTGATTGGTTGTTAAATAAAATGTAGCGATTGCTGCGATGGTACTGATGAGTCAATTAGCTGCAAGAACACGTGCTAGCTTCGTTGGTTAACGTCGCGGTTTTGGTATCCCTGAAGGTCCCTTGAGAGGAGAAGGGGCCGATGCAGCAGGCCAGTTGCTGTCGCAAGACGGCAGACTCGCCACTTGCTGCACACGACGTTGGTACTTCTCATTAGCACTTTTGACGGACTCTAATTCCACTTTTGCTTTTTTAGCCTCAAATGAAAGCGAGCTTTTTAATTTATTGACACTTGCTATCTTTCTTCGGCTTTCAGCAAATTCTCTACCGATACAGTCTTCCATACTTCTCTGGCCACCTTTGGTATGTATTTGCTTTCCTCCAGATTTCTTCAACCCCCCTTGGAGTTCTGCTACCTTTTCTTTTAATCTTTGAATCTCAGATACCGTGTTTCGAACCTCTACCACATGCTTGGCAGCACCTAGTTCAATGTTTCGAGCACGCGCTCCGAATTGCAATGAAAAATGAGTTTCCCCTGAATTCTTTTCCGACGACGCCACATTCAAAATCATCACAGTTCTAGAATTGTCTTGTAAAACCGGTTGAAGCACGTGGGTTAGTTTGGAATTACGATATGGAACATGTCTAGACCGATCTTTACTATCTAACGCAGCCATGACATCCCCCAATGCTGCCAATGACCTATTGATGCTCTTCGTCTCGTCCATTCGCTCGCCCTGGACTTTCGATTTAGATGGTCTTTCCGAACCTGCCAGGTCTACAAGATACAACGAACTGATTACCAAGGCATCTTCAGACCCGCAAGCCACCTTGACAATGATGATCAAGTGCGACCTCGAACTCTTCGAGTTAGACTGCGTCGAAGCGGTGGCGCGGGCGGCTCGACCGTTAGACAAGACTCCATCAACCATGCCCATGGTTTTACAATCTACCCACGTGAATTCATCGGTGTTCTGTGCAGTCAATTTATTCCGTCCTACCTTAGGTGGACTCGTGCTCCTGGAGTTGTCCCGGTGTAGAAGGTCACGAACTTGCTCGTTGTATATCTCCACCATTGCCAAATGTACAGAGAATGGATGATGCTGGGCGTCTAGAAGCTCATACACGTTTCTGATAGTCTGATAGTTGATACCGGAATCCTTCTCCGGACCATCCATAGTGTAGGTCTTGCCACTCCCAGTTTGACCATATGCCATGATGCAGCCATTTGACCCTCCGACTATTGCTTCAGGGATGCCGATATCGCATATATTTCGACAGACGTCTCGTTGAGATGTACTGGAATCAAACACTCGGTCGAAAGCGAATGGGACCCATTGCTCTGATCGATCGTGAAAGAATGTCATCTCATCAGAATTTAGAGCTTCCACTGCCTCTTTTTGTCCTATTTCTGCCCCGAGAAGAGGTCTTATGCGACAACATACCAGAATGTTTCCTCTGATCTTCTGCAATCTGCTGAGCATCCGGTTGTTCGCTCGAATCTGGTGCGCATATGCCTTTTGCAACTGCGACGCTTGGGTTGTGGTGGTATGATGTTCGAGAGTCCATCGCACTTCATCACATGTCTGTCGTTCTTCTCTTAGTTGGATCGCAAGATCTGTTTTGGCATCATGAAGCTCTTGCACTGTTGCCCGAAGCAGAAACACTTGGGTCTCTAGGTCCGCCAACCTATCGGCTTCATCTTCTACTTCAGGTTCAAAGTTCCTTTTTTCGAATTCTGATTTCAAAACATCGATTTCCTGTACCTGAGCTTGATACTTTGTCAGCAGGCCGTCCACACAGGCAATGGCACTCTTTTCTTTAAACTCGCCAGATTCAAGAGATTCAAAGGAACAAATGATATGCTCGCGCTCGCCTTGCAGGATGCCCATCTGAGATTGCATAGACTCAACTTGCTGTTCTAACTCCGTTTGCCTCGAGGTGCTATTGTGAATGCGCAATTCCAAATCCCCCATTTCCTCCTCCTGCGTCACTGAAGTTTCTTTTTGGATACTTAATTCATCGACCACGTCGGCTATTCGCTTTTCTAAAACAGATATATTGCTTTCCAAGTTTGAAACGTTCTCAATTAAGGATGCATTCTCTTCCCTTAATATTGATTTCATGTTGGATTGTTCTTTCAAAGACTCTTGGAGATCTTCTTGAAGTTGTCGCAGTTTCGAAATGTCGTCAAGGAACAACTGATTTTGTTCATCTAGCATTAATTTCTCGTCGGACTCACTTTTTAAAATGATTTCCAATTGGCTCTTGTCATTTTCTAGGCTCGACACTTTTGCAGCCAACGTTTCATACTCTTCTTCCAAAATAATCTTTTCTTTTTCAACTCGGGCGATAGTGGCCAATGCATCAGCGTTTTTTTGGACTTGAATCGATTTTGCCTCGACATCTGCTTTCGAATTCGACTCGAAACTGATCTTCAAAGTTTCTAATATCGCAGCCTCCTCCATCAAAATCTTGATCGAATTCGTTTGCTGATCCAAACTTTCGTTCAAACTCGCGTTGCCGCGTTCCATAAGCTCGCACTTTTCTAATAACAATTGGTGCTTGTCATCAAATATACCTTTCATCACCAGGGCTTCATTCAAACGTTTCTCTATAGATTGTAACTGATCACGAAGGCCGACAACCATCCGTTCGTGATTCTCCTCGATCAGCTGATTCGTTTCCCGACTCTTAGCTAGCTGACGCTCAAGGTCATCTTTTTCTTGAAGAAGAGATTTCTCCAATACCAACCTATCGTTCAAAGCTGTCTCAGTATTGGAAACAGTCACTGCAAGTTGATTTTGGAGGGATGCGATTGTATCCGAGTTATTTTTTAATAATGCTGCTTTCTCCTCTGCAGTGTGACGATATGATTCTTCGTTCGCTTCAGAAGATGAACGGAGTAACCGGTTTTCTGCTTCCACAGAAACCTTCAGGGCGTTCAGTGCGTCGCGTAGCAATTCAATTTCTGCCACTTTCTCGGTTTTCTCCAGGGATACATTTTCATGTAACTTGTTCATGAGAACCAGTTGTTCGTTTAACTGATCATTGGAATTTTGAACTATTTCAAACATACGAGGATCCTTTTCATTCTGTTTTTTCAGTAAATCCCGATGTTGAACGATTTCATGCATACTTCGTTCAAGTTCTTGAACGCGACTATCCTTGATCTGAAGTTGCATGTCTAGTTGGTTCTTCTCGTCCAACAGCACGATATATTTATTGGATGCTTCACTTTTTTGCTGGAACATAAGGTCGATATCTGCTTGCTTGGTAATAAACTCCGTTTGTATTTCCTTAAGGCGGCTGTCCATTATCTGCAATTGCATATCTAGCTGGTCCCTCTCGTCAATGAGAGCGTTGTACTTATCAGATGATTCGTCGAGCTGTATGAGCACCTTTTCCAAGTCTGTTTGCTTGGTAATAAACTCCATTTGCATTGAGTCCTCAGTTTCTTTGCTGCGAGCAATCAGTTTCAAGTGGATATCACGCTCTAACTGCAGCGATTCCTCTGACGTAGTGAGAGCAGATTCAAGATCTTTGTTGCATTTGAGAGCACTTTCAATGTCATCGATATACTGTGCCAATTGGCTTTCAAGGAGTTCAACCTTTGATTTCAATTCCGATTTGCTCCGAAGTTCTATTTCAAAATCATCGCGAGACTGACTCAATTTACTTTCAAGCTGATTTATTTCTGATCCTAATTCAGATTCACTCGTCAACATCGTTGATTGTTGCTCTAGCATTTCGGTTTTCCAAGTACTTGCTTTTTGAATTTGCTCTTGAGCTTGAGCAAGTTCATCAATTGTATCTTGTAATCGCTGCTGAAGGACAGGGGCCTCTGTACTGAATTGGTCCAATTTTTGTTGCATGTTGCGGTGCTGCGTTTCTTTTTCTTCATACAGTCGCCGAAGAGAAATTATCTCAGCTTCCATTGAATCGATTGTTGATTCCAACCCTGATTCAATCGCCGCTTTCTCCTTTTTATTTGAAACTTCCTGTTCTTGTTGGACAATCAACTCCTTTTGTTCCAAAGAGTTTATCTTGGTTTCAGCTGTGATTCGAAACACGGCAAATTCTTCCGAGATCGTTGCGATTTCTTGCTCCAATAATTCTCGATCGATGTCTGATTTTTCTAGAGCGTAGACTCTCGATTTCAATTGCGCTTTGGCCAGCATCGATTCTTGGAGCTTTACTTTCAAAGAATTCAATTCTTCGTCAGAGCCTTTCGAATTTGATAATTCTTCCTGTAATAAAGCGATGGTCTCCTCAAAATGAATCTTCTCCATATCGTACGATTCGACTGCAATGTCTAAATTCTTTCGTAGATTTTTGTTGATGAGTTTTGTATCAGCAAGTTCCTCATTCATCTCAACAAGTTTTCGTTCTAATACATTCTCACTTTCTTCGTTTTTCAATCCGTTTTTCGTAAGTTTAGGCTTGGGAATCATGCTCGGTTCTTCATTATATTTACTCAGCTCCAATATCTTAGCGTCCTTTGATCGCAGCATCACTTTCAATCCCATAATTTCTTCAGCGTATTTCCGCTCCAGTGCGACAAGATTGTCTGACCCACTATCTTGAGGTTTCAAACTTGAACCTTCTTCTTCCGTGTACTTGCTCAACTCCAATATCTTCGCATCCTTGGTCAGAAGAACTGACCGGAGATCATTCACTTGGGTTGTAGAAAATTCCAGTGATTCCCTCAGCTTTTGAAGTTGTCCACTTGGTGCTGGTATTCTACTTGGAGTAGTTACGTTGTTCATTGTCTTGAGCTTCATGTCTTTGATTCGAATATCGTCTTTCATATCTCTAACCTCATCATCAGCAGTCCTCAGTGCATCCTTAAGAATTTCTATTTGCTGCTCAGCGAACTCTACAGCGGCAGCTGTATTTTCCAACTTGCTCCTCAAATCTGCCACCACCGAAATCGAAGCTCTAGCATCATTTTCCAGGTCGTCATTACGATTCTCCAAATCACGAACCTTGATTTTCAACTGCTTGGATTCTTCTTCGCTCTTCCATATGGATCTCTCAAGCTTCTCCTCTTGGTCTAAGAGTCGCTTGGCTAATGCCTCAACCTCACGTGTTCGTTCACCAATCTCTAGTTGAAGTCGACGGTTGTGAGTGCCGAGATTATTGACTTCGAGCTCAAGAGCCCCTTCTAAGGCATGACTACTCTCCACGAACTCATCGTACTCGCGTTGCAACGCTGTATATTGGTTCTCAATATCCATCCTTCCACCGTTTCAAAAAATTCAAAAATTCAAATATAACCACGTTGTTGGTGGTTGGGGCAAATTCATGCAAGGATTTATTTCAAAAATGATGAAATGCAACTACACTTGTATTTCCGTTTATTTAATTAATGAATCGACAAGCCATAACCTCATCCATATACTGATTCGGTTTTGCTGGAGTATGAAACATTTTAAGCATCTATTATTATATCAAACAGCAGCCTCATCCAAGCGGATCCCCGCTGCGAGTATCTATTTAAACTATCTTCGAGCTGGAGCGAACAATACTCTGAATCATTCTCCTGATGTGTTATCCACATATTAGCCACCACAATTTCATGCTCCATGCCGATGCTCGATGAAAGCGAACTAGCTGAATGCCATGTTTTTTTTGCATTCTCAGAATCACAATGGAGGTGTTGAAATATCCCAAAGCATATAAGAAATCGAGGTTTTGCAAATTCAAATCGGAACGCCAGCACGCGGAAACTAGTCAATGCGCTTTTGATCAATTCGAAAATTCTCTTTTTAATCTTTCGATTTGCTTTCGACATGGAATATAACATAAAAAGTGACTCCACAACGTGCGCATACACCGGATACAGCAGTGGTTGTGTGGGGCATTTGATTTCTTCCATTATCTTGGTAACTTGGGTGATATTGATCAAACAGGATTTGCTGAGCTTTCTAGTGTGACATGCTTCCAAGGTTTCTAAACACGTGTGCAATACATTGTAGGCAAGCTTAAGCATAGGATCATTGGAAGAGTATTCTTGCAAATGTGTCATCAGGCTTGTTATCCCCAAATATCCTTCATTGGGTCGAGTTTTTGTCAAGGCGATGGCGCACACTGCCCGGCCTACTGAGAGTCTCGCCGCCATGTGTGTGTCACTTCGAACCACAGCGCTCTCAAATGCTTTTTGAAAAAAAACTTTACTCTGGTCAAAACGTCCTTGAGCCCACGCAATGATTCCACGCATGTTGGCAGTCTCTTCCAGTCTCCGAAGGTCTCCGAGCTTGGTGGCAATTAGAGTCGCTTCTACTAACCTCACATCCGCCAACTTCAATCTACCCACTTGGACGTAAAACAGCGATACGAGAATGTTTACGTGGAGCCCTGCTGATTTGTCCATACGATGCTTACTAATGTTTACTGCCATTCGAGCGAACTTTTCGCCTTTCGCGACTGCTTCAAATCTCCTCGCTGCTAAACAAGCAGTTGCAAAACACCTAGCCAACTGAGGAGTAGGTTTTCCATGTCGCAGAGCAAAGTTTAAACTACGAAGGACCGCATACGTTTGCGCTTCGTCGTCGCCACCAAAATACTTGATGGTTCCCATCATGGAGTATAACTCTGACTTCATTAAACTCGAAGAGGACTCCGCATCTTCCTCAATTGGGACTTGCTTCATCCATTTTTGTTTCAATTGAGTCAATTTAACTCTACGACGACATCTGCGACGAGTACGGAGTTCTTCTGGATTGAATGCCTTCTTCTCTTCCTCTTCGTCAACATCCTCTCGTTCTAAAAAATCCAGATCTTCTTCGTGGATGGAATCGATTGAATCGCTTTGGGGCTGAGAATCTTTCGTTTCATTGTAGTCCCGGGACAAAACATATAGACTGATGGACTCTTGAAGGATGCGATATTGAATACTGGCCAACTTGGTGGGGAATGGCTGGGTATCCAAGATACGCAAGGATTTCACTGCAAACATTTCAGCTTTCCCTAGAGCTCCAAGGCTCAGAAAGGCATATGCCATGTTGTAATAGCAATTCGCAAGTTGCACTTCGTTGAATTCATGGAGAAACGAATAGTCTTCTTTTTCTTCTGACTTTGCTTGTTGTGATAATCCCACCATCAATGCATTCACTGCCAGAGATATGGACAACAATGATTTCTTTTCTCCATCCTGTTTTTTACTGCCTTTTCTTTGCGGCAGCACCTCCACTTCAACATCCTGTCTCTTCCGATATTGCTTGGTAACCTCCACGAGATAGTAATCAAGGAGTTTCAAGTAAAGTTCAATGGCTTCTTCAAACGAATGAGCTTTATTGGCTTGCGCACCAGCTTTAGCGTAATATCGCAGACACTCAGCAACATCCCCAGAGCGCTTGAAATGATGCGCTAGCAACGTCAAGGTTTGGGTATCATTGGAGATGTTTCCGACTTGGATCATCTTGGCGATTTCACGATGAACGACTCGTCTGAATTCAAAAGGCATTCGGCTATAAGCAATATCTCGGACGAGATCCATCTCAAATCGATACTCTTCTACCCCTGTCATAGGGTTCATTCCTTCAAATGCAATAAATCCACTTTCCTGCAGTTTCAACAAAGACAATTCAAGCGACCATGCATCTGTTTGGCCATCTTTCTTCAAGTTATCCGTGAGCGATCTAAGCGATTCCAAGTCGAAGGATTTGCCCATCGCCGAAGCAATTCTTAACACCAATTGCACATAGGCAGATAGCATATCTACTCGTCCAGTAATCAATCCTTTGACATTCTCAGGGAAATCGATATCCTCAATGGAACGAATATCAGATCCAGCAAAGCAGTCTCCATCTTTTGAAATTATGATATATTCTTGATCCTTCATATGGTTCACTAATTCCAATGCGATAAAAGGATTTCCCTTGGCCAACAACTCTAGCATCTCCACTACAAGTGGGGGAACGGATTTAATAGCCAAACGGTGGCAAATAATGGCACTCATGGTGGTGACTGAAAGTTCATCAAGCAAAATGTGCACAGTTCCATTCAATGCGATTATACCGTGAAACGACTTTATAAATGGTTTGTACAAGGTCGAATTTGAATATCGCTTCGTTCGATATTTAAGAAATTTCTTTTTTGAAGAATCCCCTGAACCGCTAACGTCTACATCAATTATCCGACTGCTTGCTATTACCAGGATGTGCGTTGATTCACTTAAAAGCCGGTAAAGAAGCTTCCAGCTCATGGTGTCCATTTCATGACAATCTTCCAATACAATCACCAAAGACCTTTTCTTTGCGAAATGTTGCAAGACATGTAGCAGGAGCGTTTCTGTAAGATTCATCTTGTCTTCATTTTTCAATTTGAAGGCCCGAGGAGAGATAGCCGCGTCTATGGGTAGGACAATATTGAAGAGTGATTGTAACTGCTCATTCTCCGGATTAATTTCAAGAAGAACTCGATTAAGATGCTTTTCTATATCCTCTACTTCGCTGGATTCTTCAGCATTTTGTGTGCTCCGATGAAACAATTGCAGAAATACAGATCTAAATATATAGAAAGGCGTCAAAGACTCTGTAGCTTCAGCAGATCCGAGAAGTATCAAATGCTTAGTGAAAATGCGAGGGTCTCTCACAATAGTTTTCATTAGCTCAGTCTTGCCGGTACCTGCATCGCCTTCAATCCAGATGCATTTGGCCTGCGACTGAGATTCATCTGATAGTTGATCGAGGCACTTGGATATAAGCACTTTCTCTGGATTCCTGCCCATCACGATTGTTTCTTCAGGGTTTTCGAGATATATGGATTGCCAGTCTTCGGCACAATCGACTTCCTGAGGTCTATAAATAGTCACTTTGTCCGCAATGCCTTTCACTCGAATGCAAGGTAATTTCGTGCATCTCAGTTTACGAGGGTTTAACCATCGTTGAGATAACATGAAAGTATTTTCGTCATTTAGTATTTCTCCTTTTGGATTGGCTGCTTGCATCAATCGAGCAGCCAAATTGACGACAGTTCCCATTATGGCGTATTCGTATCGGGCATCACTGCCTAAGATACCGCAGAATACTTGACCCGAAGCAACACCGATAGAACACCGATGACCCAACTCCCACACAATTGAATGAGCTGCTACCGCGCATTGTAATGCCCTTATTGCATCGTCTTCATGTGACAGCGGAGGGAGACCGAATGCCCCGAGAAACGTGCATCCCTTATCATCAACCAAAAATTTATTAAGGCTCCCTTCAAAATAATAGAGACATGATTGAATAGCTTCAATAAGTTCCTGCACCAAAGGCTGTTGTTCCGACGATGAGATGATAAGATCTGGAAAGTTGAAGAAAACAACAGTTAGTTGGCGTAGTTCATTGATTTGTGAAGTACCTTGGGATGCAACCAGTCTGCTGAGTACAGCGCCTGGCACAAACTTCTTCACTTGTTCGAGAGCACGACCGGGAATATTCTTCATAAATGCCGTATTGGCTTTTATTAATGGGAGCTTGGAATGGATATGGACGCTTTTCACGATGTAATTCTTGCTTTGAGGTATTTTTTGAGTTTGAATAAGATCACCGCGCAATAGAAGCTCCATTTCAGGAGATATTGCGGTTTCACCTGATGCTGCATCACCAGTGGCTGTTGCTATCTGAAGCACAGGAGGCCCTGCGAATAACATTTCCCAGCGATTTAGTACACCACCTACATACATAAGGTTCACTGTACCAACCCCAAGTCCATTATGAACTGATAACGTAGTTCCGATTTCAGTCTTCCAACAGCTGAAGTCGTTCTGCACTTGCAGAGCGCATCTCACAGCCGAAAGTGCTACTTGCGCAATTTCCAACTCTTCATTTTTAAACAACACCATGATTGCATCACCAGCGAACTTCACAACATCGCCTCCATATGCGTCAAGAACTGCAAACAATTTAGAAAAGAATGTACTTAATATCCTGGTGAGTTGCTCCGCTCCACTAGACATATCTTCATGTCGAGCGAGAGTTTCAGTTAATACGGTGAATCCTGAGATGTCACAAAAAAGGACCGCTGCCTCAAATGTCTCGCATTTTGTACTTTCGATATCTCCAATAAAGTGAACCATGTTGACCAATTGGCCTCGTGGGACGAAACCAACTACGCTATTAGCAAATAGCTCCGAGGTCATTCTCTTCGTTGTTTTCATCGATCGGTTATGTTGCAGCTTCTTCTCCAAGCTCACTTTATTGATCACTAACATACTCGTCCGGCTCCGTTCTATTAAAGTAGCTGCTGATCGTGCATAAAGCTCTTTCTTCTTCGATGGGTCCAATTTTGAATTTGAAAATCCAGGCCCAAGGATGTGTTCTCCGCTCCTGCCAAAATCCAATTTTGAAAGAAATCTTCGAGCCGGTTTAATATCCTCACAGCTAGACACCGTATCTGGTAGTTTTGATAACATTCCATTATCCACTTTTGAAAAAGACATCCTAGTGGGTTTGATGTCCTCGCAAATAGTTTGTAATTCGGATCGTTGGAATGAAGTTCCACTATCTATTTTTAAAGAAGATTTTCTAACTGGGTTGACATCCTCACAGCTAGCTAGAATTTCAGATCTTTTTAATGAAATTCCAATATCATCCAGAATTGGTTCGGAGAACATTTCACCAATACTATATACACTTTCGACCTCTGAAGACGAATCCTCCTCCTGTGATGAGATGTCCATGGAAACATATTGATTCTCTTCCTGGGTGCGATGAATCTGCGGTCTTTGCTTCTTGGACCCTGTGGAAGGGCGACGTGGCTGCATCCTTTCTTACAGCAACTATCCTGGTGGCAACTTGATTATTTTAAAATAGCTTGTCCGAATATATCCGTTGGGACACCAGAAACGTTTTTTTATTATTATTACCGGTAGGGTTACGGTGGGTCATATTCAGTAGAACTGAACGCTAGAAGAAATTAGAAGAAGCACCGAGAATTCTCTTCATTTGAGGAGAATAAATATTCGTGGAGATGTTCTATTGAGGAATTCTAGTCTCAGAACCGCCATAGGCAACTTCGAGAACATGAGAATTTCCAAAGTAATCTGATAACAAATATGACTGTTCACTAAAATAAAATATATTTTGAACGATCCGAATATGCGAAAAAGTTCAAAAACGAATCTCAGATCAGTAAATACAATGATAATAGAGGTGTTCTAGAAAATAAACCAAGGTTGTTTAGCAGCTTCCACTAGACCAACTGCTTCAGCGAATCCGATTCTCACTATACCTAGACACTCTAAAATGATAACAAGTACAATGAGCAGAGAAAGCAGCATCGATAACCCTATAATACCCATTACGAATGAAATGTTTTCAGTTTCGTCACATTCTACAAATGTTCCATTTTTCAGACGATATACAGGAGGTTTCATTGGGGCATCTTCATCACTTGCTGTAAACAGTTCTTCAATACTGGTCTCGCTTGAAGAGCTATCTCTAGAAGATTCACCACTGCAAGACTCATCGTCAATTCGGAACGAATCCTTCTCACTGTGTTCATTTTCTTTTATTGGTTCGGTTGCCTTTGAAAATTCTTTTTCATTTACCACGCCTGATTTCAATCTCTTTTCTTCCAAGTCCCTCTCAGGCTCGTCCTTTTCACTCTCATCTTGAGATTCATCTCCCAAACCCTCATCATCAGATTCATCTCCCAAATTCTCGTCATTAGACTCACTTTTTAAACTCTCGTCATCAGATTCACTTTTCAAACTTTCCAAATCAGATTCCTTCGTAGTAATTGAATTTCTAATACAATCCTCAATAGATTCATTTTTGGATTTACCACTATGCAATAAAAGTGGAGAGGTCAATTTAAATCCTAAACCGGTGGGCGATATACAATTTTCCGGCTCAACACTTAATTTACTTCTCCAAAGTTTCCCATCAATTGCATCAGCGAGTTCCTCTAAGAAAGAAACTACTACAGCTTTTCGTTTGGATCTCAGATCTTCATAGGTGGGAAACCTAGAGGTATCCAACAGCTGCATCACTCGGACTTCCCTCAAGAATAGCCTCACATTCTGTTCTGCCTCTCGTCTACTGCACGGGTCATACTGAAAGACCATGCTACATCCAGCGTGATGAAGAGTCTTGCATAAAGCAACTCCATCAAGTAAATCTTCACATAAAAACTCGGGTCGAATCAGATGCCCAGTGCTCTTAGACAGCCACCGAGCAACGAACCTACCAGCCGTCTCCAGTTCCATGTCTTTGCACTCCCAAAAAAAGTACACACGCTTTTTTAAAAACCAAAAGCCCTCGTTTCAGGGTCTACTTTGTAGTTCCCACCTATAGATGTTCGATGCACTAGCGAGTGTTCTGACGGGAAATGGCGAGTTCTTGTTAGTGAACCAAGACGACTCTGACTCTGTAGGCGATGAAGACAAGTCGAAGCTGAACTCTACTGAATGGCTGCTTCGACGAAAGGAGCAGATCGCCAGGGCCTCTAGAAAGGCTCGAGAAAAACGCAAGTCGCAAGTTAATGAATTGCAAGAGGAGAACCACCGGTTAAAGAAAGAACGTGCTGCTTACCTTGCAGAGATACAGGAATTGAATTCGTCCATAATGAATATGAGAAGTAAAGGCCAAAGTGCTATTCAGATTGAGAATGAACTGTTGCTAAAACAATTGGAAGAACACAAGAGGTTTATAAGTGGATGCATCAAGTTACAAGTTGGAATTCCTACTTCAGGCAAAACGTTCAAGCACATGCACGTTCAAGGAACATCCTTTGCCAAGACTTTCGCGCATAGCCTCGTTTCTAATTCAGGAAGCTGGAATGCAACAACATTAGAACCTAAGTACTTCACTCATCTGAAGCCTGGAATTCATGTAACATCGTGTCATCAGTTTATATCGGAGCCCAGTCCGGTATTGCATCTCCGAATTGATGTCGCATTACGGAATGTGGAGATGGATAAAGTGGCTGACTTATTTTATTCGCAATGGACCGACAAAGATGCTATGGAAAAAGGATATTGCCTGAATGAAGGTTGTAATTTGACGAAACTCGACATACCTGATGACACATCAGAGAATTTAGAAGTATATAGCTTTTCAGAGGAACAAAAAGATGCACCTGACAAGATGAACGAGTGGATATTCCTTATCACAAGGGAGCGGGAGGACATGGTCAAATCAACTTTAGCGCTTCCGATGGAGTTAACACCTAGTCTTGTAAGAGGTGATTGCGATGAGCCTCCGGTGCAGACGGATAAACGAAAGCGACGCAAGATCAAGTCATCAACGAACAAAGACTCAACTCTCGGTACATTTGGCAAGTCGCACGGATGGATCATGGCCCGAAGCAATACTAGACATGTACCAATTCCAAACAAGGAAGGATATCAGCGCATTGAATCTTTGCTGATGGAAGGAGTATTAATATGGCAACAAGGGATCATTCGTGAAGATGACGATTTAGAAGCAAGTTTTATCGATTGCAAACAGACTGAACAGCTGGTGGAGCGTGAGATGTGCACCAGAGTTGCTATAGTGCTCTCTATTCCCAAAATTTTGAATTTGAATATTCTCAAATCCTATCATGACGTTGTGTCTCCTGCTGCTGTACTTACGGAACACTACTCTGCTATTGTCGACAATTTCTTCTTCAACTTAACTACATAAATCATGTATGTTCACTTTGAATTTGCGAATGCCGGATGTGAAGGTTAGATTGGCAAAATTCTTTCAAAAGACACTTCTCTAATCACGATCCATGTAGTTTATCTTTCGAGCGACTTTTTCCAAATAGGATCCATTTCATTTTATCTTCAATTCAGATTGTTTTTCAAAATACTATATTTAGTTTACTTATATCTTCAGTTCTACCTTTTTAAACAGACCCATCAAAACTCTCTGGTCTTTCGTACACAGTGACCTTTGCAGAGCTTTGTATCCCTGAACTCATTGAAGGTCGTTTCGGGTAAAAATGCGGGTTCCACACGTTGTTCTTTCCCTCATCTTTAACGGACTCTAATCGGGTAACTTCCAAGGCCTCATTCATGACACGTAGCTCCTCTATACGAGTCAGTGAATCCATCGCATCATTCTTCCACGCCACTGGGAAGAATGCATAGACAATGGTATATCGGAGCGATTGGTTTTTGAAGCTATATACCAAAGGGGAACAAATACTGCTCATAATTGAAGAAACTCCGAGTAACTTTTCAATAGCTTCTTGGAAACTTGATTTACTACCAGTGACAAGGGTGGTGAAATTAAAGACAAAATGAATGTAGAGAGGCAGCCACATCACCAGGATAGTCCCGCTCATCAAAAACATCAGCTCAGTGGTTCTGTGTCCAAATCCACTTCCAATTTTATGGGCTTTCATGGCTTTTGCTGTGACGGATAACTTTCTATAGATTCGAAAGTACACACTGCAAATATACCCTATCGGAACCCCGATAAGAAAGATCGTTGGAATCATAGCTGGTAAATTCCAGACTGGATTACAAAACGAACCGGAGCAAGCCATTCGTGATCTGGTGACCACCAGTAGGTATGAAGTTGCAATTAAAGTCGATCCCCATACAATGCCTAAGTAATACAGCAGAGCTTGTTTGGTGGAGACATGAGTTTTATCATTGAATATGATAGACTTCTTGCGGTTGTGGGCAATGAGAGCTAATGAAAAGACTGTTGCCTGGCAGGTTGTTACGATGCCAAACCCATATATTGTGCAACCTGTTCCTCCTCCAATTAGCTCCCCATTTTGAAGTAGTGTGCCAAGATTGAAATAAGCGGTGATGATCCCAACAGACAGATCAGTAACAGCTTGCCCTCCAATTTGAATATGAAACAATTTGCGCATCCTCGAATCGCGAACAATTCCCATCAAAAGAGACAAATTTAAGTAGATAGCGATGATACCTAAAAATCCGAGAAGCAGATAGTATGCGCTCATTGTGGGTACTTGAGACAGGATCCTCCAATCGATCACGTATGTTGGATTGATGGCGCTATCGCAGAGGCACAGATCCACAGACCACACAATTGAATGGTCCGGGTAGTTGCTGCATGCGGAGATGTTCATGTATCAGATAGTGAATATGAAAGTATAAAACTATTCAATTTATAACTAGAAAGAGCGCGAGATCCTTTTTTTTACATATCGTCAGTTTCCGCGTTTCGAAGTCCATCACAATTTTTAATAGTAAAAGTTCTGATTGACCCTTGGAAACCTCAACTAGATCTATATATTAATATACATATATTAGTATTTCAGTTGCAGTGTAGCCGTCTTGGATCTATTCAAATCCTATTTGCTATTTGGATGTGTAAATTTTGAAATATTTATTATTCCTACAAGTGTAGGCCTTGACTAAATTTCGACAACATACATATATAGAAGTCCTCACGACCCCCGAGAAGGTCTCCGTCTAAACATTTCAGGGGAATTCAGAATCTATCATAAATCTCGCAAGAAAGAAGAATTTCCTTCGTGCTTATTAGAAGACTAAATTTGGAAGATCGAAAAAATAATATATATATAGCCGTTGAATATCTCTGATGGACCCTTTTGGATCCGAAATTTCTTAGTATACCATTCGATAAGGTTATCTAGTAAGTATTCGTTGGTCTAACGGATATATGAATACATTACTATATGAATTCAAATCATAAACCAGGAACCAACGTGATGAATGAATTAATTTGTGGTTTAAACACCTCACAAGTGCAATTGGCGAACTACCTATACGCCTGCGGGGAAGAATTTCCTGCAGACATGATAGACTGGCAGATGACTAAAAACCCAGGTATATCAGTATTTTGCCATATCAGCGGCAATCTTGGTATTTTGGTGGTGCTTTCTAATCTCTCAATCATTGTTGGGGTGCTGAAAGAGAAGAAGTTGAGGAAGCAGCAACATCTGATCCAGTGTGTATGTCAGGCCCTCACAGATCTTGTTGTAGGTTTACTTGTATCCATATACTATAATTATATTTTGGTAAATGGTGGAATATTCCTTGGTAAGCAGTTAGGTTGCAATATCTTCGGCGTAGGAATTGTAGGCACCTGTCATACGACAGTATTTTCACTGTCGTGGATCGCATACAATAGAAAGATCCGAGTGATAGATAATAAACAGGTTTCTACCGGTGTAATGCTTAAATGGTATGCGTTTGGTGTTTGGGGAATGACTTTCGGACTTTTGATTTTTTATGCGGCGTTTGCAGATGTCAGAATGTTATCGAGTGGTGCCTTTTGCAATCCAATATACACTTTGCCTATATTACTGGTAGCTGGTACATTCGTTATGGTGCCGATTTGTTATGTAATCTTTGCATACTACAAAGTTCACAAGGTCATGAACTCCACTTCTAAAGCGGTGCAACACAAGCCCCTAAGTGCTGGTGCCAAGAAAGGCAGATGGTTCACAACAATTAAGAGCATCAAAGGTTCTCCAAGACCGCAATCTTCATCCCAAAAACAGCAAGTTCGAGCTACACGACTGATGATTGCTATGAGCGCATCGATACTTATACTCTGGATACCGTTGTACATCTAGTAAGTATACCTGATACACGTGAAAGGATTTCACTAACAGCATATATGCTGAAGCTTTACCATGGTTTCTATACGGTTCTTTTTTGGGGTCAGTGATTCAGGCTTTGAAGGCTTTTCAGAAATCTTGCTTGGAATCTCTTCTGTAACAAGTAGCTTGTGCAGTCCTTGTCTATACGGGTTCACCAATCGGACTTTAAGGAACTGTATGATGTTTGCTTTCTTCCCTTCTTCATGGAAGGAGAAATATGAAAAGCGCCAAAGAGAAACCAATGCTACAAATGGATATCCAAATGGATGTTGTAAAAGATTCAAAATTCATGCTGGACTAACCTCAGAAGCATCTTTGGTATCGTCTTTGGCATAAAGCTAAAACACTTTCAAAAATAATTTTCCAAACTCACTGATATTTATTTCTCAATTTTTAGTATTGGTTTTCGATTCGGCGATTGCTCGAAGGATGCGTGTCATTGAAGTCGCTCGCGGGGGAGATCGACATCATTTGAAACTGGAAACCATACTCTGTCCTATGATCACTCGACAACACGCAGATAAAGTGGTTGAATTTATTGAAATGGGAAACGAGAAGGTGCGAAACTTATCGTGGTTCAAGTAGAGGGGTAATTACGTATGGACTAGCGGCATCAGTCTATATGAGTAATATTAATATTGAGCACAGAGTATCTCGCAAACTGAAAGCAGGGAACATTTTAATCTATTGCTTTTCAGAAGGTGACATCGCCACACCCTTTGGAGGCTATGGACAATTTGGATTTGTAGGAAGAGATATATCGATATATTCTCAGGAGCAATACACAGAACTCAAAACGATATGGACCGAATTTAATTAGTTTTGCCAGGGTAAACTTAAGTTAAATTGTTTTTGACTGTTGTACTAATAAAAAGCTAATGAAGATTGCTGCGTTCGATGCACTATTTGAAAAAGGTTTATTTATACTCATAACGAAAGTAATCTATTTTATGCTACCTTGGTATAAGAAATTGGATCTGATTCCAACGACATTCTCCATAGTTGATCCTATTTGATTCGGGATTATTGAACTCGATAGAGCACATCAGTTTGCGATGATGGTTGTGTTGCCAAGCTTTGGTTAATACTATGTAATAGTGTCACGAGGTATGCTTCGTAAAGACGACACCAATAGGGTCGGTAACTTCGCCATTCATAAATCTTTTGTTGCATTCCAGAGAAGTTTAGAATCGACTCTCATGCAATAATTACCGCTCTAAATACTCTTCTCGTACAATAGTATACAACCGAGATGTCCGTATTCTCCGCTCTACTGAAGTATGACTTGCGTACATGTGGTAGTGATTCTTTTGAA
>Ga0105055_10004219_pt1 | contig 21220 bp, 21 predicted proteins | sample BON03_FD_78090 | JGI IMG/M metagenome (GOLD analysis project Ga0105055, IMG submission 78090) | Freshwater microbial communities from Lake Bonney liftoff mats and glacier meltwater in Antarctica - BON-03 | ecosystem: Environmental > Aquatic > Freshwater > Ice > Glacier meltwater | place: Lake...
ACTTCTGGGGCAGCCCGTCAGCACGGTTCCCATTTCACGGCTACATTTTTGGTAGGAATCAACGAATATGTAGTGAGGCATTTGAAATATGTCATCAATGCGATATCTCATAGGTGACATATTTAATGTCCGTGCATTTACACTCCGAGGTTTAGACGTGACAAATAAACGAGAAAGAACCTAAATCTTACTGTCGTTGTTCAATCTGCTCCCGGTTTGTTTCAGACATCCCGGGGTGGTGCAGGACTCCACCGTGGCCGACCGGATCTTGATCAAGTTCTTCATATTCGTAGAGTGGGGCTTCCAGCGCGGCGCTGTGTGAGGCGTGCGCCTGTCCAGCTGCAATCTCGGCGTCGGTTGGGCGCTCAATATTGTCCCGCAGAAAGAAGCTGGATAGTTTGTGACGGAGTTGATCAATCCGGTAATTCGGGTTGCGAACCCCGTCGGCGTCGGTCTTGACGGGTGCGGGGAGAACGTGCATGTCCTCCTTGGAAGAAATTACGGCCAGTTCCTTGTAGTTCAGCGGCTGATGCACCTCAATGAACTCGCCGTGAGGTAGTCGCAGGACTCGACCGGACTCGTAACCGTGCAGGAGTTTTTCGCGGTCTTTGCGCTGTAAACCGAGGCAGATTCGTTTGGTGATCAGGAAGGCGATTGGGGGACCGATGATCAACGTGATTCGCAGGGTCCAACTCAGTACGTTGAACGACATGTTGAAGAGGGTGGCAATGACGTCGTTGCCACCACCGATCCACAGGATGCCGTAGAAGGTGATTGCGGCAATACCGATACCCGTACGAACAGGTGCGTTACGGGGACGCTCGAGCAGGTTGTGCTCACGCTTGTCACCGGTTGCCCATGCCTCAAGGAATGGGTAGAGCGCTAGACCCGTAAACAGGATTCCAGGGATCACAACGGATGGAATGAGAACGTTCCATGAGATGGTAAACCCAGCGATGACACTTTCCCAGTTGGGCATGAGTCGAAGTGCGCCGTCAAGCCAACCGATATACCAGTCGGGTTGAGTTCCGGCTGACACTTGGTCTGGCATGTACGGGCCAAAGACCCAGATTGGGTTAACCGTTACGAGCCCACCGATGAGGGCGATGATGCCGAAGACGATGAAGAAGAAGCCACCGGCCTTTGCCATGTAGACGGGGAGGAGTGGGTAGCCCACAACATTGTTATTGGTGCGACCCGGACCGGGGAATTGGCTGTGCTTTTGGGTCCAAACCATCATGAGGTGAACGGTGATCAGCGCGAGGATGAGTCCCGGTATTAGAAGGATGTGCGCTGCGTAGAGCCGGGGAATCACGTCGGTTCCAGGGAACTCACCACCGAAGACAAGGAATGCCGCCCACGTACCAATCAAAGGGATGGACTGCAGGATTCCGCGAATGATCTGAAGACCGGTGCCGGACAACAGGTCGTCAGGCAGTGAATATCCGGTGAAGCCAGCGGCCAACGCGAGGGCGGTGAGCGCAACTCCAACGAGCCAGTTGAATTCGCGTGGCTTGCGGAAAGCTCCCGTGAAGAAAACACGGAACATGTGGACGGCTATCGCTGCAACGAAGATCAGTGCGCTCCAGTGATGCATTTGACGAATCAGTAGTCCACCACGAACTTCGAAGGAAATATCGAGTGAGGAGGCGTATGCCTTTGACATTTCAATGCCCTTCAGCGGAACGTAGGAGCCGTTGTACACGACCTCCACCATGCTGGGGTCATAGAAAAACGTCAAGAACGTACCGGTGAGAAGAACGACAACGAATGAGTACAGCGCAATTTCCCCGAGCATGAATGACCAGTGATCGGGGAACACTTTGCCGAGGTTACGACCGAGGAATTTGTTACTGCCAAGTCGTTCATCGACATATTTGGCAGTTGCGCCACCTACCTGCTCAACCGGGTGATTTGTCGTTGTGCTCATGCTCTCTCTCGCTCCCAGAAACTAGGTCCGACCGGTACGGCAAAATCTTGTGTCGCTACCAAATATCCTTCCGCATCTACCGAGATCGGCAACTGCGGCATATTTCGGGCGGCTGGCCCAAAAATCACCGCGCCAGAATCGGCAAGATCGAAGGTGGATTGGTGGCACGGACAGAGAAGGTGATGGGTCCGTTGTTCATAGAGAGCAATGGGGCAACCAACGTGGGTGCAGATTTTGGAATAAGCCAGGATTCCGTTGTAATCCCAACCCTCGCCTTGTTGTGAACGAATCTGGTCGGGGTCCATGCGAACTAAAATAATGGCGGCTTTTCCACGGGCATTGAGATTGTGCTCTTCTTTTTGGACCTCAAGGAGGCCCTCGGGAAGTGCAGAAACAAGCCCACCAACAGGTAGATCTTCGGGGCGCACGGGTAGATAGGTACCGTCAGAGACGATTCGTATTCCCTTGGCCCACATGGTGGTCGAAAGGATCTCCGTGGGATTCTCCCCCGGCGGGGTGACCCACAAATCGCGCAGGACAACCACCATCGGGATGGGGAAGAGGGCCATGGCGCCCAGGAGAGTACGGCGAATGATCTTGTAACGGGCGAAGCCGGACTCATCCTTGCCACGTTCGTAGTTGGCCAGGGCCAGATTGTCGTCTTCCTTTTCGGAGACCAAATCGTGGCGTTCTTGAACAACTTCAACGTCGGGCATGAGTTTTTTCGCCCATTGGATCGCGCCAGCGCCGATGAGGAGCACGGCGATCCCGAAAGTGAATCCGAGGGCAACGTTGCTAGCGCCCACAACACCGAGAACAGGAATATAAACGACGGTGTATTTGTCGATCATGACGTAGGCGACGAGGGAGAGCATGATGAACACCATGGAAAGAATGAACATTGCGGCTACTTGGCGTTCCGCCCGACGGGCTGCCTTTGGGTCGGTGTCGGTTACCCGTAACTGGTGCGGAATCTCTGCGACAGGGGAGTAACCCAGCTTCGCCGGGGCGGTGGGGTGTCCGTTGCTATCGAGATCTTCGTTTTTGCCTGCACCAGGAGCTAGTTCACTCATCGGGCTTTGATTCCGATCCAGACGGCTGCTCCAATGAATGCGGCGAACACGACAACCCACATGAACAGGCCTTCAGCAACGGGGCCAATTCGACCCAATGAGAGACCACCGGGGCTCGGGGCTTCCTGCAGAGCCATGATGTAAGCGGTCACGGCCTGCTTGTCTTTAATCGGCAGCGTGTCATTTGAGAACACGGGCATACTTTGTGGGCCGGACACCATGGCCTCGTAGATTTCTTGTGGTGTTGATTGCATCAGGTTGGGTGCGTACTTACCTTGAGTGAGTGCACCACCCTGACCGGCAGCTTGATGGCACTGGGCGCAGTTGATCCGGAACAGAACTCCACCCGCGGCAATGTCTGCACTCTCGTAGTCCAGTTCCTCTGAGGTGGGGATTGCGGGGCCGGGGGCCAATGAAGAGATGTAGGCCGACATCGCGGCAACTTCTTCCTCGTTGTAGATGGCTTCTTTGGCTGTGGCCTGTGCTCCGGGTGCTGCGAGTGGCATCCGGCCGGTGGAAACCTGGAAGTGGACGGCGGCCGCGCCGACACCGAGCAGGGTTGGGCCGTTTGTGGCGCCTTGCGCATCTATGCCGTGGCAGGAGCTGCACCCCTCGAGGTAAAGCTTTTTTCCTTCTTCGACCTGGGTTTGGGTGCCGAGGGACGCCTGAGCCGGTTGAATATTGGACACAACTGAAAAGGTGACACCAACAGCGCCGAGGGCACCGACAAGCAGCAGAGCGGCAACGAAGGGATTACGCCTGCGTGCGGATAAAAACTTCACAGCGACCAAGCCTTTCTCAGTTCATAGCGCAACGGTTGCGAACACGATTATTTTAAGATGTAAATCATAAAGAACAGCGCGATCCACACGACGTCGACAAAATGCCAGTAGTAGGACACCACGATTGCACGGGTCGCTTGCTCGTGGGTAAATCGCTTAGCCACGTAGGTGGTGGCCAAAACAAGGAGGAAAGCGATCAGCCCGCCGGTGACGTGCAGTCCGTGGAAGCCGGTGGTGATGTAAAACGCAGAGCCGTAAGCGTTCGAAGAAAGAGTGAGACCTTTATGGACCAATTCGACATACTCGGTGATCTGACCACCAACGAATAACGCCCCCATCAGGAAGGTGATGATGAACCAGCGGCGCAGACCCTTGACGTCGCCACGCTCCGCCGCGAAGACACCCAGCTGACAGGTGACCGAACTCAAAACCAAAATAGTGGTGTTGATGCTGGCGAACGGAATATTGAGAAGCTGGGTTTCATTGGCCCACAGTTCCGGGTTGACCGCCCGCAGGGTGAAGTACATGGCGAACAGGGCCGCAAAGAACATGAGTTCGCTCGCAAGCCAGATAATCGTGCCAATGGAGACGATGTTGGGCCGATTAGCCGGTGCATGGTCATACGCCTTGGGGATTACGGTTGCTTGGGCCACGGCCATACTCTCTCAGATCCGGCTGATAATTTCTCTCTCGCCCCCACTTATCAAGACGTGATTTTCGCCTCGTTGTTGAGCCTGTTTTTTCCCGGGTCGTTTCTGCTGGCTAGAGTACGAATGTGGTACACGCTGCTGGCACTCGCGACCCCCTGAAAGTCCTCGTTTACAGCAGCAATCGTCTGACGCGTGCGAACGTCTTGTCCGCCTTAGGCCCGCGGCCATCCATGGATCTTCCCAACGTCGAATACACCGAAGTGGCCACCGAAGCGGGCTTCATCTCAGCCGCCGACACAGGAAATTTTGATCTCTTTATTCTCGATGGTGAAGCCACCCCTGCGGGTGGGATGGGACTCGCCCGTCAAATTAAAGATGAACTTTTCCGGTGCCCACCAATCCTTGTTTTGATTGCCCGCCCCCAAGACGCTTGGCTGGCCACCTGGTCCCGCGCCGACGCTGTTGTCGGATTGCCCATTGAGCCGGTGTCAACCGCCCAAGCGGTGAGCCGGTTGCTGGCAACCCGGCTCAGCCTCACGTCGTAAGAATTACCTGTGGACACCATTACGTGGCCCATGGTTCTTGCCAATATTGCCGCTCCAGAACCGCTGAGCACTGAGCACGCCAATTGGGCGATGCGAGAAATCTTGAGTGACCGAGCAACCGATGCTCAAACGGCGGCATTTGCCATTGGTTTAAAAATTAATGGGGAAACACCCGAGCAGGTGGCCGCTTTGGCCGCCACAATGTTGGAATTCGCCAATATCGTGGCCACGCCTCCCGACGTTTCCGTTGTTTTGGATGTCGTCGGTACCGGCGGCGACGGTTCCCACTCGGTTAATATCAGCACGATGGCGGCCGTTGTTGCTGCCGCATGCGGCGTCACGGTCATTAAACATGGGAACCGGGCATTTTCCAGTTCAACCGGCTCGGCCGATCTACTGGAGGCACTTGGGCTGGAATTAGACCTCAGTGCCGATCAGGTTGCCAGAGTTGCCCGCGACGCCGGCATCGCTTTTTGCTTCGCGCCTAAACATCACCCGGCAATGCGTTTTGCGGCGCCCGCTCGAACGCAGTTAGGGATTCCGACGGTTTTTAATATTTTGGGTCCACTCACCAACCCGGCGCTGGCCAACGCAGCCTTGGTTGGGTGTGCAAATGTGGTCTTGGCCCCGGTTATGGCGAGTGTTTTAGCCGCTCGCGGAGTGTGTGCCCTAGTTGTCCGAGGAACAGACGGGCTGGATGAAATATCGCTGTCGGCGCCCACCCGCGTGTGGGATGCGACCAGCAGGGTGGTGGTGGAGGTGATGTTGGACCCCACTGATTTTGGCATTCTAGGTTTTCACGCCGAGCATTTACGTGGTGGAAGCCCGGAGCGAAATGCGGAACTCACTCGTAAAGTTTTTGGGGGAGCGGATGCAGGGCCCGATTCTGACGTGGTTGCATCAATTCGGCTCGCGGTCGCTTTTAACGCTGCGGCCGCACTGGCTGCGGCAGACTCCGTCACCGATCAAACTGCTAGTTCGGTGCCGTTACATGACCGGATTAATGCGCATCTCCCTCGCGCCAAGGCGGCCCTTGAAACCGGTGACGTATGGCGGGTTTTTCAAAGGTGGGTTGCGGTCGCCTCGCAAGTGAAAAGTTCCGGTTAAACCGGGCGGATCTAGAAGTAGGTGATCCGTGAAACTCCAGGTGCTCGGGGACCGACAGGCCGGCCCAAAGGTCCATGTCCGGTAACTGCTGCAAGTCGTTCACCCACGACGCGGCGGACGTCGGAGAGTCGCACCGTTTCTTTTCCACCGCAGTCAATCGGCATATACAAATCTCGTGAACTTGCAACCAAACGAACACCGTCACCCTCAAGCCACCGCAGAAGATCGAAGGCTTCTTCGGTGACACCGGCTGGCGCCGGTGCGATGCCGGCTTCAACAAATTCAGCACTCGCAGTCAGTGCATCAATATGCGGCCACGGATCAAAGCCGGCTTCTACGACACCGGCTGCAGCCAGCCTGCCGTAACGTATTACGTGGATTTCCCACCCGCCGTCAGCGGTGCTTTGTGCTGCAACTATCTCTGGTGTCGCAGCAATCCAGCGTAACCTTTCGGTGCGAAAGACTGCATTAACGTAGTGACCCAACGCCTCGCGCCACGTCGCGGCTTCCTCGAATCTTTCAGCATTAGCCAGGGTTTCCATCAGTGCATTGATGTGGGTGACGACATGGGAGGTGCTTCCAGACATAGCAATCGATGCGTGCTTGACAATATTTACATATTGATCGCGGTCGTGTTCACGCGTGCAGGGTGCAACGCATTTACCCAGTTCTGCGCGAACACATCCGGGAATGTCACTGCGCGGTTGGGCGGCAATTTTTATGGTGCAGGTTCGCAAAGAAATGGTTTCATTGATCACGTCAAGTGCGGCATTGGCGGCCGAGCGCGACGTAAATGGCCCGATATAGCGGGCGCCCTCTGCCTCATCGTCTTTCAATTGCTTTGTAATGATTAATCGCGGGGCTGGTTCGGCCGTAAGTTTGAGCCAAGAAACCGAGTCGGCAGCCCGCGAGCGCCGGTTGTAACGAGGCTGTTCACTGACGATTAGTCGCAATTCGCGAATTTTTGCCTCAAGAATCGTTGAACAAACAATCGGGCGAACCTGTTGGGCAATGCCAATCATTTCGGACATGCGGCGCCGGCTTTCGGCCGCCGTGAAATAGGTACGGACCCGGTTGCGAATGTTTTTTGACGTCCCAATGTAGAGCGGGCGTCCCTGTGGATCTTCGAAAATGTAGACACCCGGTTTCGCTGGTAGGCCGTCGGCCAGGCTTTTCTTGTTCCGTTGGATATCACTGACCCGCGACGTAAATGCGTTCAAGTCTTCCAGGGTATGCACCCCGTAGTTGCCGAGGCGTTCAAATAATCGGTGCATAACGTCGGTTGTTGCGCGAGCGTCGTCAAAGGCCCGGTGGGTCGGCTGCACATCTGTTCGGAAAAATGCGCTCAAGGTTGAAAGTTTGCAATTTCGGACCTCGTCACGGTGAAGTGCCAGTCGGGCAATTCGCGCCGTGTCAATTGCTTTGTTATTGGGCCAGGTAATGTCGAATTTAGCGCAAGCCCCTCTAAGGAACCCAATGTCGTAGGGGGCGTTGTGTGCAACAAATACACATTCCCCGGCAAAATCCAGAAACATGGTGACGGCTGTTCTGACACCGGGTGCGGCTGAAACCATCGAATCGGTGATGCCGGTCAGGGCGGCGATAAACGGCGGGATGGCAGCTCCCGGATTAACCAGCGTGGTGAATTCGCCGATGACCTCACCACCTTGGACTTTGACGGCGCCAATTTCAGTGATTCCAGCGTCGGTAGCCGAACCACCGGTGGTTTCAAGGTCAACCACGACGAAAATGATGTCGGCCAACCGGGTACCAAGCTCTGCTAATGAAAGTTGGGTTGCCGCCAAGGCACTCGGGAGATTGGGCACCGTCACAAACTAACGCTATGCCCTGACATGGTTGAGCGCCAATGTCGAAACATATTTCTAACGTGAAAGGGATAGCGTTGGGCTATGACCGATGCCCCCAACTTCCCCCTGCCCGATGTGAAATCCCGATTCCGCTGTTCCCACTGTGGCAATCTCACTCGATTCGATGTCACTCGAGCATCAACCGTTAAAGAGTTTTGGCACGCCGACATGGCCGGTGAGGTTACCGTGGAAGAGCGTGAAATAGCCGCGGACCTCATTCTCTCGGTCAGCTGCCGTTGGTGCGGAGCGGGAGATCGGATTGATATCGTGCTCCGTCCAGAATTTGGCGGCCCTGCACAGGAAGCTCCTGGAGACGGTGGGGTGTAGTTCCAGGGTTGCCCCAATGTCAGAGGGGTCACTTAGCCTGCCAACATGATTATTGACTGCGGTACATGTGTGGTAGCCGGCCCGGCCTGTGGTGATTGCATTGTCACGGTGCTTCTTGGCGAACCGGAGTTCCTGCGGGCCCCCGAGTTGGCCGACGATCATGTCGCGGCCATCAGGGTGCTGGCACAATCTGGTTTGGTACCGCCGCTTCGGTTGGTCACCCCGAAAATGAAGGCGGGTTAGACCTTTCTGGCAAATATCAGGACCCGGTGGGTTGGATCGTCATCAATCTGTTACCTTTTTGGAAGATTCGAATGAGCCAATCAGCAGTGACTCGATGTGAGCGGAGAGATTATGCAGCAAAACGCTTTTCGCCTCGGTGGGATCGGAGTAGCGATTGTGGCTATGTTGATTCCAGGATTTGTCACGGCGCCCGCGCAAGCCGCTCCGAACTTGCAGCAGGTTCGCATGCAGGTCATGGACTTACAAGGTAAGGCTGAGGCAGCTAACGAACGCTACAACGAGGCCCGCAATCGACTTGGCGGAATTCAGAAACAACTCGACACACTCAAGGCGAAGGCCAAACGCGAACGCAAGGAACTAAGCCAAATCATGGGTTCGGTAGACGACCTAGCCCGCGCGACGTACACATCCGGTGGAATCGACACATCCCTTCAGGTTTTGCTCGCCGAAGACCCCAATCAATTCCTAGCACAGGCAGCGGCCCTCGATCAGGTTCAAAAGGGGCAAGCATCGGCAATTCGCGGCAGCCAGACGACACGACTGCGCTTAGCCCAGACGGAAGCGGCAACCCAAGACAAAGAGAACGCGGCCCGGAAGATTCGTTCAGAAATGAGCGATTCAAAGTCTGAGGCAAATGATCGCTATCGCGATGCCCAAGCAATCTTGTCAAATTTGCAAGCGAGTGAACGTCGCCGAATCGCCGCTATCGCCGCCAACGAGCGAGCTGCCGCACTGGCCTCCGCTCGCGCTGCCTCTGCCGCAATAAGTGCAGGCAGTGGAGCTTCTGGCAGCGGTTCCTCCGGCGGTGGGTTCACCGGTGGTGGACGGGTGGCACGTGTTGTGCAGTACGCACTGGCTCAGGTGGGCGACCGTTATGTCGCTGCGGCGAGTGGTCCCAGTTCGTTTGACTGTTCCGGACTGACATTAAGCGCATGGCGACAAGCAGGAGTTTCGCTGCCCCATTACAGCCGGTCGCAGTACTCAACAACCCGCAGGGTTCCGCTAAGCCAGGCACAGCCTGGGGACTTGGTCTTCTATTTTGGCAGCGGCGCGCACCACGTTGGTTTGTACATTGGTAATGGGAAAATGGTGCACGCGGCCAACCCGAGTAGTGGTGTGTTGATTTCCAGCGTCATGGGCCCTTGGTATAACTCACGGTTTAGCGGTATCGGCCGAGTAATCGGCTAATACCGCTAAACCTGGTTAGCACGCAATCGCTTCGTTACGAATAAATCCGAGCAATATCGGCTTCGTGCTCTTTGAACACAACATTTCGCTTGAGTTTGAGCGAGGGTGTCATCTGCCCACCATCTTCGGTCCAGTCCGTGTCCAAAATAGTGAATTTTTTAATCGCCTCGGCCTGGGACACGGCCTTATTTGCCAAGTCGACGGCCCCCTGAACTTCGCTCTGAATCAGGGCGTTGTTGACGAGTTCAGAAAGGGGAGTTGACGCACTCATGCTCTGTTGGGCCAACCAAACCGGAATGGCTTCGGGGTCCAGGGTGATCAGGGCACCGATAAAGGGTTGGGCGTCGCCGACCACCATGCACTGGCCAACCAAGAAGTGGGCGCGCAGCCGGTCCTCAAGAACTGCCGGGGCGACATTTTTGCCGGCGGCAGTCACAATCAATTCCTTCTTTCGCCCGGTGATCCGGACAAATCCACGATCGTCGATCTCGCCAATGTCGCCCGAGTGGAACCAGCCATCAGGCTCAATCGCTTCGGCGGTAGCGGCGGGGTTATTCCAATACCCGGCAAAGATGTGATCTCCCTTAAGCATCACTTCACCGTCGGCTGCGATTCGCACGCTTGACCCGGGGAATGGCTGCCCCACCGTTCCAATACCAATTGCGTCAGGACGATTTACCGTACTTGCCGCAGACGTCTCGGTGAGTCCATAACCCTCAAGAATTGTCACACCGATCCCGCGGTAGAAGTGACCCAGCCGCGAACCTAATGGTGCGCCACCGGAAAGAGCCCATTCGATGTGGCCACCCATTGCGGTGCGAATTTTCCCGTACACGAGTCGATCAAAGAGTGCGTGCTTGAGCTTAAGCCCCAAGCCGGGACCACCGTCGTCCAAGGACTCGCTGTACTCGATGGCAATGTGACTTGCTTTATCGAAAATGTTGCCTTTTCCAGCGGCAATTGCTTTTTGCTGGGAAGAGTTGAAGATTTTTTCAAAGACGCGGGGAACCGAGAGGATGAAGGTCGGCTGAAAGGAACCCAATAGTGGTAAAAGTTCTTTCACGTCAGGGGCGTGCCCCATGCGGGCTTGGGCGCGTACGCACCCGAGTTGAACCGTGCGACCAAAGACGTGCGCGATCGGCAGGAAGAGCAGGGTAGAGGAGTTTGTTCCCTGAAAAACGCTACCGAGCCCTTTCACAATGTTGTCTACTTCAAACATGAAGTTTTTGTGGGTCAGCATGCAGCCCTTGGGTCGACCGGTTGTGCCTGAGGTGTAAATAATTGTGGCGGTGGAGTCCGGGGTTAGTGTGACGCGTCGGGACTCAAGTTCCTCGTCGCTGACATTGACACCTTCAGCGATCAATGCCTCAATGCACTTGTTGTCAAAGACCCAGACGCGGGTGACGTCGGGTGTTTCACCTGCGACTTCGTCGTAGACGGCTTTGTTGGCATCGCGTTCGCAGAATAAGGCGACCGAACCTGAGTCGGTGAGGATCCACTGGACTTGTTCGGCGGAGGAAGTTTCATAGATGGGCGCACTGATACAGCCGGCGTACCAAATGGCGTAGTCGACGAGAGTCCACTCGTACCGTGTTCGAGACATCACACCGATGCGATCACCAGCTTGAACACCACTGGCAATGATGCCTTTGGCAACGCCTCTGACCTGTTCCAAGAACTCTGACGTGGTCACGCCCACCCACGCATCCCCGCGTGGGATTGAGAAAACGACTTTGGTGGGGTCGGTTCGAGCATTCTCCAGGATGTGATCGGTGAGGTTTCCGGTGGTTGGTGCGGGAACGGTGGCTTTGACGGTGAACTCGGTCAGCATGGTGATCTTCCTCTCAGTTGGCCAGCACGATTCAATCTCAAGGACGAGAATCTGCCGGTTGTTAAACTCTTACCCTAAACTACGCGAAATCGGTGAAAAGTGCTACGAGACGGGAAATATATTTCTGGTGACTCGGACCGGCACGTTAGTCAACGCTAAAGGCGAAGGGCGGGCATGAATCTGAATTTTGATCACACCATGATCGATATCGCAGATGACACCGTGATTTATGCATCGACATCTGACATCAGTGCGATAATTCGGGAGCAATCCACTTGGATTGCCTGGTGGCCTGATCTCACACTTCAGGTGTATGGGGATCGCGGCGACAAAGGGTTGCGCTGGACCGTGACGGGCGCCCTCGTGGGATCGAGTGAGATGTGGCTTGAATCCATTGAGCCAAGTCGGGTGGAGGAATCCGCCACGATCGTGCACTATTACGTGCGCGCCAATCCAACCCGAAAAGGTAGTGAGGTGCAGTCCCGGGCACCCACACGTTCGGCCCGTGAACGCAGGGAAGTACACAAGTTGAGGGAGCGCCATGTTGTTGCGTTCAAACGCAATATTTGGGCACTGAAGGATGCCTTGGAGAACCCCCATGCGTAACATTCCCCAGTGCGAATAAACATTGTGAGTGACGTCCATGGGGCCTGGGAAGCGATCAAGATGGCTGCCAATGATTGTGACGTCTTTATCTGCCTGGGAGATTTGATCCTCTTTTTGGACTACGACGAACCCGAACATGGTATTTATGCCGATCTTTTTGGCGTGGACTACGCAAAGACCTACATCGCCTTGCGAACCGCCAATCACTTTGAGCAAGCCAGGGAATTCAGTACCAATGCGTGGCGCGGGATCGGTGTCACCGAGCCAGACCAGCGCTGGAATGTGTTGCAGGAGAAAGTGCGTGAACAGTATGAAGTCATGTTCGCCGCGATTCCTACCCCCGGCCTCTTGACCTACGGCAATGTCGACCTGCCGGCCTTGTGGCCTGCGTTTCTCCGACCCGGGCACCGAGTACTTGATGGTGATGTGATCGAGATGAATGACGAAAAGTGGGGCTTTCTCGGTGGCGGGCTCAAAAGTCCCATGCGAACTCCCTATGAGTTGGAGCCCGCGGACTATTCCGACAAACTTTTCGCCATGGGACCGGTTGACATCCTTTTTACCCACATCCCGCCGCTGACTCCATTACTCAATTACGACACGGTGGCTCGAAGATTTGAAATTGGCTCGGCAGCAATCACCAGTTACATCGAAAAATATGCACCCAGATACCACTTTTTTGGACACGTTCATCAACCCCAACGTTCGCGTGTGCGCATAGGGGCAACCGAATGCATCAATGTTGGGCATTTTCACAGCCGAAAGGTTCCGTTTGCCATTGATGTTTAAGTCCAGCAACTCTTATCTTGATGCGAGGGGGACAACTGGTGGAGTACCGTGGCCCCATGGCTGAACAGACCGAATCGAGTATTTTCATCAATGCCACTCCCGCCCAGATCATGGACGTAATTGCAGACCTTCCCGCCTACCCGCAATGGAGTGATGGAATTAGTTCAGTGACCGTGCTGAGTAAATACGAAGACGACGGCCGCCCAGCAGATGCGCGTTTTTCCTTGGCTTCTGGCCCGATTAAAGACACCTACGAATTGGAATATGACTGGGATGGGGACCGCAAAGTTACCTGGACGTTGACCACCGCAGAAATGCTTACGGCAATGGATGGTGAATATGAATTGAGTGACAACGGCAACGGCGGAACGACCGTTCACTACCGTCTGCAGGTTGATGTGAAAATCCCGATGATTGGAATGCTCAAACGCAAGGCGGAAAAAGTCATCGTGGACACGGCCCTCAAGGGACTCAAAGCGCGAGTGGAATCGGGCGCGGGAAGTGTCGCCTAATCTGCGCATCACCTGCGGGGTCGAACGGCAGACCGGATCGGGTGCTGTGCCCAGCGCCGTCGGCCAATTGGGTGAATCGCTCATGCAGCCGTTCGGGTTTTTTTATCCAACAAGAGGGTTATTGGGTGGACTCAATTTTTCACGGGATATATATGCACTGCTTTCACAATCGGATCACATCAAATATGAGTCGGTAGGCCAGTTAGCCCAAGCACTGAGCGACCTCGGCTCAATCCGCATTGCTCTGGCTCACATTGATTCCGAAGAATTCGCCATCTGGTGTGGTCTGGGAAAAAGTGAAGCCCGGGTTCACCTTCTGCAATTGATGAGCGAGATTGAGCAGGCGCGCATCCGGGCTCAAGAATCAAAGTTGAGATTGGATTTCTTTGAATACCGGCCAAGCCCTCGAGCCTTGTTCACATCACTCACCCAACTTGCCCTTGTCGGTGTGCAATGTGATGTGCGCCAACTACAACGGGTCTGGCCACGGTCAGCAGGCACATCACTTTCCGCTAAATGGATATCAAAATTTCAAGCGATTAAGGTTTTTTCGGGCCGTGGCGACTTGGTGGAAATTGCTCCACTGCAATTTGTCTTCACGGTGAAGTGGAAAGGCGTTGGAAACACCGACGTGGCAATCGGTCTGATCGGCAAACACGTGATTATCGATGTAGGCGGGGTGCGGAGTTTTGTTGAACTTCCAGCGGCCTGTTCGCGGATGGAACCTGGTTCCGTCCGCCTTTCCAAGAATAAATTCGAAATTAACTTCGTGGTGAAAGAAAGCGAGTGGCCGACATCGTGAGTGAATCAGGGGACGAAAAGTCAGACAAAAATGATTTGGGTAGTTGGTTGATCGCCATGGGTGCACCCGCATCCATCACCTACCTGATGCCCAGTGAAATAACGGGATTGGATATTGCGCCATTAGCCTCGATGTTAGGTGGAGTGGGGATCAAAGGCGGGATGCGTGGCGTCGAAGGGGAAAAACAATCCGCGGATGAAATCCGGTGGCTTCCCGTTATTCGCAGTTAGGACGCAGCCCCTCGGCACGGTCCACATTCACTAGTCTTGTAGTCGTGGCAATCAGCGTCGGGGTTGATATCGGTGGAACCAAGATTCTGGCCGGGTTGGTGAATGAGCACGGCGAAATCTTGGCACAGGTCCGCAAGGAAACCCCGCGCAAAGACGCATCGGGAGTGCTCGAGGTCGTCGCTGCGGCCATCACAGAAACCATTGCCAATGTTGAGGCAACCATCACCGGGATCGGCGTCGGCGTTGCAGGTCCGGTGGATTCGGGCAGCACCACGGTGTTCTACGCACCGAATCTGCAATGGGCTGATGTTCCCTTAGCCGCACTCCTGGAAAACGCCGTGGGCCTACCCGTTCTCGTTGAAAATGATGGAAACGCAGCCGCCTGGGGTGAAGCACGTTTTGGTGGCGGAAAAGGTTTTCGTGACGTAGTGGCGGTGACGATCGGTACCGGGATTGGTGGTGGAATTGTGCTTGGTGGCGAACTCTTTCGTGGCTCGCATGGCGCGGCCGGGGAAATAGGTCACATGGGAGCCGTTGCTGACGGGCTTGTGTGTGGTTGCGGGCGCAAGGGCTGTTGGGAGCAGTATGCAAGTGGAAATGCGCTGGTGCGAGATGCGAAAGTCATGGCAACCGAAAGACCGGGTGATGCTCAGATTTTATTGTCACTGGGAGATGGAACCGCCGAGGGTATTCACGGTGAGCACGTCACCGACGCTGCGAAGTTAGGTGACCCGGTAGCAATCGAAGTGCTCGAGCGGCTGGGGGTGTGGCTGGGTCGCGGGCTGGCAAGTCTGAGTGCCATCTTGGATCCACAAATTTTCGTGATCGGTGGCGGGGCTTGTGCGGCGAGTGAATTCTTTTTACCACGCGCTCGGTCAACGCTCGCCGATCGAATAATTGGTAAGCAACACCGGCCAATTCCTGAAATCAACGTTGCCGAGTTGGGAAATAGAGCGGGAATTGTTGGGGCCGCCGATCTTGCGCGGTTGAAGTTTTCGCCGCCGAGCTAGACAACAGCCCCGTCGCCGTAATCCTCGCCGGGTGGAACATGTTTATCTCGCTTAGACATCAGAAAGATGAAGCCGCCCGCGGTTGCAATGAGTCCTGCAGTTGAGATGACGGGGCCAAAGGCCAGGAGATAACCCACCACCATGACAACCGGTCCACCGAGTGCTCCGGCCCAGGCGAGGCGGGCAATGGCATCCGTTGGGGCCTTCAAAGGCGGAGGTTCGGGAGGTACGTATCCCTGGTCAAAATATTCGTCAAGGTAATCACGCTCTGGTAGCAGTTCCCGCGGGGGTGGATCACTGCGAAAATGCGGCCCGAGATCGATCTGGCCGCTTAGGTCAGCCACGATGGCATCCCAGGCAGCATTCTCTTTTTCCGGCTCGGGTGGATCCGCTGGATCCGGTGGCGTAATCGTCATCTGTGCACCCTGGGCTACGTGTTCGTCAGACGTTTGATGAATTCGGCGCTCTTGGTCTCAATGAGCTCCGCGTCGTAATCAAGGGTTGCCACGTGAAATGAATTCTCCAAGACCACTTCTTCTGTATCCGTACTGGAAACATGTTCAAGGATCCACTGCGCATTTGACGCTTCTACCACGTGGTCCTGCGCACTGCGAAAAAGCAATATCGGCTGGTTGACCTTTTTCATGTCCGTCTTAATAATTTTCCATAATTGGGCAAGCGAATACGCCGCCTTGAGTGGCAACTTTTCGTAGGCGACCTCGTCCTGGCCAGGTTTGGCAATGTCGTTGGAGATCCCTGGGAAAGCTTTTAACAACTTTGAGACAACGGGGAGTAGATGGCGATCGGCCCGCTCGGAATGTACGGCCGGGTTGACTAACACAATCCCGGAAATCTCAGGTCCGTGTTGCTGAGCGAGTCGAAGGGTGAGTGATCCACCCATGGAGAGTCCGCAGATAAAAACCTGATTGCAGGTGGCTTGTAATTCACGCAAATTACGTTCAGCTTCGGCATACCAGTCCTCCCATGTTGTCAAGTTCATGTCCTGCCAACGTGATCCGTGTCCGGGAAGGCGTGGCACGCGGATCGACCAATCATGCTGGGACAGCGCTTTACCCCAAGGAGTCATCGAAGCAGGGGACCCGGTGAATCCGTGAATAAGGAGCACTCCGATCCTTGCGCTTGGGTTTTGTGAGTCGCAACTCCACGGTTGCGCGCCTGGCGCCAATGGCATTTCGGTCTCCTCTTCGATTCATGTCGCCGTTACTCGCCAGAGCGTACGCCCATGATCAGGACGCGCCCAAGGACCGCCAAAATTGTGGTGCGAGTGAGCCCTTAGGCTTCGGTTCAGGTTTTCGCGCAGAGAGGTGGGTTGGCAGGTGCTGTATTGGTTTATCAAACACATCCTGCTTGGACCATGGCTTAAAGTCCTGTTCCGGCCTTGGTCTGAGGGTCAAGAAAATATTCCGCAATCCGGAGGCGTGATTCTGGCGAGTAACCATCTGAGTTTTTCGGATTCGTTTTATTTGGCGTTGGTAGCAAAACGTCCCATGGCCTACCTGGCCAAAAGCGATTACTTCACGGGAAAAGGGATGAAGGGGTACTTCACCAAGTTGTTCATGCGGGGTGTTGGGCAGTTGCCCGTTGATCGCTCCGGGGGTCGGGCATCTGAAGCAGCCATCCACACCGCACTGCGCGTGTTGAATGCCGGAGATATTTTGGGAATTTACCCGGAAGGTACCCGCTCGCCTAACGGAATTCTGTACCGAGGCAAGACCGGACTTGCCCGGATGGCACTGGAAGCCAATGTCCCGATTATTCCGGTCGCCATGATCAACACGTATGAAATTCAGCCCCCGGGAAAGTTACGTCCACGATTGAAACGTGTTGGGATTCGAGTTGGGAAACCCTTAAATTTTGCTCGCTATGAAGGTTTGGAAGATGACCGTTTTGTTTTGCGTTCGATCACCGATGAAGTCATGTATGAACTCATGACTCTGTCTGGCCAGGAATATGTTGACATGTACGCCACCCGCGCGAAGGAACTTATTTCCAAGGGTGAGTTGGCGGACGCGGCAAGTTCGCTGCGCCCATCTTCCTAGATCTACTCCGCCCAGTTGAGGGAACGCGAGACGGCATCGCGCCACCGAGCATGAAGATCTTCACGGTCAACCTTGGGTGAAAATTCTCCGGAAATTCGGGTTAATCGAGAAATTTCTTCGGTATCTTTCCAGAACCCAACACCGAGCCCGGCAAGGAATGCGGCGCCCAGCCCGGTTGTTTCCACCTGCTCTGACCTTTTCAGTCGCAGGTGTGCGATGTCGGCTTGTAACTGACACAGCAGATCATTCAACGACGCACCGCCATCGATTGCCAGATAGGGGAGGGCCACCCCCGTGACGTGGGTCATCATGTCAACAACATCACGGACTTCAAGTGCGATCCCTTCAAGGGTCGCCCGGGCAATGTGGGCTGTCGTTGTTCCACGGTTGATCCCGATGATGAGTCCGCGAGCACGGGGATCCCAGTCCGGCGCCCCTAAGCCGGTCAGTGCCGGGACAAAAATCACTCCGCCCGAATCGGGAACCGAACCCGCTAACTCTTCAATGTCGGATGAATTTTTAATTATTCCCAGCCCATCGCGCAACCATTGGACGGCCGCACCCGTAACAAAAATTGATCCCTCGAGGGCAAAATCTCTGCGCGCTAGTCCGGATTGATCCGGGTGGGCGAGGGCAACGGTGGTGAGCAGGCCGTGTGGTGAGTTAACGATCGTGTCACCGGTATTCAGCAACAGGAATGATCCGGTTCCGTAGCTGCATTTGGCGTCACCTGCAGAAAACCCCGCATGCCCGATGAGCGCCGCTTGCTGATCCCCGGCAATCCCACTGATCGGCGCATCAATGCCGAGGAACACGTCTGGGTCGGTGTGAGCAATAGGTCCATAGGAAGCGACGATCTCGGCAAGTGAGCTTTCGGCAACGTTGAAGAGCTCGAGTAACTCGCGACTCCAGGTTCCAGATTTGAGGTCGTAGAGCAAAGTCCGTGAGGCGTTCGTGTGATCGGTGACGTGGTCAAGGCCACGTGTCATCCGAGCGATGAGATACGAATCGACGGTGCCAATGGCCACTCGACCGGACACCACTTGAGACCATGTGTGCGGATCGTTTTCTTGCACCCACACGAGTTTCGTTGCGGTGAAATAAGGATCAAGGCGCAGTCCGGTGATGTCACGAACCCGCGGCTCAAATCCCGTGTCAATTAATCTTTGACAGATGCCGGTGCTTCGGCGGTCCTGCCAGACAATTGCCCGCCTCGGCGCGCCCAAGGTTTCTCGGTCCCAAAAACAGGCGGTTTCGCGTTGATTGGTGATTCCAACCGCAATAATGTTGGCCGCACTGCCAGATTCGGCAAAGTGTGAGGCCAAAGCCACCGTGGTGGCCGCCAGAGTTGCATTCCAAATGTCACCTACATCGTGTTCAACCCAACCCTCTGCGGGGAAGTGCTGCGGAAATTCGTGATAACCCTTTTCGGTAATGCGCCCTTCGCGGGAGACAAGCAGAGCGGTAATCCCGGTGGTTCCGGCGTCAATTGCGAGGACGCGATCTGGTGACTGCACGAAGTAGAGAGTACTTGCCACCGAGAGTTAAGGGGTCAATCTGACACCGAACGGACAACAATGGTGGAAAATCAAGCGGGCAGATCACAAACCAAATAAGCCTTCTTTCCCGGATGCCTCAATGAGAAAGTTAATTCCATCGTTGGATGAATTCAACGGCGGCTGAATTGACGACCTCAGGATCAGATGCGCTGAGGAAGTGTTGCCCTTCTTGGATGACTCGCAGTTCCGCATTCTCAGAATGGGTGAACAGTTTGATTTCTTCTTGAGCGTTGGCAACGGAGTACACGGCGTCGGCGCTGCCTTGTAGCCACAACACCGGGCAGAGAATGCTGTCCAGCCGTGCATGCAGACCGTCCCTGTCTCGAAGATTGATCGTGCTGATCAGCAGACGCTTTCGTCCCGCATCACCGACATAATTCTGTTGGTAGGTTTTGTGCCAGAATGCCCGCTCGTCGGGTGTTACGTCCTCACCTAATCCTGCACCCAGCACGGCGTCCACGAATTCCATGGGAACAACCCAATCCTCATCCACGCTCTCGCTGAGTCCCGCAATCGACGGGGTGCAGAACTCAATTCCATCCCAGCATCCAAGGTCACGACTTCGCTGGCTTTCAAAATCCATAGACGTGCCCAGCGGAATAATGCCTTTGATTGCGCTTGGGTCCAACATCGCCATTCGGGCGCAGATCCAACCGCCTTGCGACGTGCCAAGGACGAATGCTTCGGGGATTCCTAACGCTTTTAACGCTTGAAGGTTTGCAATAGCGGTGTCCCAGTAGGTGAATTGACCGTAGGTGGCTCTGGTTTCCCCGTGCCCATAGAGTTCAAGTGCGAGCAGGTTGGCGGTTTTGGAGAGTTCCTCATCGGCAAATTGTGGGCGGTAAAGATCTACCGACGTGCTGAAGGAGTTGACCATCACCAGGGTTGGTAGGTCCGGGTTGTAGGGGCCCCCGAACTTGTAGCCAACCGTTGATCCGCCCAGGTGTGGCACTGAAATCGTTTGCGTTTGTGAACCCATGATTACCCCTAGTGAGAAGCGTTGACCGGATCGAGAAATTAACACCTGCCCTCACAGATGTCAATGCTTTTTATCAGGTGTGCCTTGGCTGCGGGTGACTCCAAGATTGCCTCGTGAAGGGTTGAGAGCAGAACACTTTCCTACATGACGTTCATCCTCTGCACCTACTGAACTGATAGCGTTTACATTCACGTTCGCGTGAGTGGCATCTGTTGGTTGGGATCACAATGGTGAAAGGTTTGGCACATGCGCGTTGGAGTTCTTACCGGTGGCGGGGATTGCCCGGGCCTTAATGCGGTTATTCGCGCAGTGGTGCGGCGCGGTGTCACCGAGTACGGATTCGAATTTGTTGGTTTTCGGGATGGCTGGAAAGGGCCGCTTGAAGGCCTCACTATGGAACTCAATATTGGCGCGGTTCGTGGACTGCTGCCCCTCGGCGGCACGATCCTTGGCTCCTCACGCACTAACCCGATCAACATTGACGGTGGAGTTGATCAAATCACGGCGAATATGGCCGAACTTGGCGTTGACGCACTCATCGCTATTGGTGGTGAGGACACCCTGGGTGTGGCAACCGCGCTCACCGAACTCGGATTCCCCGTCGTTGGTGTGCCCAAAACTATTGACAACGACCTCAGCGGGACCGACTACACATTTGGTTTTGACACCGCTGTGACAATCGCAACCGAAGCAATGGATCGTCTGCATACAACGGCCGAGTCGCACCACCGCATTCTGATCTGTGAAGTCATGGGTCGTCACGCTGGCTGGATTGCCCTGCATTCGGGGATGGCCGGTGGCGCGAACGCAATCCTGATCCCCGAAGTCCCATTTGATGTAGATGAAGTCGTCGGCTGGGTCAACTCACGCTTTGAAACTAACTATGCCCCGATTATTTGCGTTGCGGAAGGCGCCCTACCCAAAGATGGGGATCTGATCACTAAAGATGGCACCTTGGACGCGTTCGGTCACGTCAAACTCTCCGGTATTGGCGAGTGGCTCGCCGGCGCACTGGAAGAACGCACCGGCCATGAAGCCCGAACGACCGTTCTGGGTCACGTTCAGCGGGGAGGTTCCCCAACGGCATTCGACCGGGTGCTCGCAACCCGGTTTGGCCTCAACGCAATTG
>Ga0105055_10004220_pt1 | contig 21218 bp, 21 predicted proteins | sample BON03_FD_78090 | JGI IMG/M metagenome (GOLD analysis project Ga0105055, IMG submission 78090) | Freshwater microbial communities from Lake Bonney liftoff mats and glacier meltwater in Antarctica - BON-03 | ecosystem: Environmental > Aquatic > Freshwater > Ice > Glacier meltwater | place: Lake...
CACCTCGACATCGAAACAACTCGACCCGGGGCAGGCCACCGATCCATAAGGAGAATCAGTGACAACGCACATTCTGCACTCAACCCCCGATGCAACGCCAGAGGCCCATCAATGAGCGGGCTTCGATTCGCTCTCCTCGCCCGCACCTCTACCAAAGAGATGCAAGACCACGACTCCTCGCTCGCCTGGCAACGCGCCAAGGCCGAGACGCCCATTCGCGGCCACGGCGAGATCGTCCGCATCGCCCACGACGTAGGTGTCTCCCGATCATTCCCCTGGAAACGCCGCCCCCAATCAGCGGGCCTCCTCGACGCCATCACCGGCCGCACAGCCAACTTCGATGCGATCGTCGTCGGGGAACTCGCCCGAGGATTCGGCAGCCCAGAACAAGCCACCGAAGTACTCGCGGTTCTCGACCACTTCAACATCGACTTCTGGTCCTACGAACTGTCCGGCCCATACGGCTACAACCTCGTCAATGCCGGAGTGCACCCGAATCCGGCGAAAGCCCGCGACGGCAAACATTTGCGCCGTCTCGCCATCGACCCGATTGCTGCGCCGATCGTCCAGACGATCTACTCGATGTATGTCAACGACCGGCGAGGGTTGAAAGCGATCGCCCAGAAGCTCACCGACAACGGTGTGCCGTCTCCGTCAGCCCATGACCCCGAACGCAACAAGCATCGGCAAGGCAACGGTGGTGCCTGGTCGCAAGGAGCGATCCGTTCGATCCTCATGAACCCGACCTACACGGGGAGAATGGCGTGGGGCCGCACCCGAGGCGAGGAGCGGCTCGTTGATTGGGCCGACGTGTCTCAGGGCCGAACCAAGAAGATGCGATGGTTGGATCAGTCCGAGTGGGTCTTCGCTGAAAAGCCAACCCACGAAGCGATCATCGACCCGGAACTGTTCGCTGCGGCGTCAGACCAGAGGGAGCAGGGACGGGCACGGCGGGCTGAACGTCGACCCGCGACAAAGCGGGCCTATGTGATGCGCGGGAAGATTCGGTGCTCGTCTTGCGGACGGAAGATGGAAGCAGACACCTGCGGCGGCAGAGTCCGATATCGGTGTCGTCTCTCGACGGCGGAGTATGCCCGCAACGAAGAACTCGATCGGACACATCCGAGGTCGGCGACGGTCGGCGAGCGCCGCATTGTTGAGACGATCAACCCGTGGCTGTCGCGCCTGTTCGATCCTGATCACGCCGAGGAGACGATCAGGGCGCTCACGGCGGTCGCTGACCATGACCCGATCGTCGATGCGCGAGTCGCTCAGGCGGAACGGAAGGTCGCTGATGCTGACGCGAAGCTCGGCCGATATCGGGAGGCGCTCGATAGTGGAGCTGATCCTGTCGTGATCGGTCAGTGGATCGCCGAGGTCCGGGCTGATCGGGCGGAAGCGCAAACGAAGCTGGCCGAGGTCGGCCTACGCCCACCCGAAGGTATGGGACTGTGCGTGTCGGAGGACTCACCCGCACAAACCCATACCAATCACTGGCGGCTCGAGTTGGGCTTCAACGCAAGGGACAGCGGAATAGCGCCATAATCGCTCACCTACGACGCCCAAGCTCTACTTCCACTCAGTGTTCCGGGCCATCACTATCTCGCTTACTAATTGCCAACCTCAGGCACAAGCGCCTCTCGAAGGGGTGCCGCGAACGCATCCCACTCCGACCTCCAGACAGCGAAATAGTGGTGGTCCCACCATCCCCCGCCGTAGAAGTCATGCTCGACTAATCGCCCTTCCTCTACAAAAGGGCCTACGGAGCCGAGCCCAAGGATTGCCTCGTTGTATCCAGGAACCTCGGCGTAGATTTTTCGGAAAGCAGTCGACGCGAAGAGAAAGTCGAGGAAGTGGAACATCCCCTCAAAGGTCTCTCCAGCGGCGGCTCGTCGTGATACTCGCTGGAAGGCAATCGACACCACACCAAGGTCTGAACGGTTGTCGTACGCTGCGACTAACCCGTATCGCTCACGATCCGCCGTCCCCTCAACGATGAACTGCGAGTACGTCCCAGCGTACAGAGACTGGTAGAAGGCCTCTTGCGACGGCGTCGAGCCCTTGAATCGCCAACGAAACGAGCCTTCAGGCCTGAGAGCGGCCTCGTAGAGCGACGGCACGTCTGAGTCAAGAACGGGGCGCAACCGAACCCTGGAGGCGCTGCCTCTCGGCCTAGGAGTCTCGACATTGGCCTTGGTCGACTCAATCCAGTGAAGCCAGTCCCGACAGCTCGTCCTAGGAGAGACGTAGGATTCGAGCAGTTCGCCGCAACAGTGCGCTAGAAGCATCTGGACGACGGCAGTGCCAAGCGTCCCGGGAAACACGTCTGCAAACGACCCGTCAGCACAGCCTTCGAGCGCAACCTTCACCTGTTCGAAGGCTTCCTCAGCGGACTGGTGCCGTCCGTCATTGCCCCAAGGCCCACCGGCCGCCGAAGTCGCTGACACTCGTCAGAAAGCTTCCGTGACGGTGAAGTCAGTCATGAGCCACTGGTCGTCTGCTAGCTCCAATGACATCTCCGCATATCCTCCATCTGGCATCTGTGAAACCAGATCGTCTACCACTTCACTGGGCGCAAGCTCGGGGTTCTCGGCAGTACCGGCAGGTGCACCGCACTTCGGCGGGAGCGAGTCGCCAATCGCATCGCTGAGACAAACTCGGACCGCATCTTCGCCGACAGTGACCAAGATGAGTGCTGTTCCCTTCCCGTTGATCAGCACCTCAGAAGGCTTCATCAGACCTTCTCCGATGCCCGCGGACGACTCGACTGTCGACGGCGCACCCGTCTCCCCGTCATCGCCACAAGCGCTCAGGGCCAAGCAACCGATCAGGGCGAGGGCGCCCAAGGTGACGCGCACGGCAATCACGGCGTGAGTACGACGTCAAACCCAGACGCCGCCTCCACCTGACTTACCCACGAGAACATTGCTTCAACGCCGTTCTTTCCCCCAATAGAGCAATTGGCGCCCCCGGCATTGGTCCGACCCCGGATCAGACCGTATGCACGACCCGTAGCACCATTGAACACTGGGCCGCCCGAGTCTCCGCCGCACTGACGGTAGGAGGCTACGCCAAGACCATCCCAGCTCGGATTCTTCCAGCTCGGAGCGTTCTGCCCGTCTATAGAAGTAAGAGGGCCACAGGATTCGGCGTTGAACCCATTTACTCGGAGGCCAAATCCAACGTGACAGATCGTGATGCCCTGGAGACTATTGTCGGGTGAGGAAATCTGCGATGTGATGCGGAAGTCCGGATTGCCAGGACGCCATACCATGTTGGCTGCCTTCCAAAGTCCGTTGTCATTCACCCTCACCATCATGGCGTCGACGGGAGGCGAGGTCCGCTGCCAAGCGGTGTCGCCGATCACCTGATCGGCATGCTTCCACGGCTGGCCGGGATTGCAGTGATCGGCGCTTGAGGTGAACCGCGCCCCAGCTCTCGTGAACGTGAACCCGGTGGTGCACACGGCGTTGAGGTCCGACCGCTGGAGGTCAACCCCTCCGCGGAGTGGTATGCATCCGCCGGTCTGCGTGGGGCAGTCATCGTTGGTCGGGGTCAGGTCAAGGCCTTCGACGGAGTTGACCACAACTGGAGGAAGACTTGAATCGCCGGCACGCATCCTTGCGAAATCCTCGGCAAGCCCGAGCACCTCGTCCGAGCCAGCGGCGACGGAAACGACTATTGCGTTCGATGCGATGTCAAGATTCGCCCGCCATCCTTGTCGATCAAGTTCTGCCAACGCGGCGCGCGCTTCGTCCTGGGGCAAGAGTTCGAGCTCAGTAGTCAGACTTGATCGAACGAACTCTCCGAAATCCTCCCGGAGCCGTCGTAGGTCATCCAGCGAACGAGGAACAATCTCTACGATGGCCCATTTTGGCAGCTGCTGACTGGCGATCAGCTTCGCCGCCTCGTCCGAAGTGACGTGCAAGCGGACTGTCCCGCCGTCGGCATGATCGATAGATGCTCCTGCCCACGCCTTGCCCGCCAGAGCACTGGAGAGCTCCAACATCCCTTCGGCGCTCGCCTCTCGGTCAATTCGCGCTGCCGCCTTCTTCTGCTGTGAGGTCGAACGCCTCCCGGAGATAGGTGATGGCGGCAGTGTTATCTGTTCGTTCAGCGTCGGTCTCGGCGACATTCACGCCGGAGCCTGTCGATTCGGGTGACTGTGCGAGCGCCGGGGGCGCGAGCATTGCTATGCCGAGCGCAGGACTCGCGTACATCAGCAGCTTCTTCATTCGATGACCTTCCCCTTCATCGGAAACGAGGCTTTCAACTACTCGGCACCGCCCCTGCGGCACCGAGTTGCGATCGGCCACAGCCGAGAGTAGCAGGACGCTCGTCGAGGAGGGGTCCTTTGGACCCGGCCCTGCGTGGGAGCGGTCCGGCACTGATGGGGCCAATCGGAGACTGGGCGAGTTCAACCGGTCATCGCGACAGCGGCATTGTAGCGGTCGGCGGCGCTGTGCCAGTCGAGGCTTCGGCGGGGCATGGTGTTGAGCCGAGTCTCGATCGCTAGGAGATCGGCTGGGGTGTAGACGCTGAGGTCGGTGCCCTTGCAGACGTAGCGGCGTAGGAGACCGTTGCCGTTCTCGTTCGTTGGCCGTTCCCACGGGGCGTGAGGGTTCGCGAAGTAGACGTCGATCCCGACGAGGGCGGCGAGGTCTGTGTGTGCGGCCATCTCGCGTCCCTGGTCCCACGTCAACGTCTTGCGGAGATGCTGCGGCACCCGCTCGAACAACTCGACCAGCGCCGCCAACGTGGCCTGAGCGGTGTGGCCCTCGGGCAGGTCGGCCAACAGGTTGAACCTCGAGGCCCGATCGAAGATCGTGACGATCGCGGAGCGGTTGAACGACCCGACAATCAGGTCGCCCTCGAAGTGGCCGACCACCTCACGGCCATCAGCTTCGGCCGGTCGCAGGCCGATCAGGTTGAACACACCGAGCGGGCTCTTCGCTGGTGCTGGCGGGCCGAACACCCGGTGTTTGCGGCATCTGCGCCGCCGATGCAACCCGGCGTGCAGCCCGGCGGCCAGGCCACGTCGGCCGTGCGCGTAGACGGCCTGGTAGATGGTCTCGTGGGACACCTGGGCGCAGATGCCGTGAGTGCTGCGGGCGAGTTCGATCGAGATCGTCATCGGCGAGTCCTTCATCCGAAGCCGGGCCTCGACGTGCGCTGTCAACGCCAGGTCCGACTCGAACACCGTCAACCTCGGACGACACCGCTGCGCCGCTGCCCGCGCGTGCGCAGCGGTCGCGGTGTACGCGTCACGGCCACCATTGAGCCGCACTTCGGACGAGATCGTGGAGCGGTGACGGCCCAACAAGTCGGCGACCACCGTCAACGTTTGCTGTCGCTCGATCCCAGCGCGGATCTCTTCGCGTTCGTGCGCGGTCAACGGGTGTGCTGGCATGCTTGGGGTCTCCACTGGTCAGGTGCGTGTGTGAACAGCGGGCAGTCTTGCCCGCATCACGATCTGACCGGTGGAAACTCAACCTCTACCTCAGGCTGTAGCCGTCACCACTTGAACTCGCCCTGGCTCCAACGAGGCAGATTGGCATGCGCCGCTAGGTCTCGTCACCAGCCAATGTGGCTCTTCGGATTTGAGCGGGGTGTAGGTCCTTGGCGCGGCACGAGGGCTCTGCGATTCTGACGGTGTCTAACGCCTACAGAATCGAGAGCCCTCGTGGAACTGGACCCTACGCGCATGTGCGCGTTGTTGGTCGGCTTGCCTGCTGTGACTGTCCTTGGGGTCGATGACGGCGACGGTGTCGAAGCGTTGCGGGTCCATGTCGAGACCGTGGGTGATCGACCGGTGTGTTCGGGATGCGCCGGGTCGGTGTGGGTTAAGGACCGACCGGTCGTTGAGCTCGTCGACCTGGGCTGCTTCGGGCGGCCGACGCGGTTGGTGTGGCACAAGCGCCGGTGGGCGTGCCCGAACGGCGCGTGTGCGGTTCGGTCCTGGACCGAGGATGCGCCTGCGGTCGCGCCGGCCCGGTTGGGGATGACGGATCGGGCGGGCCGGTGGGTGACTGGCCAGGTCGGCAGGTGGGTGACTGGCCAGGTCGGCAGGTGGGCACGGTCGGTGAACGAGATCGCTGTGGAACTCGGGTGTGATTGGCACACGATCAACGACTCGGTCATCGCGTACGGGACAGCACTCGTTGATCACCCGGCCCGGATCGGCGACGTCACCGCGGTCGGGCTCGACGAGGTGTTGTTCGCGCGGATCGGACCGTGGCGCACCCAGGCGTGGTCGACCCAGGTCGTCGGCGCCCGCCGAGGCCAGTTGCTCGACGTGGTCGAGGGTCGCAACGCTGCGGGGCCGTGCAAGTGGTTCGAGAAGAGATCGAAGGAGTGGCGTGATCGGATCGAGTTCGCAACCCTCGACCTGTGGGGCCCGTACAGGCTGGTGTTCAACACGGTGTTGCCGAACGCGATTCAGGTCGCGGACCCGTTCCATGTGGTGAAGCTCGCGAACCAGAAGTTGGATGAGTGCCGGCGACGGGTGCAGAACGACACCCTCGGTCACCGAGGCCACAAGGCCGACCCGTTGTATCGGTGCCGCCGGTTGCTCACCAAGGCTGATGAACGCATCGACGACAAGGGACGCACGAAGCTGTTGGGCCTCCTCGAGGCCGGCGACCCGAACGGCGAGGTCCGCATGGCCTGGCACGCAAAAGAAGTCGTGAGGTCGATCTACACCCACACCGACCCCGTACTCGCAGCCGAGTTCGTCGACCGCCTCGGGGTCGATCTCCAAGACGACTCGTGCCCACCCGAGATCCACCAGCTCGGCCGCACGATCATCAAGTGGAAGGCCCAGATCGCGGTGTGGCAGCAAGCCCACGTGAGCAACGGGCCGACTGAAGCCGTCAACAATCTGCTAAAACGCGTGAAACGCGGGGCGTTCGGGTTCACGTCGTTCCGGAACTACCGGATCCGCACCCTGCTCTACGCCGGCAAACCCAACTGGGACCTACTCGCCGCAATCACTCCCCGCTGAAATCCGAAGAGCCGCCAATGTCGGCGCCGTCGTCGACCTCTGGGGCGCCGGAATGGTCGATGGCGAGGTCTTTGGCGGCGCTGCGTCGAAGTGAGTCGGTGACGAGCTCGAAGGTGTCTAGCCCTTCGCCTGGGCGGCCGTGAGGTTCGAGCTCATCGGCCTGCTCGTCGTCGACGAGGTACATGCGGTTGGAGTCGCGGCCGCGTCTGAGTCCGACGTAGCCCATCTCTCGGTGCATGTCGTCGCTGGCGAGCAGGAGCCCGTGATCGCAGGTTCGGCCTTGGGCTTTGTGGACGGTGACGGCGTAGCCGTGGCGCATGTGCCCGGCGTCGAGGTACTCGCGGTCGAGCCTGCGGTCGCCGTCGTCGGTCTCGATCGTGACGGTGCGTTGCTGGTAGCTGATGTCGGTGATCGTGCCGACGGTGCCGTTGCGGACCCCGTTCGGGTAGTCGTTGCGGGTGCAGATCACCTGGTCGCCGACCTGGAACGGTCGACCAGCGATCACGAGCGCGTGTCCTCGGAGTTCGCCGGCAGCTGCGACGTGGCGGCGGGCCCGGCGGTTGAGGTCATCGACATCGGCGTTGCGTCTCGCCATCATCAACGCCGACTCTCCAGTGCTGCGGTGGGTCCACCAGTTGGCGACCATGGCGTCGCGAACGGTCTCGGCGTTCGACGCGGTGACGACCCTGCCGTGCTGGCGGAGCGCGCCGACGGCCTGGTCGACGTCACCGCTGCGGAGCTGATCGAGTGCCCAGCGTTCGGTCTCGTCGTTCTGTCGTCGGTTCTCGGTGAGCGTCAGCACCGGGTACCGCTTCGCAATGGATGCGAGCACGCCGCCGGCCTGGATCTCAGGCAGCTGTTTCGGATCGCCGACGAGCACCACCTTCGTTCAACGCATGGCAGCCTCACGCAGGAGCGGAGCGAGGGTCCGAGTGCCGACCATGCCCGCCTCGTCGACGACGAGCACCGTCCGGCTATCGAGCCGCTGCTGGTGACGGAGGACTTCGAGGTTGAGTTTGGCGATCGTGGTCGAGCGGATCCCCGAGCCCGCTTGGAGCTCGTGCGCGGCCGAGGCGGAGAGCGCACATCCGATCACCCGGTAGCCGGACTGCTGCCAGGCTTCGCGGGCGGCGTCGAGGCTGAACGTCTTGCCGGTGCCCGCAGCAGCGACGAGCACATCGACCGCTCGGCCGGATGTACACATCTCGGTCACCACAGAGGCTTGTTCATCGCTGATCGACGGTCGTGTCTCGACCGCCGTCTCGACTGCTCTCTCGACCGCCACCCCCAAACCCGCGGTGAGACCGTTCTCGGCGAGAAGCAGCTGAGCGAAAGGTGGCCGACTGCAAGGACCGGCTCGCCAAGTACCGCGCCGCCCTCGACGCCGGCGCCGACCCGCTCGTGGTCACCGGATGGATGCGAGAGGTCCAAGGCGAACAGCTGGCTGCAGAGCGCGAGATGGGACGAGCGACCGACACGTCGAACGAGCTGACCCTCGACCAAGTGCGGGCCCTCGTAGCCGGCGTCCGCGACGCGGTGGCCATGCTTGCGACGGCCGATCCCAAGCTCAAGGCGCAGGTGTACGCTGAACTCGGAATCGAAGTGACCTAACAGCCCAACGAGAGCCGGGCTCTGGTCTCTGCCCGTGTAGGACAGTGCGTGTCGGAGGACCCACCCGCACGGTCCCATACCCGCCACTGGAGGATCATCACCTGATGTTGCAGGGTGGCCCAGTCGGTTCGCCACTCGTTTCCTCCGGAACAGCAATCGCGTCCTCTGTGGACAGGGTGACCGCCGTTCCTTGGTGGTCGATGTGGGTGATCGTGCCGTTGGTGCCGTTGCGGATCCCGTTGGCGAAGTCGTTCTTCGTGCAGATGACCCTGGTCGCGGATCTGGAACGGGCGCTCGTTCCAGATGAGTGGCTCGCCGGACAGCTGGCCTGCAACATCCACGTACCGACGAGCCCGCCGCTTGAGGTCGTCGAAGCCGGCGTTGCGTCTCGCCATCATTGACGCCTCATCGCCGGCGGTGCGGTGCTGCCACCACTGACCGAACATCCCGTCGCGCACCGACTCGGCGTTCGTGCCGGTGACGATTCGCCCGTGGACGCGGAGCATTCCGATCGCCTGATCGACGTCAACGGAGCGGAGTTGCTCGAACACAGTGCGCTCGGTCGAATCGAGAAGGCGTCGGTCCTCTGTGAGTCAGTGGGAAACTCGACCACTGCGGTTCTATGAGACGAAGTGGTCGACCGCTGGGCCTCACCCCTCCTATGCACCGAATCGGCCGTCGTACAACATGCAGTGGTCGCTGATCGGCGGCGCCTGGACTGGAGGGCAGTACCTGGCTGCACCAGGAAGCGACCAATGTCCCGGACCAGCCCAGATCCAGTCAAGCTTGTACATCAAGGCCGTGTTGCTGTAAGTCCTGAGCTTCGGTGAGGCGGTGTCGATTTCGACGAATCCGCTGCCCGGCCACGACCTCCAAGGCGTCATGTTCCTATCCCCACCGACGGTGACCTTATTCCCTTGGGAGGCATGCGTAGACGCGATCCACGCCGCAGTGTTGTCCTGAGCAATCTGTGTGGTACCTGGTTGGGTCGGAATTGCGTTCGGGTCAAGGTGCGTGTTGCACTCCTGTCTTTGACCAAAGAAGGTGTTGACAGGTACACAGACGAGGTTCCTAACATCGCCGCCGGGAATCTGCTGTGAGTAGTAGAGCACCCCTTGTGCGCCAGCTTTGACACCGAGGAAGAAGGTGGCATTGCCGAACCTTCCAGTCTTTCCCGGCCCGGTGCCGCAGTTGACTGCATGAAACGGATGTCCTGCGATGGGAGACGGGACTCCATCCTGCGTGCCGTTGCTCTTCGCGAAAACCCCGTCGTACCCGAGTGGAACGAGAGCTTGGGCAATGTAGAGATACTGCAGGTCACACACCTCATTTAAGGTGATGATCCACGGTCGGTTGCTTGATGCCGTGACGCTGAATCCGAGCACCTGCGCAGGAGGATTCGTGCCGCAGTTTCCCCCGTCACATGTGCCGAAGATGTTCCAATCCCAAACCGGAAACTCATACGCGCTAGCTTCAGCCGGCGCAAAAGCGTCGACGGCAAACGACGTTGAAATGCCCATCGCAACCGAGATTGCAACGATGGCAATTGCTCTCAGGACTTGTCGGCGACGCATTGTCATCATCCCTTCGGTGCCAGAAGCGTGAACTCGCCAGATGTGCGGTCGTACGACATGACACCGTCGCCGGTTTCGTAGATCTGCTGGCCCAGATTGCCCGTATCGGCCCAGGACCCACTCCCATGTTGTGCGAGGACAGTTCCGTTATGGACGAGGTACGTCGACGCCGTTCCTGGGTGTACAGCGACAGTACCAAAGGCAGGAATGATGACGGGGTTCCCTAGGAGGGATGTCAAGTTCGATGGTCTAGTGGTCCAACTGCCGGAACTGATATCGAGCTCCGCCGCCTTATCTCCGTCCTGGAACGAGAACTTTGACGGACCGCAAAGTGCTCCGTACGAGGTCCGGATCCCTGCGGGAACTGCTCCGAGGGAATACCACCCGCTCTTGAGATCGCTCAACTTCAGCACCCACGTGTCACCCGCAAGCTCGACGACGGAAAGCATGCCGCCGAGCTCTGAACCCGGCACTCCTCGTCCTCCAATCATGACTAGCGTGTCGTTTGTCAGACAGCTGAAGCTCGCTTCAGGGTTGGATACTGGCCACTCGGGAATCTGCACCACCTCACCGCTGGAACTCACCGAGTAGCTCCCTTGACCGATTGTGAAGAGCGCGTGCTCCTGCCGACCGGTCATCGCGCTGTACTCGGTGTCATCCGTCAACCGAACGTCCGGCGCCGAGAGCCGCCTCCAGGTCGACTCGTCAGGGGATAACTGAGCAAATGCGAGAGCTGCATCACCACAGTCCTCCGGGACACATTCGTAGCCACCGACTACTACCGTGTCTCCTGCGCTGGCGATCGCCACGTCCCCCAGAAAGGGAATCGCTGGGAGCGGTGCGAGGGCACCGTCCCTCTTGCGTAGCATCGCGTTCCGAGGAGCGCCCTTCATGCGCTCACCAGTATCGACGAAAACCAAGTCCGGACCGGCTGCGGCGGCTTGCCAAGAAGAGTTGGCAAGGTCGAACGGTAGTCCTACTTCGTCGATTTGGGACGTCTCCGCATTCAGCGACTCGTCGCCCGACGTACAAGCCGCGCCAGCGGCCACGACCATCGCAAACGTCGCGACCGTGACCGTCGCATTTCGTTTCCATCGGCGTACTAGCGACTCCGAGATAATCCTAGAGTGCATGCTCCGTCCCCCTCACCCAGCTCTCTGAGACCTTAGGTCAATCATGAGCGGCGCGCTGCACAAGCGAGGTGATGGCAACCGACCGTCTCGAGGCGACATGGCGGCAGGAGCCCGAGAGTTGGACAGACGTCAGCGCCTGTCCTGCCACTTGCCGGCATTCTTCCGCTCAGGCGGCCCGAGGCCATCTGCCGATCGGGTTACCAGCCGATGTCGGCTCCGTCATCGATCTCTGGCTGGGCTCGCGCCTGGTCGAGTGCGAGTTCTTTGGCTGTGCTGCGGCGGAGTGATTCGGTGACGAGGTCGAGCGGATCGACATGGACACTCTCCCCATCGCTCGACCCGAGCTGCGATCGCACCCAATTTTCCCGGAGAACCCCGCATCACGACTGGCACCACCTGAAAGCCCATTGAGAGGTGGGGGCTTCTTATGGACACCAGCGGGACTTCAACTTGGCCATTGACACTAGGTCAAGGTGTCAGTGAATCGTGCAGCAGTCGCCGCCAATATCCCGTCTGCTCAGAAGTCTCATCGGTGTAGCGCTCGAAGTGTGCCAGTCAGCTACTGCAATCGGGCTGCGGCGTCCAACCCGAGGGACTGCCCCCGGCGGTCGCCGCCGCCAGTACGTCGACGTGCCGTCGTAGCGACGGCAACCCGGGTCGTACTCATCTGGCGACTCGGCCGTCGGGCAGGACCGTGTTGTCAAGTGTGGCTGACCGAAGCTGCGAGTCAGTCACGATTGCACCGCGGAGATTGACATCCTCGAGGAGCGCACCCTCGAGGAGAGCATCCGTAAGATCAGCCCCATTCAGGTCAGCGCCGGTCAGGTGGCAGTCGCGTAGGTCTGCCTTTACAAGGGTGGTCCCGTCCATCGACGCGTTGTAGAGAACCGCGACTCGGAAGTTCACGTCGGTTAGATCGACGCCGCTCATCAGCACTTCGGGAAGGTTCACCCGCTCCATTCGAGCCCCTGCCAGACGAACGCTTCGAAGGTCAAGAGCCCCCTCGACCCATGACCTATACAGTGACGCACCGGTGAGGTCACATCCAGACAGGACGATGCCAGTCAGATCTGCGTACTCGAGGTTGGCGCCTCGGAGATTCGAGTTGCCGAAATTTGCACCAGCAAGCTTCGCCTCCTGCAACACGGCTCCACGCAAGTCAGCGTTGCGCAAGCTTGCTTTTGTCAGATTCGCGAACTTCAGATTGACGTTGCGCAGATCTGATCGGTCGAGGTTGGCGCCGTAGAGATTGATGCCTTCCAAGTCGCGCGCCGAGAGCTGGGCCAGGGCCAAGTTGCCCAATGCCATGTTGACGTGGCGAAGATCGCGTTCGAGATTCGGGTCGGTCATACTCACATCCCAGTCGGAGAGGTTATCTGTGCGTGGAGATCTTGTGGTGGGATCACGTGACAGTGCCCTGCATGCCGATGATGGACGGTAGGCGCGCCAAGTCAGCTGGAAAGAGAACTACCAGCTCGATCGAATTCTCTTGAGCCAGCAGCCGCTTTCTGCGGATCTTGTCGTCGTAGGTAGGCATGCCTTGAAGTCCTGCATACTCGACGAAACGCCCGTCTTCGAGGCGCCAGTCTGCGCGCAGACGCCCAGATGAGTTCAACAGCGGGTGCTGGGGGTACGCAGGCTCCAGCTCGTGGCCAATGCCGTTCCGTGTAAGGAAGTTGTCGATGGCTAGCTCGCCAAGTGAGCGACATGCATGCCCGTCATCAGCGAAGCAGTAGGTTCCGTAGCTTGGCCTCCAGCCACTTGGAGCTATCCCCGAGACGCATAGAACCTCGAGCCACGAGCCCACGCCCATTCGCTCGGCGAGATCATCCGAGTGAGGCACGCAGATCAACGCAGCAGCGAGCATGGCACGATCGTCCCGAGACATCCCCGCTGTCGAGAGGTATCTGAATTTCTGCGTCGGGACAATGCCGGTGACGTCTTGGAACCGTTTGAGAGCCGCAAGCGTGGCATCGACGCTCCCGGTGTGGAGAGGCTCTCCGTACTCCCCTGAATAGCAGCGAGTTCGCCGAATGCAGCGACGGCAAATTCCAAGACCCAGCCACTGCCGCATCGACCACCACTCGTGGTCTTCGTAGGCGTGAAGCACGCCACACACATCACAACTCTGGAGATTAGGCCAGCTCCAATTTGAGATCTGCAGCGCACGAACGAGTGAGGCATCGTGGACGTACATACCGAGCGTGTTGTGCCAACTCGAGCTCGCTCCGGCATATCGAATTGCCTCCGAGTCCTTGACCTCGCGCAGAGCATCGGTCCAATCGGGGATCAGAGAGCTCCAATCACTCTCAAACATTTCCAGCCATAACGATCCGTACGACTCGACATAGCTGGCGATCGCGTCGTCGACCTCGGGCCTCCACACGTGATCTAGCTGCCGCAGCGCGGAGGCATCGAGTTGGTTGTGTCGATTCGTCGGATCCATTGCGGTTCGCACAAATGGCGCGACTCCAGAGATCACCGGAGAATCGCTGGTCAGGAGTCCGGATTTCCTAGCCAGTAGCTTGGGCAGTTCTGGCATAGCTGCGACCAGACCCTCCGGTGGGTCTAGTGCCGCCGGCAGGTACTTGACTAGTGCAAGCCGGGCCTGCGCGTCGGAGCGGAGGCCGTCGACCACGTTTCGGAACTCCGCACCTAGCGCCACAGCCTTGGACAGCTTTCGCTTAAGCGGACGGGTTCCCTGAGCCACCGCCACCGGACTCTTGGCGGTCGAGGAGGACGGCTCCTCCACTTCCGGACTGACCGATCCATCGGGCATGGTAGTTCGATTCAGAAGCGCTTCGGCGAGTTTGGTCTCGTCCAGTGCGGCGCCACTGAGATCGGCGCCAGTCAGGTTCGCCCCGGCTAGGCGCGCCATCCTCTTGCCAGTCCCGAGTTTGGCACCGACAAGTCGTGCCCCGGTCAGGTCCGCGCCAGAGAGGTCAGACTCACGCAGATCTGCTCCCTCGAGATCTGTCCCGACTATCGATGAACCGATCAGGTTGGCACCCCGCAGGTACGTACCAACGAGGCGAGCTCGGTTGATTGTGGTGCCCGGTAGGCGTGCATGGCTGACGATCGCCCCCGAGAGGTCAGCATCGCTCAGATCAGCACCAGTCAGATTCGAGCTGCCAACATATGCTCCAATCAAATGCGCCTTGACCAGCTTCACGGCAGACATTTGGGCCTCGTCAAACCTTGCACCATTGAGCTTCGCAGCCGACAGATCGGCCCCTTCCAGAGAGCAGAAGTACATGCCGACCTCATCGAGGTCAGCGCCCCGGAAATTTGAACCAGTGAGGTCGGCGTGTTCGAAGTGTGCGGTGCGAAGTGTTGCACCCTGAAATTGAGTTCCGGCAAGATTCGTCTGGACGAACACTGCCCCTCCGAGGTCAGCGCCGTCGAGACATGCACCTGACAGGTCCGCCTGCGTGAAGTCGACGTCGAGCAGCGTCGCACCGTTTAGATCCGCGCCAGAAAGATCCGCGCCTGTCAGATTCGCCCCCGGAAGTACAGCTTCTCGGAGATCGGACCCTGACAAGTCCACACCCCTTAGGTCGCGGTTCAGGTTGATTGATGAATCCACTAGGTTCCCCTCCAGCTCCACAGTGCACAATGCACAATATAGAGGTGATTCGTTCAACGTCGTGAGACTCTCATTGATCTGCCAGCTAGTGCAGACACGACACCACCGGCGGATACCTCCGGCGTCCCGATCCATGGCGTGCCCCGAGACCTCATTTCCGTCGACATCGATCGGAGCAACACGGCGCCGGCGCCCAAGCACAGTTCGATGCCGCGCAACGCGCCCACACCCCCGGCGCAGCCGGGACCTGCTCTCCGGGCGGGTGCGCTGCGGGCTCTGCTCCAGAGTCCTCGGCGTCGAGTACAACGACCGAGGCCAGGCCATCTACCGGTGCAAGCATCGCGGCATCGGCTGCGACATGCCCGGACGCTCCGCCCATGGCCTCCACCGTGCGGCCGTGCTCGGCCTCGATCTTCTCGGCCGAGATCACGACCTGCAGAAGGCGATTCGCGCCGAACTCGCACACCACACCGCCCCCACCCCGGCCAGCACCGGCCCAAGCGTGGCCGCGCTGAAGGCCAAGCGGACCAAACTCCTCGACCTGTACTACGCCGACAAGATCAGCGCCGACGCCTTCGGCGACGAAGAGCAACGACTCACCGCACAGATCCACGAGCTTGAGACTGCCGACACCGACCGCCAGGAGCGAGCGGCTGAACGATCCGGACTGGCCCAACGCTTTGACCAGGTCGCCGAGCTACTCGCCGCCATCGACATTCACACTGTGAGGAACGAAGCCGACGACCGAGAACGCCGCGTTCTCGTCGAGGACTTGGTCGACGCCGTCTACGTCTACCCTGACCACCTGCGAGTCGTCGCCTGCGGCGCCCCACCGCTCAAGGTCGAGCTTGCCGAGGTCGGACTACGCCCGCCCGCTGGTATGGGACTGTGCGTGTCGGAGGGCCGTCCCGCACGAACCCATACCGGCCACTGGCGGCTGATCACCTGAGTTCGAATCGTGTCGAAGCATCGAAATGAACCGAACGTCCCATGCCCGTGGCGGGCAGGGAGGTCGCGGTTAGGTGTAGAAGATGCCACCCAGCGCGCAGTGATCGCTCAGAGCAGCATTGCAGTATCGGCTTGGAGAGCCGAATCCGGTGTGGTTCGCCTTGCTTCCAAAGAACCAGTCAAGCTTCTGGTTGAGCGTGCCCTTTGCGTTAAATGTCTTCGCCCGAGCAGCGTCTACTTCGTTGAATGCTCCCCAACTAGCGGGACTCTGGCTGTTGAGGTCGCCGCCGAGCTTCGTCGGAGTCGAGCCGATGCCAGCCGTCATGATCCAAGCGGCCTCTCCGTTCTGAAGCGACGTATAACTCGAACTATTGTCCAGATGGGTTACACAGCTATTGCGCACCAAGCCGAAGATGCTCGTTGTCAGGCAGTAGAGACCTCTGACATCACCAGTCGGGGGACGATTCACGTAGTAGTAGGAGCTGGATGCGACAACAGCGCCGGGCTGGAAGATAGCGTTGCCATGAATCCCAGTGCCATCGTTCGTACCACAGTTTACGCCGCCAGCTGTCAACTGGAACCGACCCTGATAACCCTGCGATGACAAGTAGTTGTAGAGCTCAGAATACTGTGACCCACAGACCTCGTTGAAGGTCAGAACCAACGGCTTGGGATTTGACAACGCGACCAGGTAGTTGGCAGTTGTCGCAGGGGCTAGGCCCCCGCAGTTGCCGGTACCAGAGCATCCCCCTTGGATGTTCCACTGAAACACCCTCTCGCTACCAGCTGAAGCAGGATCAGCGTCGGCGATGAATGGAAAGGCAAAGCCGAGACTCAGAGCGACGAGCGCTGCGAAACGCACGCTCCATCTATTGCGCTGGTCTCCACCGAGTACTCGCCTCAAAAGATGCGCTCTCTTCATCATGGACTTTCGACAGAGTAGAAGGTTCGATCATTCAGAGATGTTCCAAGCACCATACCGCCAGTGCTGAAGAGGGAATCAGCTTTTTGACTCGTAGTTCGCCACCTGCCCGCAGAGTCTCGGATGACGACAGAGTGCGAGTCCGCCAGGATCACGTAAAGGTCACCCACCGGCGAGACAGCTGCGCTTCGTCCGAGAGACTCGATTGAGCCGTCGATCTCGGTGCGAATAGGTCCTGTCCACTTCTTGTTCTGAGACTCGAAGGCAGTCTGCGTGCCGTTGACGAGAAACACGGCACCGTCTGAGGTGCAAGCGCCGTTGCCGGCTGAGGTGAGGCTCGTCGGGGGAGACTCAACTGCTTCCCACTTGGCATCAGACTGGGTCAGGTCGAGCAACTGTGCGCCCTGAACCTGCTGCTCAATGGGTCCCTCAATCACCCCATCGACCAAATTAGTGACGGTTGACTGAATTTGAAAAAAAAATTCCCCGGCAACACAGGTAAACGAAGACCCAGTACTCGTCGCATCGCTAGTGGCGACCCGGATGACCTTCCGGTCGGGTGTCACGTGATACCAGCCAGATGGCGTTGAGAATACAGCTGCACCAACACCGGGCAGAGCCGAGAGTTCCGGCTCCGCCAGCTGCACTTTCAACGTCGGTCCGATCTGCGTCCACTCGGCTTCCCCCTTGCCGAGATCAAAGAATACAATCGACGACGTCTCGCAATCGGCCTCACAGGTCGCTCCTGCAAGGGCAAGCCGGTCGCCATTGGCGGCGAGCGCAACGGACTTGAAGTTCTCCGGAGGCTCCGGAACAGTGGTCCATCGGCCCTCGGCCGTGTACCTCGCGGCGAAGGCCACGTCGGTACTCGAGAAAGACTCTGGGTTCACGACGACGAGCGAATCACCGAGGGACGCGGCGATAGGGTAGCCAACTCCGATGAGGAACGGCGCAGAATCGGACGGGGTTTCACTTCCGGCGTCGGCCTTCAAGTCGGCCTCGCTCGCACAACTTGAGGCGAGAGTCGCAGCGAGCACGACAGTCAGCGTGCCTAGCAACAGGTGAACGGCCTTCATAACTTGCAACCCCCACTCAACGACGGAATCAACGTCCTATCGGATGTCAGCGCCGGATCGAAAAGACGCTAGCGTAATACACGATCGAATGCCTCGATATTCTCGGGCACGGACGCGTGTCGCCGCCGAAAACTCTTCGCGCGGCGCAACCCCAGGCGATGAGAGCAGACACGGACCGCAGCGCTACCAGATGACACCACATGCGCGTTGGAGTTCGTGGTGACCCCACCTAGCGGTTCGCCGCTACGCCTAGCCACCGATTGGTCACAAGCCGACGTCGGCCCCGTCGTCGATCTCTGGCTCCGGCCGCGCCTGGTCGAGGGCGAGTTGCTTGGCCGTGCTCCGTCGCAGTGATTCGGTAACGAGGTCGGCGGGGCCGGCGGGGTCGTGCTGTCGTCCGTGCTGCTCGAGCCCGTCGAGCCGTTCGTCGGCGACAAGGTACATGCGGTTCGACTGTTTGCCGCGGCTGAGGCCGACGTAGCCCATCTCCCGGTGGAGGTCGTCCCCCGCTAGGAGCAGCCCGTGGTCACACGTACGGCCCTGTGCTTTGTGCACGGTGACGGCGTATCCATGCTGAATCGAACCGGCGGCGAGGTACTCGTCGTCGAGTCGACGGGTGCCGTCCTCGGTCGACAGGGTGACCGCTGCGCGCTGGTGGTCGATGTGGGTGATGGTGCCGGTGGTGCCGTTGCGGATCCCGTTGGCGTAGTCGTTCTTCGTGCAGATCACCTGGTCGCCGACCTGGAAGGGCCGGTCGTTCACGACGATCGGCTCGCCAGACAACTCGCCTGCCGCGTGAACGTATCGTCGGGCCCGACGATTGAGGTCGTCAACGTCCGCGTTGCGTCTCGCCATCATCAAGGCCTGGTCACCGGCGGTGCGGTGCTGCCACCACTGCTCGACCATCCCGTCACGCACGGTCTCGGCGTTCGTGGCGGTGACGACCCGCTCGTGGACGCGAAGCAGGTCAACGGCCATGTCGACATCGCCGGCGCGGAGCTGCTCGAGCGCGGCGCGTTCGGTTGGGTCGTGTTGGCGTCGGTTCTCGGTGAGGGTCAGCACCGGGTGCCTGTCAGCGAGTGACGCGAGCGCTCCCCCGGCTTGGATCTCGGGCAACTGCTTCGGGTCACCGACGAGCATGACCTTCGCCCCGCGGCCGACGCGTGCTGAAGAAGCGGAGCAAGGGTCCGGGTGCCGACCATGCCTGCCTCGTCGATGACGAGCACAGAGCGGTCGTCGAGGCGCTGACGGTCGTGGTAGATGTCGAGGTTCAGCATCGGAATCGTCGACGATCGGATCCCGGACCCGCCCTGCAGCTCGTGCGCCGCGGACGCCGACAACGCACAACCGACCACCGTGTACCCGCTGCGCTGCCACGCCTCGCGTGCCGCGTCGAGACTGAACGTTTTCCCCGTTCCGGCCGCGGCGACGAGCACCTCGACTCCTCGACCGGATGTGCACATCTCGGTCACCACAGCGGCTTGTTCATCGCTGATCGACGGTCGTGTCTCGACCGCTGTCTCGACTGCTCTCTCGACCGCAACCCCCACGCCTGCGGTGAGACCGCTGTCGGCGAGGTCGATGACGGACTGTTCGAGTTCGATCAGTTCGGTGGTCGAGAACGTCGTTCCGGTGCGTTCGTTCCATCCGATCATGACGATCTCCGGTCGCTGCAGGTACTCGTTCGCCAGGCTTTCGACGATCTCGACAGGCACTCCGGCCGGGACCTGGTCGATGACCGAACGGAGGACATCGCGGTGGTCGAACGTCGACCGGTCCGCCGTCAGACCCTCCGGTGACGACAGACATTCGAACAGCGCGAGTGTCGCTGAAGTGTCAATCGACGGGACGGCATGGTGACCGGTGACCAGCTGAAGCGCCGAGCTGTCAACGCCGACGGTCGAGGCTTCGGCCCGCCAGCGGTCGATCTGTTCAGACACCGGCTCAGACACGACCGGCTTCGCCCGACGGGTCTCCAACGTCGACACCTGCGCCGCCTTCGCCGAGGTCAGACCCCACTCCGCCATCGTTGCTTCGATCTGCTCGCGCCGCTTCGAGAACAACTCGATCAGGTCCTGGTCGATACCGGCGATGTCGGCGAGCCCGTCATGGACCGGCGACCACGCAACACCGAGACGTGCTGTGAGCTCGTGGCGGAGCTGCGCCTGGTAGATGTACCCGCCGCACTTCGCGTGGTCGTACAACGCGACTGCGTCGATCGTTCGCCAGCGTCCGTCGTCCGTGCGTACCGAGTTCGCGAGAAGGACGTGGGTGTGGAGCAACGGGTCCCGGTCGCGTGACATGCGGTGACGGAACCCTGCGGCGATGAACCCGTTCGCCTTCTCCCGGTGGATGCCGTTGTGGCCCGTCCTCGTCCACGCCGCGGTCTCCTCCATGTACGACACCGCCCTGGCGACCGCAGCCTCATGGGCGGCAACGACTTGGCGAGAGATCTCGGGTTCGCCGAGCCCCCAGAGGATCGACACGGACTTCGGCGCACGGAACGTCAGATCCCAACCCGGAACCTTCCGGTTCCTCGCCCGGTGCAAGCCCTCCCCCGTCACCGGATCGGCACCGGTCAGCACGGACAGCAGATCCTCCGGCCGGACGAGCCCCTCAAGGCCGAGCTGATCCGACGAGGCGAGCCAGTAGCCGGGTGCTTCGCCGTGCTCGGCGTAGTAGTCCTCGAGCCCCGAGACGACCCGATCGAGGTAGTACGACTCCGCACCCGGCGAGAGACGATGGAGGTTCAACACATGCGCCCCTCGACCGCTGGTGAGGGTGGCTGGTGAGGGTCCCCCGCATCAGCGATGCAAGTCTGTGACCCCCCCTCTTTGACACCGCTTCAGCACGCGGCCGTCCACTCCGCTGCGATCGACACCGACACGAAGACGACGACCGACGGTGTCGACGAGATGAGCTCGAGATCGGCCAGGGAGAGTGTCGGGGTCGAACGGCGTGGCCAGGCAGCGGACCCGAGGTGCAGCTGGCTCGTGTCGGCCAGCCAGCGCTCCTCCGCCGTGCGGAACGGCGTTGAAGCATTGACCGCAGTCGCGAGGGCGCACCAGATCGCCCCCACGGGTGTCATCGCCTCCCGAGGCGAGGGACCGGGGGCGTTGGCCCGCAGCCGGGCCCTCTGGGCGTGTAGGCAGTCTGTGGGCCATGGTGGCCTCCCGGGTCGTTCAGCGACCGAGCGGAGATCACCCGGTCACCCTCCCAAGCGCGCGCGGCGCCCAAGGACGCAAGCCGCGATCCTCGATACGTCGGCCGCGGCGCTGCTGGTCACCGGTGAACAGGCGATGGTCACCGGTGAACGCCCGAGGAAGTGAGGCTCACCGCATTCGCGCTGTTCGGCTGAACACACA
>Ga0105055_10004223_pt1 | contig 21209 bp, 16 predicted proteins | sample BON03_FD_78090 | JGI IMG/M metagenome (GOLD analysis project Ga0105055, IMG submission 78090) | Freshwater microbial communities from Lake Bonney liftoff mats and glacier meltwater in Antarctica - BON-03 | ecosystem: Environmental > Aquatic > Freshwater > Ice > Glacier meltwater | place: Lake...
CGCCAAGGTGCCGGGGCTCGAAACTCGCACGCAGCCGGTGAAGATGAATTTTCGCTATGCGACGACCTTTGGTTCAAACACACCTGAGGCTTACGAACGCCTCGTGCTCGACGCGATGGTTGGTGATGGCACGCTCTTTATTCGCGGTGATGAGGCGGAGACTTCCTGGAAGTTGTGCACACCGCTGCTTGAGTCTTGGGCTGCGGCTGGTCGCGAAGGGATGGGCAGCTATGCCGCCGGTTCCTGGGGGCCTGAAAACAGCGCCGCCTTGCTCGCGAAAAATAATCATCTTTGGCGCCAACCTTGAGTCATGGCTTCGATTTTTAATGCTTTGCCCGGGTTGGATGTGCCGGTGGGGGAAGTCTCCAAAAGTCTGGCTCAGATGTGGACTGATACCGCCGCTGAGGGTGGAGCCGCGCCGGCCGCTGACGATGCTAAAGCCACACAGGTGAATTTTGTTTTGCACCTTGGATTCGGCACCACGGCAGAGGATGCCGCCGCCCAATTTCAAACCGTGGTGCGATTTTCACGAATGTATCCCAGTCGGATCGTTGTGCTCTGTCCTTTGTCCGAAGATGATGATGTCGGTGAGGCGAAGATGAGCGCCAAAATATATGGTGAGTGCTATTTGGGGAAATCGAAGAGCGACAAGCGGTGTGTTGAGTTTGTGATGCTGAGCTATTCAAGCATGGCGCGCACGCATCTGGAAAACCAAGTCTCGATCTGCCTCTCCACTGATTTGCCACTTTATTATTGGGCCCATCGTTTTCGGGATACTTCAAAATTGGCAGACTATCAGTTTTTACTGAGTCGGGCAAAACGAGTGCTGCTGGACAGCGCGATCGCGCCAGCGGATGCGATGACTTATCCTTGGCCCAATATAAAGGCGTTGCGCGATCTGGTGTATTCACGCCTGTTGCCAGTGCGACAAACGATTGGCCAATTCTTGGCGAGCTATCCCACGACCAATCTTACCACTGGCCTGCGAGAAGTGATGGTAACGCACTGTCCGAGGATGAGAGCCGAGGCGAAGGTGTTGACAGGCTGGTTGCAACGCCGCCTGACCGCATGCGACGCTGGCGCATTATCCTTCGCAGAAAAAGTCGGACCCGCAGGAGAACTTGCCGTCGTTTTTGTTTATGACGATGATGCCCATTATTTCCGTTGGCACGGCAATCTTGAGACGGGGCATGCTCATTTCGAGTGTGATTTTGGGAGTGGCGCCACGAAGTTAGCGGCCTCCGTGAGCTTGTTGGCACCGGATAAGGCCCTGAGCGAAGCGATGTTTTTCTAACCGTAATCTCTGAGCGAAAAAACCATGTCTCTGTTTGTCACCACCATGCCGGAAGTGGGTGAAACATGGACTGAAGTTGATGGTGCCATTTGTGGTGCCCAGGCGGATGACCTCGGCGCGATTGGCGAAGGCGCGAGCTATCGTAACCGGATCGAACCGACGAGCGAACCGATCAAAACTTTGGACGACCTTATTGCAGGTTTCAGCAACGCGAAGTCGGGTAGCGGCTACGAAGCCTGTCACAATGTCGAACTCGGCGAATCACTGAGCCATTGTTTCGATATGCACGGAGGTCGCGATCGTCGGGATGGAACCGATACTGCTGGCACGGCAATGAGAGTGACGAACAATTCATTCGGTTCTCCGGAGACCGCTTTGGTTGTTCGAGGCACGCCGGACGAAGGCGCGACGATTGGGAATAATTGGTTCTACCATGATTCCCTCAATGGGGCCATTCTCGCAGGGGGTGACGTAAATTATGGCGCAAATGCGTTTGGCTATCGCGGCGAGTATATGACTACTCCTGGAGCATTTCAGCCAAGGCATTTGTGATCAGTATCACCGGGGTGTCCCTACCTGAATCCCGACTGATATAGGGCAGATCTTTATCGAGGATGCCTTCAAGTGCGAACTGCTCGGCAGCGCGCGCGGATTCCGATAACGAGTCTTCCCAAACCGAGGGAAGGATCGGGAGGCAATCCGCGCGAGGATCATTACCGAAACTCTGCGACCAGTTAATCACCCAACCATAGGAGAGGTAAGTATTGTGATCTAGAGTCACAAACGCATCGGAGGGCACGGCAACAATCGTGAGATCGGGCTTCGGTAAGTCCGGGTTTTCGTTGTAGTGGAACCAGCCGTATTGCTTGGCCTCTTCTTCGAGTTCGCTGATCGATTTTCCGGCGGGATCCCAAGCCTTGATCTCGAGTTGAGCTTTCGGGTAGAGCGAGCGAATCGCAGTTTTGATCAGACCATCCATTGGTTTCATGGCGGAGATGCAAACGGGTTGGTCAGCTTCTAGGAGTGCCTTCAGGTGAGGAAGGCGTGGGCGCAGGATCGGTAATTCAGGAGGGGCGATTTTTTGTCCACTGATCGCTTCACCGATGATCGACGCGAATAAGCGATGACCACGCATATTAGGGTGGATCGCATCGCTCATCACCCGAATCCACTCGGGCTGATCGTGTTGCCGGAGGTCTTCATAGACCGTATAAGTATCCGCCAGGGTGAGGTTATTGAGGTGAGCCACTTCGCGAACTACTTCAGAGTATTCGGCCAAGCGTTCGACGGTGCGCGCCGGATCGTCATCGGCGATGGCATTGGGCGTCATTAGGATAACCTCGGCGTTGTGTGCCTTGGCGCGCTGGACGATTTGCTGCAGATTTTGGCGGAGATCATCTGCTGGGAGATGGGCGGCATCATTCATCCCAAACATCGCGATGATCAGATCGGGATTGTGGGCTAGCACATCAGTCTTCATGCGTTCCAAACCGTGGGCAGAAGTGTTTCCGCTGATCCCAGCGTTGATCATTTTCAGCTGAGCTCGTGGGTAAAGTTCCTGCAGGGTTTGGGCCAGGGTTTCCGTCCACGCGCGACGTCCACCGGTGTGGTAATAGGTGCCTGTGATGCTATCGCCGAAACAGACGATTTTCAGGGGAGAACCGTCGGTGAGCTTGCTGATGGTTTGGACTAGCATGAACGATACTGAATCTAACTAAGTTTCAGCACCGTATAGGAGCGCTTACCTTTACGGAGGAGTAGGTATTGGCCGAAGAGGAGGTCGCTGGTGGTGATCGCACGGGTAATGTCTGGGGACTTCACGTTGTTCACGTAGATGCCGCCGCCTTGGATATCCTTGCGGGCCTGACCTTTGGACGGGCAGAGACCACTGTGGACGAGGAGTTCAATTATTGGGGCTCCTTCGCCATTGAATTTGGAGGCTTCGATTTCCTTGGTGGGCACCTCACCGACGACATCGCGGAAGGTCTCCTCGGACGTATCGCCGATTTCCGCGCCAAACAAAATCTCACTGGCCTTAATCGCAGCATCGAGGGCGTCTTGACCATGGACGATCCGTGTGACCTCGCGAGCGAGGGTCTTGTGCGCAACGCGTGGGCCGGGGTTCTCGAGGTGCTTGGCTTCTAGTTCCTCAATCTCGGGACGGGTTAGGAAGGTGAACTTCTTGAGGTATTCGACGACCTTCGCGTCCTCGGTGTTGACGAAGAATTGGTAGAATTTGTAAGGACTGGTCTTTTGTGGATCGAGCCAGACAGCGCCGCCTTCAGTTTTACCAAATTTCGTGCCATCGGCCTTGGTGATGAGCGGGAAGGTCCATCCCCAAGCAGTGGATCCGGATTTCTTACGAATCAGATCCGTGCCCGCAGTGATATTTCCCCATTGATCGGAGCCGCCGATTTGCAGCTCGCATTGGTGGCTCTCACGTAGGTGATGGAAATCGTAGGCTTGGAGCAACTGGTAGCTAAACTCCGTATAGCTGATCCCGCTATCACCTTCCATGCGGGATTTGACGGAATCTTTCGCCATCATCGCATTGACCGAAAAGTGTTTCCCCACGTCGCGCAGGAAATCGAGGAAACTGAGTGGCGCGGTCCAATCCGCATTGTCGACGAGTAGAGCCGAGTTTACCGTGGTTTCGAAATCTAGCAGACGCGCGAGCTGTTTCTTGATGCTATTGACGTTATGGGTCAGTTGCTCGTGGGTGAGTAAATTGCGCTCGGCGGATTTGCCGGAGGGATCACCGATCATGCCTGTGGCCCCACCAGACAGGGTGAGAGGGTGGTGACCTGCTAATTGAAAACGTCTCAGCATCAATTGGGGAAGGAGGTGCCCGACATGAAGTGAGTCTCCCGTGGGATCGAATCCGCAATAGAGCGTCAGTGGCCCTTCAGCCAAGCGCTTAGAGAGCGCGTCAAGGTCGGTGCAGTCGGCATGGAGGCCGCGCCATTGCAGGTCTTCGATCAGTGTCATGGAGAAGAGAAGTTAACGGTGCGGGATCGGTTTCGCGCAACCAAATCTTATCGGGAGGCTTGGGAAAGTAAAATTGCACCTTCTAATCGGAAATTCGGTTTGTCTCTCAGCGCTGAAGTAGCATAGTGTGTTTCTCCTTAACTACGGTGCCTTCTGTATCGGAGTGGTTATCAACTCAATTCACACTTATCATGCCTATCTCTGTCGGAACCCAAGCCCCTGATTTTACCCTCAAATCGAAGCAAGCCGGTGGCCTCGTCGATGTTAAGTTGAGCGATAATTATGGTAAAAAGCAGACCGTGCTTCTCTTCTTTCCCTTAGCCTATACCGGAGTTTGCACTCAAGAACTTTGCGACATCACTTCAGGCCTGAGCGCTTACGCTGATCTCGGCGCTGATGTGATTGCGATTAGTGTGGATAGCCCGTTCACGCAGGAAGCATGGGCTCAGGTTAATAATATCAAGATCACGATCGTCAGCGATCTGAATAAGGAAGTCACCAAGGCCTACGATGTGCTCTTCCCCATGCTCGCCGGTATCGGGGATACTTCCGCCCGTGCCGCGTTTGTCATCGGCAAGGATGGCATCGTGAAATACGTCGAGCAAACCGAGACACCGCACGACCTGCCCAACTTCGATGCAGTGAAGGCCGCCCTCGTCTAATCGAGTATTCGTTCAGTTCAGTTTAGTCTTTGTTATTTTAATCAACACTCATGAGTCAGCCCAACCCGTTTAACACCTTGCAGACGTTCTCCGTCAATGGAGCGTCACATCAGTTCTACTCACTTCCGGCCTTAGAGGCCGCGGGATTTGCCGTCAGCAAGCTGCCGGTCTGCATCCGTCTCGTATTGGAGTCCCTGCTTCGCAATTGCGATGGTAAGCGAGTCAACGAAGCCGCGATCAAAACGCTCGCTTCCTGGCAGGCGAAGCAAGTTCGCACGGAAGAAATCCCGTTCGTGGTGGCGCGGATCGTTCTGCAGGATTTCACGGGGGTGCCTTTGCTCGTTGATCTCGCTGCGATGCGTGCAGCCGTGGAGCGTTTGGGTAAGGATCCGAAGATTATCGAACCGCTCGTGCCGGTGGATCTCGTGGTGGATCACTCCGTGCAAGTTGACTTCGCCGGTAGCGCAGAAGCCTTGAAGCAAAATCTCGAATTGGAATTCACGCGTAATCGCGAGCGTTACCAATTCCTCAAATGGGGTATGCAGGCTTTCGATACGTTTAAGGTCGTGCCTCCCGGTATTGGTATCGTGCATCAGGTGAATCTTGAGTATCTCGCTAAGGGCGTGCTCAATCAGGGTTCCGTTTACTATCCCGATACACTCGTAGGCACCGATTCGCATACGACGATGATCAACGGTCTCGGGATCGTGGGTTGGGGCGTCGGTGGGATCGAAGCCGAAGCAGGCATGCTCGGCCAACCGGTTTATTTCCTCACGCCAGATGTGGTCGGTGTTTATCTTACCGGAGCGCTTCGTGAAGGAGTCACCGCGACTGACCTCGCGTTGACGATTACCGAAAAACTCCGCGCGGCGAAAGTTGTGGGAAAGTTCGTCGAATTTTACGGCCCGGGTGCGGAAGCGCTTCCTGTCGTGGATCGCGCCACGATTGCTAACATGGCTCCTGAATACGGCGCGACGATGGGCTTCTTCCCTATCGATAATGAGACGACCAATTATCTTCGCGCGACCGGTCGCACCGACGAGCAGCTCGAGACTTACGAAGCTTACTACAAAGCTCAGAATCTCTGGGGGATACCTCAGAAGGGTGATATCGAATATTCGACCGATCTTGATCTCAATCTTTCGGCGGTGGTGCCAAGTGTGGCGGGGCCGAAGCGACCGCAGGATCGCATCGTGCTGCCGGAATTGAAGGAAGCGTTCATCTCGTCGCTCACCCGTGCGGTCAACGATACCGGGTTTGGTAAATCCCCTAAAACGGTGGATCAGAAATTTACGATTACGTCCCGTGGCACGGAAATCGTCCACAGGGGTGGCGGATCTCAGGAGATCAATTACGATAAAAAGTCTGCTGAACGAGATACGAATGAGACTTCCGAACTAGAGATGGCCAACAACCGGCCAACGCCTGACGATATGAATGGCGCGGCCCCGCAGATCGCGGGCGAGATCGGCAACGGTTCGGTGCTCATCGCGGCGATCACCAGTTGCACGAATACTTCCAACCCGAGCGTGATGCTCGCGGCTGGTCTTTTGGCAAAGAAAGCGGTGGAGAAAGGGTTGTCGGTTAATCCAATGGTGAAATCTTCGCTGGCTCCCGGCTCCCGCGTAGTGACGGATTATTTGGAAAAGACCGGACTGGCTCCATACTTGGACAAGCTCGGTTTCCAGACGGTTGGATATGGTTGCACCACTTGTATTGGTAACTCTGGGCCCTTGCATCCGGCGATCGAGGAAGTGGTGACAAGCAACGATCTCGTCGCGGCCTCGGTGCTTTCGGGTAATCGCAATTTTGAGGCTCGAGTGCACCAAAATATCAAGGCCAACTTCCTCATGTCGCCTCCGCTCGTCGTTGCCTTCGCTCTGGCGGGACGCGTCGATATCAACATGGATAACGATCCGATTGGTAAGGATCAGGATGGGGCCGATGTTTATCTCAAGGACATCTGGCCAACCCTGCAGGAAGTGCGGGATCAAATGCAGGCGGCTCTTAAGCCCGAAGTCTTCCGCAAGCTCTACAAGGACTTTGCTGAGCAGAACCCGAAGTGGAACGAAATTCCTTCCACCACCGGTGATGTTTACGCTTTCGATGCCGATTCCACTTACATTCAGGAGCCTCCGTTTTTCACGGACTTTTCGATGACACCTGATGACATTAAACCAATCACTGGAGCACGTGCACTCGGTGTCTTTGGCGATTCGGTGACGACCGATCATGTGTCACCTGCCGGGGCGATTAAAAAGGCTTCACCCGCCGGTGAATACCTCGTTGCCAACAACGTCGATTTTGCCGACTTCAATTCCTATGGTTCGCGCCGAGGTAATGACCGCGTGATGACGCGTGGCACTTTCGCCAATGTGCGGATTAAGAATCTCATGCTTAATGGGAAGGAGGGTGGTTACACTCTCGGCCCTGATGGAGAGGAGACTTCGATCTACGATGCGGCGATGGCTCATCAACAATCAGGCACACCTCTCGTGGTGATCGCGGGTCAGGAATACGGCACCGGCTCGTCTCGTGACTGGGCGGCCAAAGGCACCAACCTCTTGGGCGTGAAGGCGGTGGTCGCACAGAGCTTTGAGCGGATTCATCGCTCCAATCTCGTCGGCATGGGGGTGCTTCCTCTGCAATTCAAGGAAGGTGAGGGCGCAGAAAGCCTGAATCTAGATGGCTCGGAAACTTATGATGTCGTTGGTCTCGATAGCTCCGTGAAACCCCAGCAAGATCTCACGCTGCGCATTACGCGGAAAAATGGTGAGGTGCAGGACGTTTCGGTTCGCTGTCGAATCGATACGCCAATCGAAATCGATTACTATCAGCACGGCGGAATCTTGCATTATGTGCTCCGACAAATTGTTGCTCGTAATTAAATCTCTACTCTTCGCAAAGCCGTTTCATTCCGATGACCGGCTTTGCCTTTCGGGAGAATCTGAATTAAATATTAATCATGCCTGAGAGTCCGGTATATCTGGTGGATGCCCACTCCGACCCTGTGGTTGTGAGAGTGGCCGGACGGGCTTGTTTCCAAAACAGTGCCGGACTCAAGGAGTTTGTTTCTGGTATGATCAAGCAGGGGAAAACCCGTTTCGTGTTCGATCTGCAGCATTGCGCCAGCATGGACAGCACGTTTCTGGGGGTTCTCGCCGGTTCCGCGATGGAACTGCGCAAGGCGACCAACAATCAGGGTAGCTTCATTCTTGCCCGAGTGGGGCAGCGCAATCTCGAGTTGCTGCGCAACATGGGGCTGCATCGCATCATGACGGTGGATTGCGGAGATTTTCAGATGAATTTCGACAAGTGTAACGAAGCGCTCGCGCCAGAGAAATTATCCGAATTGGAAAACGCGCGTATGGTGCTTTCCGCTCATGAAAATCTCGTCAGCGCGGATGAGAAAAACCGGACAAAGTTTCAGGATGTGCTCGATTTTATGAAAAACCGGTTGGAACAGGGTTGATCCTAATCTGGTGACATCTCGTCGAATCCGTATTCCACGATTGAACGTTGGGCGTGCCCCTGCCAAACTAGCCTGTTCATGCTACTGATTTTCCTCGGAATCCTTTTGGGTGTTGCCGCCATGCTGCTGCCGATCTATCGTGCGCGGAAGGAGAATGAGAGGCTTGATGAGGAACGTCAGCTCGTTTCTCAGGAACGTCAGCTCGTGGTGGATTTCATGCATCACATGGTGGAGGCGCTGGGCGAGGGACTTACTCGTGAGGAGTTGCGACAGCGCATTGTGCACGCAGCGATTCTCTGTTCCGGGGCATTAAGCGCGGCGATGTTTGAAAGCACGGGAGATGCAAAAATGCGTAGCGTCGCGGTAGAAGGATTGTTTCCTCCGCATCGGCCGCTGCCCGAGGCGACTCGTGCAAAACTGATCACGCGCGCGAAGTTTATCGAAGGGGTTTTACGTTCGGAGACATTCCCGGAAGCGGAGGGGATTGTGGGCGCGGTTATTCGCACCGGAAAGGCGCAGTTGATCGAGGATGCGGAAAACGATGATCGGGTCGTGAAGCATGAAGATATCTCACTGCGAGTAAGCTCGATGATCGCGGTGCCGCTCCAGTTTCGAGATCAGTTTTTTGGAGTGCTCGCGGTGGCGAATTCCGCGGATGGTCATCCTTTCACTGAAGCGGATTCCTCCTTGATGCAGTCTCTGGCTGAGCAGGCTGCCTTAGCATTGCACAATGCTGATTTCCTGAATTACCAAATCGTCAAAAAACAGCTCGATCTCGATCTTTCTCTGGCGAGCGGTATTCAACAGATGCTGTTGCCGGCGGAGATGCCTCAAATGGAGGGCATCGATGTTGATGCGCGTTATAGCCCTGCGCAGTCAGTCGGCGGAGATCTCTATGATGTGTTTAAGTTGACCGACAGCAAGTTGGGCGTCGCTGTCGCGGATGTGTCGGGCAAGGGGATCCCTGCTTCTTTACTCATGGCAATCTGTCGCACGAATTTACGCCAGATAGCGCCACGGAAAGGTTCGCCGGCGCAGACTTTGATTGATCTCAACCGTGTTCTCGGTGGAGACCTCAGTAACGGTATGTATATCACGATGCTCTACGCGGTGATCGATCTGGCCGCCTGCACCGTCACGTTTGCAAGGGCAGGGCACGAGTTGCCATTATTGTCACGGCGCAACCCGCTCACGAATGTGCCGGAAGAAACTTACGTTGGTTCGGAAGGCATGTCGCTGGGCATGGTGCCCGACGAGATCTTTGCCGAAGTGATTGAGGATCATGTCGAACCCTTTAATCCGGGGGATGTCCTCGTGCTCTACACCGATGGGATCACCGAGGCTCCCAATGAAGAGGATAAAGAGTTTTCCGGCGCGCGCTTGGCCGATACTGTGCGCACCTTGCATAACCGTTCCGCGGTAGAATTGAGCAATGGTATTCTCGAAAATCTGCACCGCTTCACCGGCAAGGAACCGCAGCGCGACGACTTCACTCTCGTCGCGGTGAAACGCACTTAGGTGCGAACCCGATTTTTGCAGCTGATGGGGTAGAGACGCTGCGCTCTTAGAATTTCACTATTATGAACATCGTAAATCAGGGACTTATTTTTGATTCCAGTGATGCCGACGTATCTCGCAAGGTGACTGCCTTTGCCTCGTTGTGTGTGGCAGGTTCCGGTTCGATATTCTCGGTCAGTCAGATTGGGCCGATTAAAAATGCGGCAACATCGACACTTTTGCTGTGTCGATCTCATGATCGGGGGCGCAATTGGCAGGCGATAGATTTCAAATTTGAAACTCAGGTAGACGGAGTTCAGGGTTCACTCTCAGCGGGCGAAATGGTGGAAGTCGCGCCCGGTCGTCTGCTGCTAATCGCTACTTGGTTTGATCGCAGTGATCCGTCGCTTCCACTCTTCGATGCGAAGAGTGGAGGTATTCTTCATAGTAAGCAATTACTGGCCGAATCCACTAACGATGGTGAATCCTGGAACTCGTGGAGAGAAATCGACACAGCCGATTTGAAGGGCTGTGCGCTGACCGGACCTATTCTTAAATGGCCCGATGGAACCCTCGGGTTTGCTTGCGAGAGTTTTAAGGAATTTGACGATCCCCGCCCAGGGCACCACGCCGCTTGGTTGATTATTTCCCGAGATCAGGGTGAATCGTTTGGGGAACCCTTGCTGGTGGCGGAACATCCGCTGCACGAGGTGTATTATTGGGATCAGAGACTGTGCGTGGGCAGTGGCGGGGCGGGCTATACCGCGATGTTTTGGTCGCACGATTTGGCGGAGAAAAAAGATCTCAATGTGAATCTCGGTCGAGGTCGACTGGTCAACGACGCGCTGGAGTGTGATCCGATCAAAGAGACGAATATTCCCGGGCAAATCGCTGCTCCGTTGTGGCTGGACGATGGGAGGCTGGTCGCGTTCGTGGTAGAGCGGAATCAAACTTCGACGCTCACGCTTTGGATGTCACGGGACGAAGGAGCTAGTTGGTCTGAAAAACTGGTCATTTATAACCATCAGGAACAAGCGGTGATTAGCCAAGGGGCCGAAGGGGTGGATTTCAATGAATACTGGGATGACATGGCCAAGTGGAGTTTTGGACATCCTGTCGTTCGTTCTCTCGGTAACGAATTGCTGTTATCGTTTTATGCAGGACCACCCGATCAAATGAGCCTGCATTGGTCGCGCGTCGGATTGTGAAGCGAAAAACTCATCTTAACATCGAAGGACACGCTAAGAATGGTAGAATCAGAGTTGCTCTGTTTAAGAGGATGAGTAGCGATAAAGAAACATGTCGTCTGCTACCGATACCACCACCATGCCTTTGGACCGTTTTTCTCAGCCGGATAGCGCTGGTCATTTCGGTGAATACGGCGGTGTTTATGTGCCTGAGACCCTGATGACGGCGCTACAGGATTTGGAGCGCGAGTATCTGAAGGCCAAGGATGATCCGGAGTTTCAAGCGGAATTGAGTTCTCATCTGGCCGAGTTTGCGGGTCGCCCCACACCGTTATATTTTGCCAGTCGCCTGACCGAACATTGCGGCGGTGCGAAGATTTATTTCAAGCGCGAGGATCTGTTGCATACCGGTGCGCATAAAATCAACAATGCGATCGGACAGGCGTTGCTGGCGAAGCGGATGGGCAAGAAACGGGTGATCGCTGAAACGGGAGCTGGTCAACACGGTGTCGCCACGGCAGCAGTGTGCGCAAAGTTTGGCCTCGAGTGTGTCGTCTACATGGGGTCGCACGACATGGAGCGGCAGGCTTTAAATGTGTTTCGGATGCGACTGATGGGAGCCGAAGTGCGAAGCGTCGATGCGGGGCAGAAAACACTCAAGGAAGCGATTAACGAAGCGATGCGCGATTGGGTGACTAATGTGCGCTCGACCCACTACATTCTCGGCACGGCTTATGGTTCACACCCTTATCCAATGATGGTGCGTGATTTTCACCGAGTGATCGGACAGGAAGCGAAGGCGCAAATTCTTGAGCGAGAAAATCGTCTGCCAGACGAACTCGTCGCCTGCGTGGGTGGTGGTAGCAATGCGATCGGCTTATTCTTTGATTTTCTTGAAGAGCCCAACATCAAGATGACCGGCGTCGAAGCCGGCGGGCATGGCATTAAGCGTGGCGAACACGCGGCGCGTTTCGAAGGCGGCAAACTCGGTGTGCTGCAAGGTTGTAAGACTTATGTGCTGCAGGATCAGGAAGGGCAGATCGAGCTCACTCACTCGGTTTCTGCCGGCCTCGACTATGCTGCGGTGGGACCGGAGCACGCTTTTTACCGAGAACGCGGACGGATCGATTTCGCCTACGCAAAAGACGATGAAGTGCTGGAAACTTTTCAGCTCTGCTCGCGCCTGGAAGGAATTATTCCAGCGCTCGAAAGCACCCACGCGATTGTGCATGGGATGAAGCGTGCGAAAGCCTTGGGTAAGGATAAAATCGTGATCGTGAATCTTTCTGGTCGCGGCGACAAAGACGTGCAGCAGGTCGAAAAATTGTTGGGACATCAATCATGAAAAGCATGACCGGTTACGGGTGCGCCACTGCCTCCCTCGGAAACTCCACTCTCACCATTCAGGTGAATTCCGTAAATCGGAAGACACTCGACTTGTCGTTATCGATGCCATCGGCCTGGGAAGATCTCGAACGCGCGGTGCGTGATGCCGTGCGCGGCGCAGTGGCTCGCGGCAAGGTGCACGTGCGGATCGAACTCACGAGTGAAGGTGGTAACTCTGCCGTGACTTGGGATGAACCGGCGGTTAAGGACACGCTGCGTCGATTGCGCGTCACGGCTGAAGGAGAGGGGATTGCATTTGAACCCACCCCTGGATTGGTGTGGCAGGTGGTGAATGCGCATCGGCAGAATGGCGGCACGATTGATGCCGAAGCCGCCCGTGAAACTGTCGTCAAGACACTCGCTGAGGCACTTGGGAGTTTCGTGGAGATGCGCTCCACAGAGGGCGCGGCATTACTCGAAGATTTTGAAGCGCGGCTAGCTCTCTTGCAGGATCTGTCCGAAAAGATTGCCGAGCGAGCACCGGAAGTCGCTCCTAATCATCGGGATACTTTATTGAAGCGTCTCCGGGATGGAGACCTCGATCTAGATCTCAATGATGAACGCGTCTTGAAGGAAATCGCGTTTTTCGCAGATCGTTGCGACATCACAGAGGAGATCACGCGACTGCGCAGTCACTTTGATCAATTTGGTAAGTTAGTGCGCAGCGCTCACGAGATTGGCCGCAAGGCTGAGTTTCTGTTGCAAGAAATCGGACGCGAGGTGAATACGATTGGGAGCAAAGCTAATGATCTGACGATTGCACGACAGGTCATTGAAATGAAAAACGAGTTGGATCGGGTGCGTGAGCAGATCGCCAATGTCGAGTGAATTTGGATCGGTTGTCGGGCGTGGGCGATTACCCCACCGACGGAACAACCAAAGATCTCCAAGGCAGGGATAAGGCCGATTCCGCCCTGCATTCAATGAGAGCTTACGACAGTTCTATTCGGCGAGACAGGATGGCCTTGTGAGGCACACCTTCGGTGGTGTGGTAATCGAAATCAGAATACGTGAGCAGAAAACTATTCGGGCCGAGAACATGCATGCTGCTATAGCCGCAGGTGTGTTGTCCTATTTCATTTGGATCACCTTTAATAATGCAGATTGGGTCGGACCAGTTTTTCCCGAGGGCGTCTTCGTTGATCTTAATCCAGACACCCGGGCGTCCGTAACTCACGATGAGCGGGCCATTGGGTAGGCGAATAAGGAAGGGGAAAACCCCAAACTCCGCGAGAATCTCGGACTCGCTCCAAGTCTGTCCGGCATCAGACGAGAAATTCATCACGAGCGGTTTCTGTTCGTGATCGGATTTGCGCATCACACAAATTAATCCGCCATCTGCGGTTTCCTCCAGGGCAGGTTCACCATAAAGATCTTCGCCTGTGCGATCCACGCAGACTGTTGCCCGGTGCTTGAAAGAGTGTCCGTTGTCATCCGAGGCCATCAGATCGGTGCCGCCCTTGGAAGGGATGTGACCATCGGACATCGCGTAACGCACACGATAGTCGGCGTAGAGTAATTCTCCCTTGTGCTTGAGCACAGGGCGTTCGAAAAACGCGCGGGGAAGCAGATCGCTGTCTTTACGGCGCCACGCGAGTAGGTTCTCGGTGTCGTAGGCGACCTTCTCGTCTTCCCACTTACCACTAGAAGGCAGCCAGCGTCGGGCATCGAGTTGGCTGAAATAGGCGAATACCTTCGGATCGAAATCGCTAACCCGATAGGTATAGAGTGGTCCGTAAACGAAGCTCTCGGCTATGGGTTCTGGCACGGCAATACCTTGCTCCTTCACGTTGAAATAGTGCAGTGAAGGCACGACGAGAAACTCACCATCGTAGGCGGGGGATACTGAAAAGTGAGGACGAGCCGGCACGAGACCGTCTTTCAAAGCCACCCAGGTTTTTCCTTCATCGCTACTAGTGAAAGAGGGAGCGGGCTCACCGTGGGTCTCACTGGCATCCTCGGCATCCGCATAAATAATCAGAATGCGGCCATCGGGCATAGGAGAGTAGGCCGGAAATTGAGTGAAGCCCCAACGGATTTCGTGAGGGGCGGAAAGGGCGACCACCACGGGTTCGTCCATCTTGATTTTAGGGGTAGAAGACATAGCGAGAAGACGATGGCTAGCCCCTTAATCAGTGCGAGAATCTTCCTGCGTTTCCGTTTTTTTTTCGAGCGGTTGCGAACTAAACGAATGCCAGATGTAGAAAAATACTCCAACGCAGATTGCAGAATCGGCGACATTGAATGTCGGATAGACATAGGATCCGAAATGGAAATCCAAGAAGTCTACAACATGTCCATGCTGCAGCCGATCCACTAGGTTTCCGATGATTCCACCGCAGAGTAGTCCAAAGGACACTTGGGCGAGGCGATCCCGCAGGGCGAGGGCACGCCGCCAGATGTAGATTCCCGCGAGGGTAGCAAAAGCGATGATGGCCAACAGGGTGCTTTTGCCCGTGAGCATACTCCAAGCCGCCCCGGTATTTCCGACATGAACCAGATAAAAGAAATCGGGGATGATAGTGATAGAGTGTCCCGGGCCGTAACTTCCCAAGGGGAGCCTCTCAATGATCCAAATCTTTGTAATCTGATCAGAAATGAAAATGCCCGCCGCTAGGATGAGCAGAAGCCGATAAGCCACGATGCGTTCCCACCGCGAAGTGGGTGCTATATCGTCTGTTGGGTTGCCGTTAGGTGAGCTCATGAGCGGGTGGGCCCCTCGGCGCTAAGAATTAATCGCCGTCGCCGTCGCCATCAACATCCATCATCTTGCCAGCATCGTCGCCGTGCTCACCGAAGAGACCCTCTTGGGTGCGTTTACGATGACGATTTCGCTCCAAATCTTTCTGGGCTTCGGTGGAATAGCGGGTGAACGGCACCGCGCCGAGACGCTCCTTGGAGATGCCCTTACCGGTGATTTCGCAGATCCCGTAAGTGCCATCGTAAATGCGATTGATCGCGGCTTCGATTTCCGAAAGTGCGTCTTGCTCGGAAGAAACCAAAGAGAGCGCAAAATCGAGTTCAGAGGTATCAGTGTCGGCGTCGGCCATGTGTTGGCCGTAACCAGAATGATCGCCCGTATCATCCTTGGAGGAACGCTTGAGAGTCTCTTCTGAGTGTAGTTCGATCCCCTCGGTCAGATGAGTGCGTAATCCGATGAGGAGCTTGTGGAAACGTTTGAACTTCTCGGGCACATTTTTGCCAGCTGGAGCCGAGTCGGAACGCTTGGTTTTACCGGGCGAGAATCCCAAAATATCTGCCAACGAAGCCGCGGCCACATGGCTGGGTTTAGCCGGGGCGATAGGTTCCGTAATGATCTTCTTTGCAGGCACAGTAGCCTTGTTGCCATTGGTGGTGGTTTTGGTCTCCTTGGGAGCGGTTTTACTTACCGTATTCGCGATCGAGCGCACTTCGTCCAGACTGAACGCGATGGGCTTGGCGGCGGGTTTGTGGGCGCGGGTTCCTTTACGGACCGAGACTTTTTTCGTGGATTTAGCCATGGAAATTGCTGTCTGCTTGTTATTAGCAGGGGGAGTGCCAGTCGCCCTCTTAGCGGTGGTCTTTTTTGCCGGTTTCTCGGCTTTGACTGGAGCCGCTTTTTTAGCCGGGGTCGTCTTTTTAACTGCGACCTTCTTCTTCGGCGCGGGTTTTTTAACTGCTTCCTTCTTGGCCACTGGTTTGGTCTTAGCTTTGACTGGGGCCTTCTTTTTGGCTGGAGCCTTCTTGGCTGGTGCGGACGTCTTTTTCGCACTAGCTTTCTTCACCGCTTTCTTTTTAGCGGGTGCTTTGGCAGTGACCTTCTTGAGGGGCGTTTGCTTCTTGGCCGAGGCCTTTTTGGCGGGGATTTTCTTTTTTGCTTTAGCCATGGGAAATCAGGGGTTGGTGAATAAAACTAAGAATTGAGGGCCGTGGTGCAACGAGGACAGGTGTTTTCAGCTTCCGTTGCATCGACAAGTTCAGAAACCCAGCGCCAGCAGCGAGGGCAGCGTTGCAGTCCCGATTCGCTGCCGGTTCGCACGCTGACATCGAGCACGATGTCTGGTTTTGTATCGAGAGTTACTTGAGAGACGATGAAAAGCTCTGGAAGGATATCCAGATGCTTGGCCAAGATGACATGGAAAGGATCATCAGAGGCGAGCTGCAGCGTGATCGCGGCATCGAGGGATTTACCAATAGTGCCGGCCTGGCGCGCGGGCTCGATACGCTCATTAACGAGGGATCGAACGCGAAGGAGAACGGTAAACTCTGCGGCGATAGTATTGTCGGACCACTCTGCGGGAGCGATCGGCCAATCCTGCAAGTGCACGGAGTCCTCGATGTATTCTTCACCAGCAGTGCGGTAGCTCCACGCTTCATCAGCGGTGAAACAAAGCACCGGGGCCAACAGTTTAACGAGTGCGTCAAAGATATGGTGGATGGCGGTCTGCGAAGAACGTCGCTGTGGCTGAGTCGCGCCAAGCGTGTAGAGGCGATCCTTTAGAATATCGTGATAGGTGGCCGAAAGTGTGACGGAGCAGAACTGATTGCAGAGCTGATAGACACGATGGAATTCGTAGTTCTGATAGGCCGCCGTGCACTCTTTAATCAACGTGGCAGTTTGCTGTAGCGCCCAGCGATCTAGCACATCGAGATCGACGATAGGTAAGGCATGCTTAGCAAAATCAAAATCAAACAGATTCGAAAGTTGGAAGCGAAGCGTGTTGCGGATGAGCCGATAGGACTCACCGACATTTTTCAGGATCTCATCATCGACAGGAATGTCGTCACGGAAGTCCTGCGATGCGATCCAGAGGCGGATCACATCTGCTCCGTATTGTGAGATGTAGGCGTCAGAGGTTTGCGGCTTTTTGTATGTGCTGCTTTTGGAGAGTTTCTGACGATCCTTATCGACGATAAAACCGTGGGTGAGCACGGCCTTGTATGGTGCGCCTCCATGAGCGATCACGCCTGTCCAAAGAGAGGCTTGGAACCAGCCGCGATGTTGATCGCTGCCTTCCAGATAAAGATCAGCAGGCCAACGTGTATTACCTTGGCCATGTTTCAATACCGCGGAGTGGCTCGAACCGGAATCGATCCACACATCAAGGGTATCGCGTCCGCAGATCAGCTCGCTCGCGGCAGGCCAGTCCGTGGGGAGCTGGATTCCTTCTAGAATCTCAGATGCGGGAAGGTCATACCAAGCGTTACTGCCGAGTTTCTCGATCTTATCCGCGACCGCTCGCGCGACATCGCTATCGAGGTAGGCTTTTTTATCGGCGTCGAAAAAGGCCGGAATGGGCACCCCCCAAGTGCGTTGACGGCTGATGCACCAATCGGGACGCGATTCAACCGCGCCGCGGATGCGGGCTTCACCCCAAGTGGGGATCCAACCGTGATTCTCTGCGATCTTGGTGATTTCTGCGAGTGCTTTGTCGCGGTGTCCAGCCTGGTCGAGAGTGACAAACCACTGGTCGACTGCGCGGAAAATGATGGGAGTCTTCGAACGCCAGCAATGCGGATAGCTGTGAATATATTTCTGCTTAGCGAGCAGGGCACTGTTGCCCGCGAGCTTTTTGAGCACCGCAATATTCGCAACGGCTGGCTTCTTTGCATTGAGGTCTTCAACGCTTTCGAGACATGACAGGCCGACCAGATCGGCAGGGATTTGTCCATCGTCTAGGTAGGTGCCGTCGTCCGCGACTGGGCAGTAAATATCGAGTCCGTATTTAAGGCCAGTCAGGTAGTCATCGCCGCCGTGGCCTGGAGCGGTGTGCACGCATCCTGTGCCGCTCTCGGTCGTCACATAATCGGCGAGCACGACAGGCGAGGCGCGATCAATAAAGGGATGGCGAGGTGCGAGCTTCTCTAGGTCAGCACCTTTCACCGTGTGAACAACAGCTGGAGTGCTTGCGAGCTTTGCGGCTGTGGCGACGGATTCGAGCAGCTCACCAGCGACAATGACGCGCTCTTCGTCGAGATCGGCGACGACATAATCGACGTTGGCATGAAGGGCGATCGCCATGTTGGCGGGAATCGTCCAAGGCGTGGTCGTCCAGATGACGATGGAAATAGGCTTGTCGGTCGGCAGGTTGAACTTGGCTGCTTCCTCTTTGGGCACAGGAAACTTCACCCAGATCGCAATCGAAGTGTGCTCCTTGTATTCGATCTCGGCTTCAGCCAAGGCAGTCTCAAAGGGGATCGACCAGTAAACGGGCTTCTTACTACGGAAGACGATATCCTGATCCACGAATGAAGCGAAGTTGCGGAGGATTTCGGCTTCGAATTCAGGGGACTTCGTTTTGTATTCGTTGTCCCAGTCGGCGAGGATTCCTACGCGCTTGAATTGGGACTTTTGGATTTCGATCCATTTTTCAGAAAACGCATCGCAGCGCGCCCGCACTTCAGCCGTAGTGAGGTCGAGCTTCTGTTCACGGATTTCCTGAATGACTTTTTGTTCGATCGGCAGACCGTGACAATCCCAGCCGGGCACGTAAGGCGTGCGGTGGCCAGTCATCGCTTTATAGTGAATGGTGAAATCCTTTAACGACTTGTTGAGCACATGACCAATATGCAAATCTCCGTTGGTAAAAGGGGGGCCATCGTGGAGGACGAAGGTTTTATCGCTCTCGGCGCGGTTTTTCTGGATAGCGGCGTAAAGATCCAATTTCTGCCAGTGAGTAATTCGCGAAGGCTCACGCTTGACCAAATTTGCCCTCATCGGGAATTCGGTTTTTGGTAAAAGGAGAGTGTTTTTTAGGTCTTGGGCCATGCGGATTAGAAGCGCGGAAAAATAGGTGATTCCTTGGATGAGTCAAGGGAAAGACCTACTACGATTCTATGGCCCGAGCCGCTAGCTTTTCCCCGGCCGAAATGCAGGCTGGCAGCGCGATGCCATCACGCACTTGGCCACCAATGAAAAGCCCCTGGTTTTGCTGCTCGCAGGCAGCAATCGCATCAAGGAAACGGCCATGGCCAAGATTGTATTGCGGGATCGCTCGCGGCCATGATTGGTGGCGACGGAAGACCGGGTCGCCTTCGACCCCCAGTAAATCACGCAAGTCGGGCTGGATACGCCGCAGGAGCTCATCGGTATCGAGTCCGGTCAATTCGGGCTGTCGAGTGCCTCCCACCATGACGGTCAGCGAGGCATGTCCACCCGGAGTGCGCCCGGCAAACAAGCTTGAGGAAAAGAGCACGCCTAGAACTGAGCGCTTTTCAACTGCTGGCACCAGCATGCCAAAACCATCAAGAGCATGAGAGATTTGCTCGCGCCGATAGCCCAGCACCAACGAATCGACTGGCGGATGCAGCAGGTCCTTGAGCGTGGCGAGAGGACGATCATCTGATGCGCCGACTTGAAGTTCCGCCAGTCCGGAAGCGGGTAGTGCCGACACAACCACATCGAATCCCTCCGTGTGCTCACCTCCGTCGTGTTTCCAAGTCACGTTCCAGGAACCGTTGCGGGTTATTTGGGAGACTTCGGTATCCAGACTTAAAGCGTCGCTTGGCAGACTCGCCGCGAGGGTCTCGGTCAATGTCTGCAAACCGCGGTGAAATGAAATGATCCCGACACGGGGGGGGGGGGCATTTTTGATTTTGCCGCGTTTTGACATCTTTGCGATCAATCCTCGGATAATCGATCCACGGCTCTGTTCGCTTTCCCAGAGCGTAGGAAAAGCATGGCGAGCGGAAAGCTGCGAAGGATCGCCCGCATAGACCCCACCGATGAATGGGGTGAGTGCGTAATCCACGATCTCGCGATCGAAATGATCTTCGATGAATTGAGCCAAACTCACATCATCGGGACGCTGATATGGGCGTCGAAAAAGTTCGCGGATTAAACCTATTTTTGCGCGGAAGGAAAATAGAGGCGTGGTGATTAGCGAAAGCGGTGAGCTTGGAGTCGCGACTGGCTTGCCCCCTCTTACAATATACCGCTTCCGGGCGAGTGGATTAGCTTTTACGCATTCATCGCTCAGTCCCAATTCGTGGATCAAGGCCATGACGGACGGATCGTTGGCTAACATGGAATTGGGGCCGCGTTCGCAAAGCCAGCCGTCGATGATGTCGGTGCCGATCGCGCCACCGATCCTATTCTGTTGCTCAAAAACCCGCACGCGATGGCCTTGTTTAGCTAAACGATGCGCGGCAGTCAGGCCGGTGATTCCGGCCCCGAGAACAGCGATCGATTTAGGGGCGATTTCAGGCACAGGGAAGGGCAGTTTGATTGTAGGGCGGGATCGCTGATTCCTTTCTACATCATTAGTCGGATACAGACGAGTGGGTCATTTCCATGAAGTGACGGTATCGACGAGGGCTTGCACGCACTCGATTTTGGCCTGGGGTGTGATTCCATGGCCGAGATTGAAAATATGACCATAGGAGCCGCGCATTGATTCGAGTAGTCGCGTGGCCTCTCGCGTCACGATCTCCGGGCTGGTCGTCATGAGCACCGGATCGAAGTTGCCCTGCACGGCGACGTTGTCGGGTAGTGTTTGCCGCACGATGGAGAGATCGCAGGTCCAATCGACACTCAATACTTTGGCGCCGCTGAAAGCCTGATCGGTGAAATGCGATGCGGTGCCTTTGGCATAGAGAATCACGGGAAACTCTGCGGGGAGGGCCGCGATGATGCGTCGGATCCATTGGAGCGAAGCGGCCTCGTAATCGGGACCGGCGATGATGCCACCCCATGAATCGAATATCTGAATCGCATCGGCACCGGCAGCGATCTGCATCTTGAA
>Ga0105055_10004230_pt1 | contig 21170 bp, 14 predicted proteins | sample BON03_FD_78090 | JGI IMG/M metagenome (GOLD analysis project Ga0105055, IMG submission 78090) | Freshwater microbial communities from Lake Bonney liftoff mats and glacier meltwater in Antarctica - BON-03 | ecosystem: Environmental > Aquatic > Freshwater > Ice > Glacier meltwater | place: Lake...
GTTCATGTTTTCAATAAAAGTGGTATATTTGAATTGACCAACTGCGCTAGGAGTGTAGCTTATTCTGATTCTTCTATGCGTGTATGGCGGTATCGTGATACCGATGGAGGCATTATCTGAAACATCATCATCGGTCTGTTCCTGCACCCCAATCAAACTGGGACTCAAACTTTGACATCTAAAACATAAATCAATATCGCTGCGGTTCCATACGTTGAGTTCTTTCCAATACGTTCGACCCAACAAACAATTATGAAATACCAGCTGAGACACATCGCATTCCAGCACGCTCTTGCATAGGCTCATGGTCACGTCGTATGTCTTGTAAACAGCGGAAGACGTGTGCACTGTGAGCTTGCCTCGCACTGGCAAACTCTTCCTGAAGTTGTGCTCTCTAACAGTCGTCGTCGAGGCCTTGATGCAGAAATACACCATTGATGATTGAGTCAACTGAATCTGAGACTGCCTTATGCTGGTACTGGACATCATCGAATTCCAATCATTATTTCTAAAACTGCAAGCTTCTTCCACCTTCACATCAAACCAATGTTCAATTGATATTCCATTGCTGCCCGGATCTTCAATTTGAAAAGATACGGTCGCCGATGTACCCTGTGATACTGGAATAGAGATGCTGGTGATAGTAGGACGAGTATCTAAATAAACGGAACCAACAACAACAACACCATGCTCATCCATTGTACAATCCCAAGCACAGGGTATTTAGTACTAATACAATGTATTAGGGTCTGAAACTAGATACCGTTACGAGCGATGGTTCCGTTGTTACTCCTGGTGCTGTCATTGATGGTGAATGTTGAAGGATGGATTCCTCAGAGTGATTGGGACACTGATGAATTAGTGCAAGGACTTCGACGATGCAATTTGAAGTCTGTCAAATTTAAACCCAGGACGTTTTCTAGTGTTCTTGAGACCACTCAAGTGCTAGCCCCTAGAAAGCTGTTAACAAAGATGTCGTCGACCCTAATGAATCGTGATGCACTTTTTATGGAACAGCAGCAATTGTGCTTCAGTGGAGGTGAGCTACTGTACTTTGATAGATGCGAATCATGGAAGAACAATACATGCATTTCAGAACATCCCAATCGTCAGCAATCACTCCGAATATTAACATTCCCGAATCAAATGTCGCAACTTTTTCAAAAGAAATCAAATCTATTAGTTAGCGAGGCCGTTAATGATCTAGCAGAAGGGGACACTACATATCCTACCAGCCTCGATATGTCGAAAATGCCGCCTGTTCCTGGCTCGGAGAGTCTCTCGGAACAGCCATATCTGTTCCGCATGTTTCAAAACCAATACGCGGAAATTAAAATAGTCGACTTTAAGGAGACCAGGTTCCCATCGAATATTGTCACAAGTAAAGATTTCAAATACTTTGCCTGGATTGAAAACATGCATCCTGACAGCAATAGCACCAATTTTATCAGAGTGGTTCAGACGACTTCCTCAATAGGTCTTATCCCTGATGAAAAAATGAATGGTGGAGAAGTGCTGGACAGGAATTCAGAACGAGGATCCGTCGGAGAGGCTAGTCGCGACTTGAGACGAAGCATGTTAGCGTTTTGTGGCAACGACCATATTGTCTACCAAGCTGACAAGCCAGGCGTCTCTGCAATCCTGCTTCGATCGATGGGAACCCCAGAAGATGTGTCTACTCTCGCTTTGCAGGCGAGACACCCGATTGTATATTCCGACTCAGAAAATGAATGCGTTGTTGCGTGGATTCAATCCAGCGAGGACTCCCATGAAGAAATAACAGTATTCAAACACAGTGATCAGGACAGCCATACGACCAACAGCGAATGGGTCACAGGATCCTATGATACCATTATTGATATTGCACTTGCTCATGGATTTGTATATATAGTCAGTTTCTCTGAAGAATTATCCATGTATAAGCTACGGTATGCCTTACAGGATTCTATGAATGAATTCACTGACGTTCCAAATGCTACTTTCGGCTCAAGAATTATGATCCATAAAAGTTCATTGTCCAGCTCATTTTTGCTTTACACCAAAATCAACGACACGGATTCCACTGCAAATCAGGTGATCCTACATACAGTCGACACGCTGAAGAACCACCACGAATGCCTGTTAGAATCACCAGAGTTGCGATCTGAAATCGACGATGGAACCACGTTAGGAGAAAAGGCCTCCAAAACGATCCTGCAACTATCAGTATACAATGACACAGTGGTTTGGTTGGCTCAATATAACGATGATCCTTCTAGCCAAGTGTTTGAACTACTAGATTTAGATAAAGACAATGATGGGCTGATTGATGCACTTGATGCTTTCCCATACAGTCACAGATTTACTGCAGACGCAGATGGTGATGGTTATCCTGATGAAGCAGATTTTGTATGGTCCCCCATGATGAACGATGATCTTTATATGTACGCAGCATTCGGAATCACAATGTTCGCCACAATGATGATACTGACACTACTCATCAAGTATCAAACACACACCGAGAGACAGCAAATGCTTGCTGCATCAGCCGAGGAGCTAAGCAATGATGCTACGGACATTTCTCTCACTGGAACTGTATTCTATGCAAGTAGACGGAATACGAATGCCAAAAAGAAATCCATCTACGGAGGAGGTAAAGTGTCTCCATACATTAGAAACACACAAGACAACATCGCGTTTTCAGAGAAGCAATTGTCGGGAGGGGAACATAAAGAGTATACGATGACAAAATCTGAAATGAACCTGCAGCGAATGTCCGTGCTAAGCTCTGTGGCGGAGACAGTAGTAATTCTACTCACAATAAGTTCCTTAGTGCTGGCTGTTATTCCATTTTTAGACCCGCAAGGCATGCGTAAGAGTTCACTTCAAATGCTGGTATGGGTTGATCTATTCACTATGGGTATATTCATTGTCGATTTGGTGGTCAGGTATTCCCTCCGCAACAGAAAGGAGATCCCATCTTTTCAAAGATTCGCATATGACAACTGGTACGATTTTCCAGCTATTCTCACTGAAATCCCGTTGACTTCAGTTACATTTCCGGAATGGTTGAGTTTCTTCAAGGTATTTCGGTTTATTAGGTTGTATCGCCGTTTCACACAACAAGCTATTTTCGTCTCATTGATGGTTAAACGACCCACTTTGTACCTAGGTGTACTGCTTTCTATTATTATTTCCATTTCTGCTGTCGTTTTGAAATTGTGCGAACAACATGAGCAACCAGTATTTGAATCGTATGGGAACTCTTTTTGGTTTATCATCGTCACTGTAACCACCGTGGGTTACGGTGACTTGAAGCCGGTTACTCTGATGGGAAGATTGTATACGTCGTTCCTTATGCTTGTAGGTATCGGTCTCATCTCTACACTGAGTGCGTTTACTGCCGAAATGATTGTTGGTATTGGAAAAACAGGAGCCAAAAAGGACGAATTAAGAGCCCAACTTATAAATAGGTTTAAAATGGTCAAAGTGGGATTGCTGCATATTTCAGAGCCATATAATCCATTGGCTGTTGTTTTAGAATCGATCCATCAAAAAAGCCACAAACCTGGAAGCAAGAAAAACCAGGAAGAACAATTCAACTTTCATATATTTCGAGCTGAATGGGCTGCTAAAGGGTATAACACGATAGAAAAACATTCATCGTCGACGCTGAACATCACCAAGGGAATGAAAAGCGACATTCTTCTTCCCATTGAGAAGATCATGGAGGGAGCAGGTGGGAAATTTAGAATTAGCGCTGTTTCTTCTCAAGCAGATATCATAAGAGCTGTTTCAAAAGAAACGGATCAGGAATATTTATTGCAAGTATTGCATCGTGGTCGTTTAAAATTGAATGAGACCATAGACGAAGTTGATAAAATAGATGGTAGTATGAAATCTCTGGCCAACGATATAGCGATTACTCCTCGAACTAGATTGCATTTCCTCATGCTTCGTTTTGGCTTCAGCAAGACACTTGGGAATTTTGAAGAACTAGTAGAAGAAGTTGGGGATATTTTGTTTGAACCTGCCCGTCAACAAGGCATAGCGATTGAAAAAGTGTTTGCAATTCAAAAATTCCAGATTCTGAATCCAACGCATTTATTTTACTCCTTTGATTGTTCCGATCCTATGCATGAAAAGCTGGTCCGACTGGATGATTATCTATTACTCTATGGTCTAACCACCAGGGTAGATTACAATGAGTTCTTTCGAGAAATTCAAATCCTCCTGCTGTTACGGGAGCGGGTGGAGACGGTCAAATGGGCCATCGAGAACTTAGAGTACAAAAATCAGTCTCATATTCCAGAGCCAGTTCGAGAAGATATCGTCCCTCCGCTCAGTAACATGCCTCAATCAGAAATAGTTTTTTTCAATGCTGAAACAGAAAGCTCAGCGCCGTCAAGAGCGGGCACCACCGAAAAGAACACCAGAGGACGCAGGGGTTCTGTGTCTCGAACGGCGAAGCGAGCATCAATATTCTAAATAAATAACTAGTTAATCAAGGCTCTAATCCAGAATCTATTGCTGAAGCTCGCCTCACGGAGAAATCGTTTAGCGACCCGTATCCTCTATCTTCTTTGGTGACCAGAGATGTTTCTTCATCGTCTTCGTCAGCAACAGAAATAGATTTCAAAATGCCTTTGCGTAGGTTCCTTGCTTCCTTCAAACGGCTGTCAAGCTGATCATTCACCGGCTTCCACGAGTCTGTTTCATCCTGAATTTCGCTTTTCAATATTTCCTCAAGAAGATCTTCCAAAGTGATGATACCAACAACATGTATGCCTCGTTGGTTTGTTGTGCTTAAGCCAATGCTATGACCTCTACTGCGGAAGTCTGTATCCTGGTTTTCAGAAGGTTCATCCCCGACAACGACAGCCATGTGAGACGTGCCAGTTCGAAATTGTCTTAAAAGATTAAACAAAGGAACTCGTTCAGTAACTTTTAAAACAGGAACAAGTTGGAGATCTTTCACGCATAGATGCTTTGCAGGGTCTATTCGAATCAGGTGTTTAACTAACAAAACACCTAGGATATTGGTACGCTCGTTTTTCCAAATAGGAATTCTACTATGACCACAATATTGCAATTCTCGAAGCACTGAATCAGTCAATGGAGAATCAAAAGGAAGCGAGAAAACATCCTTGATAGGTATTAAAACATCGTGGACGTTCTTATTGTACAGCTCGAGAGCACCTGTAATAACATCCAGCTCATCATTTGAAATGACCCCCGTTTCTTGTTCCATAACAAGATCTCGAAGACCTGACCGCGTCCATCGCTTTGAATGAGAAGCTCCGAGTGAATAGTCCAAGAAACAGGCGATGGGATAGGATATTGGCAGTATCAACACCATCAGCACCCAAACAAGAGGAATAAAAGCACATGCGAAATCTCCGGGCCACTTCAAACAAACCGCTTGAGGAATAATTTCCCCAAACAGAACCACCGCGCTTACCGAAAGTACAATCGCCGCGAATTTAGGAACAAGAACGTCCATGAATATAGGCAATGCTTCCATTGCGAGAGCGTTCCACACTAAGAGCGTCACGAGAAGCAAATGCCTCCTCCGTATGAGTGGAAGTATCATGTCCAGTAGTACGATCTTCAGAGAGCTGGCATCTACTTTCATTCCTTCGATGGTGATGCGATCTAGTTGCATCAGTCCCTGTTGAAGGCCGCTCATGATGCCGCCCATGCAAACAAGGCATATGCATATGCCTACATACAAAAAGAAATTATCTTCACTGGGTCCACTCCATGGATCCGGTCCGTCTTGAAGCACCGGCATTTTATCACTTGTTAAAGGACACGAAAAAAATAAAAAATCGTTACATTCATATTTGTAGTAAGGATGAATGACAGACGAGAAGGACGACACTCTCGTATATCGAGCACACTGGAAGAACTTCTTAACATAGGTGGGTCTGAAGATCAGTCAACGGGAGACCCCAAAAAAGAGTTTCGTATCATTTTCATCATTTTGTCTCCTGCCGTTCTTGGTACTTTTGTTGTCTTAGGGCTGTATTGGGAGGGTGACATGGGATGTTCATCTCCGCTTCAGATGTGGTGCTTAGTTGAAGGTTGCAGATTACTAGCATCTATTTTCCACTCTTGGCAAGTCCAACGAGACTTGGAACGAACTGAAACAGAGATTATTAGTTGGGTTCACATAGGACGACTGCTTAGCTTGTTTTCTTATGTGTGGTTTGTTATAGGACATGTTTGGTTCTTTCAGGCGCTAGACAGCCCTTGTGCGTGGTCGCCTGTTTTCAACCTCACTGCCGCTCTTATAATCCTTCAATACACATTGATGCTTCTCCCTTTGATCATACTTTTGATTATCACTCCCTGTCTCTGTCTGTGTGCCCCGTGTCTACTACATCGATATTGGAATAGAGATAGGAGCACCGAGAAGGGAGCTAGTCGTAAACAAATTGGAGCGCTTCCTACCCAAACCTATGTGAAGCACCGAGGAACCAACTTGCAAGGGGATCAATGCGCCATCTGCTTGGCCGTCTTCAACAACAAGGACACTATTAGGATCATGCCTTGTGATCACATACACCATAAAAAATGTCTCGATAACTGGTTACTGCTTCAAGGGACTTGTCCGGTCTGTAGATATGATATTACCAACGAATCACCAGTTGAATCATCAGATGACTCCATTATTGAAGTGCAGGACGAACCAGAGGTGGTAAGAAGTAGACAAAATCCTTCGCACCGGAGTTCTTTAACAAGAACTGTGTCTGATTTGTCTTTGGATTTGACGCCTAGAGTGCAGGACGAAACCCTATCCTCGTTGGAGACTGCTGTTGCTGTCTCTAGAAGAGTTGCAGCCCCGCGATTTTTATTTTCTTTGCGTCGGTATTTTCTGCGGCAATCCTCTCACCCTGATGCTATTCCAGAAGAGACATCAGGAGTGCATATGAATAACATGTAATTATATATATATAAATAAAGTGTCCATACAAAAATGATTGACGTTAATTAATATTTCGAGGAACAATTTAGTAATTACCATCTCCCCCTCCAAGTAGATCAACGTCTCCTTGAATCTCTCCGCCTTCTACTTCTTCTTCTACAATTTCAGGGGCGTTACCATTACTGTGCAATGGAGTTCCTTTAACAATTGCATTCAGTTGGTATTCAAACTGACCAGTAAGGTTCTTTCCTCTCCCGAAGGTTTCATACCAAGCAATTTTTCCATCGCGTCCCACGATGATGGTAAGACCTACACCAACAGTTGATTTTCCCATTACGGTCTTGAGAGATGCATTAAGAGCATGTCCGGCATCATAAGCTACAGGGAAGTCAGCGCGAATGTTGGCTCCTGATTCACCGTTAGGACCTGTTTGCTCCTTCATGAAAGTTCCATTGTACTTCTTGTACCATTTTTCAGCGTCAGCTTTGTCGTGGTCACGACTAATAGCAACAAAATTGCAGTCATCCTTGTATTTTTGGTAGAAATCACTCAGCACAGTTAGGGTCACGTAGTCTGCTTTGTTCAGGTTTCCAAAGTGAGTAATCACGGTAACTTTGCCTCCACCAACATCGAATGAATCTCCTCCAATGAATTCGAGGCCAGAGAGGCTAGGAGCGTCTTTGCCTATTGCTACATCGTCATCGTAACAGATAAGTTCGGCGGCTTCTGCTGGAACAGGTCCTGGTGCGGCTGGTGCGTCAGTCATTGTCTCCTCCACTAATTGATTTGTGCGTAAAAAAAACAGATTCAGATTTCAACCATTTTTTTTAAGTGTGGGAAATCGCGAAGGATGCGAATAGAATCCCAAAAACACCACCAGCAAAAACCTAAGGATACATTTAATTATCTTGGCATAAAGAGACCAAGAAATAAAACGTACTTGTTCAATCGTGTGTGGTGGTTTGATTTCCCCGTCCACATGCACACAAAATACTCCAGCATGCTTCGTACGCGAAATTGAAACCAAACACGCGACTGAAATTATATACACTACAGATAAGAATCGAGGCAATCCTTCCAAGTCTATAAAATTCAATAGCATCGTAGCCATAAACCAAGAAGTTTGCGCATGCCCACTCGGCATGCCGGATGTCGAGCTGATTTTTGGTCTATGAGAAGGGTAAATACCCGTATCCATCGCACCTACAGGCCGACGAACAATTGACAGCGGAAGAATACGTTTGCCCAAAAACTTAAGAGCGTGGTTGCTTGCTTCATTCAAGACCAAAAGTCCAACGAGTCCGAGTGCCTTTGAGCTAGCAAAAACAATACCATATGACAGAACACTAACGTATGCAGTATATGGAAGAGTTCTCACTGCACCATCGATTTTTGTTGTGTTTAAATATATGTATTAAAATAAAATCTGTTACGCACCTACATTCGCAGGCAACGAAGCCACATCTTGCTTTTCCGTACTCATTTTTATTTCAAACCCACAAGTTTTTCAAAAGTGTCGTTTATCATGGATGATTCATTGGGAGTCGTGGATCTATTTTCGAAAGACAGGGAAACTATAAAGTATGCACTTGAACTGGCATGGAAAGGTGAGGTGTCACCCGTGTGGCATGATATACTTCTGGTTCAGCCCTGCAGTGAAAAGGAATTAATAGATGTGCTGCTGGCTGCCTCTCTAGTTGCTCGAACATATCCGGGATCATGCAAATTACTAATGAAACTTGCTGGGGAAACAACTATCTCTGAATTGGCTCTTTGGCTACTCACAATAGCCCTGTTGATAAATCAATCTTCACGCGAATGCTTGTTTAAAGAACTTTCCAAGAACATGGTGAACGACTGCGCGATTAAATGGTTCAAGATAATGCATCAAATGAATAAAGAAAATATGATTCGCGAGTTTTGCATCAAGGAAAAATTGGTCACAGACTTGGTCAAGGATGAACTGTTTCAAATGTTTGTTTTCACGCAGTTGAAAGAATCCCTTTCGACTAACGATCCGTTGCACCTAGTGCGGTATTGGGTTTCTCTTTTAGTATCAAACCCGAAACCTGAGTACAACGTTGGTTTTTTCGAATGCTGCTGTTCCTATTTCTATATCCAAGTCTGTGATGACGATACGATTCAAGCACTTGCCAGCATGTGCCCGACCGAAGAGAATCCTTTCGAAAATAGGCTGAGAGCAGGAACTGATATGGAACAATATTTTGCTTCCGCTTGTATCATCACTCAGTTAAAATGCAACAAGGAGATAAATATCTTGTCTCTGGTAGACACTTTCGACACTTACATGCGTAAGGATACAGGTCGTTGTCTAGCTGCTGTCCTCGGTTTCACTGGAGAGCATGAGACGGTAGTCAAATCAATCGTGTCCAGCATATGCATCATGACGCATCATTTATCTGCTGTAGGATTTCTAGATCGATGTTCTTTATCTGATAACAGTCTTGAGAGTCTTCCTTTGGTGCTGAAAATGGTTCACCAGATTCATCTGTCAACTATTCATATTTGTCCACAATGTGGAATTTCACTTGAGAATGGCCATGCGAGAAATTTGATTCTGGGGGGCCTTCGGTTGCTTGCAACAAACCCTGAGAAGTTCTTGCTAAGATGCGATGGTCAGCTCCTTATCGACCTGGCTTATGCTGTTGAATTATGGGATCTACCCTTGGACAAGACTGACGCGTGGACATTGTGCTATATACATCATTTATTTTCTCACTTCAGTTCTGAAGTTTTCACCCTGAACGAAAAGATACAGTTGTTATTAAGGATTCAATCTCGAGTGAGTGTTGGATACCGTGCCGTATACATGATCGCTGACTGCCTGCGGGTTTGTGCAGATGTGCAGAACAGTCAAGTCACCGATTACGCTTTGACTCTTTTGGACGAGGTTTCTAAAAAAGAGTTCTTCGAACAGGGAGTCTCGACTACTGTTTGGCAACATTTAGAATTGAAGAGCCTGATGAATGTGGACTTTATTTTGAATCATGATCCAACACCATCCACCATAGAACGTTCCACGGTTTCGGCTTTTGGCTTTTTGAAGTACGAGTTGAATGACTCTCTCAAATTGGTAAATGGTTTTCTACTCAAGTATGTTGACTGTAAAATAGAGAATTGCAAGATTTCGAGTCATGCCTTGCAATTAGTCTGCTCAGGGAAATTTCTGGCGCCGTCATCCGTGAAAATACTTATGAATATTGTGTTTTCTCCCTCCCAAAGTATCTCGGATACGGTTCGATACTCTGAATTTGTATTTGAAAACTTTTTGAAAAATGATGTACGTGAACGGGACGCGGTCAAAGCAAGCCTAGCTGCTACATTGGATTTCCTGTCCAGTGTTATTTCGACTACCATAGCGCTGCCCCATCTTTTGCAAGTGAATTTCCAAGTTTATTCGTTGCTCGCTAGTTTCAAGGATATAGCCGTAATCAAATTGCGAAACAGGGTGCTGAGCCTTGCAGCCACGTTGTTGACTTTAAACGAAAGCACCATGGATAAACTTCCATTTTGTCACTTTTCACCTCAAGCTGTGGAATGGATGGTGACCCATATCAGCAGAGAAAACAGGACGAAGAAACCTGGAAAAGAAATTCAAGCATGGGCTGATTGTAGCGAAGTAGACATGGTTGCTGTTTTCAAAGCCACTTTCAATCTCGTTCACAAGCTGGAAAGTTTGATAAAGCAGGTTGATGACCCAAGAAAATCTCAAATTATTGTCCATTTGCAAAGAAAGTTATCGCAGTTTCAATCTCGCTTTTCAAAAATTATTCGAAATACGCTAATTTCGCTTGAGAATCCACGTAGTGGCCCGGTTTCCAATGTTTTCAGCAAGAGTTCCGTTGAAAAGATTATTCAGCTTTCTCACTGTCCTTTAGATGCGCCACCAACCCAGGTGAAGAAAAGGAAAGTGAACCGTCTACGAAGTAATAACGCATTTGTGGATGCCGCGTTGGAACACGAAGCAGATGACAACTACGTTGATCTGGAAGACTTCATTGTTTGTGACGACGATATGAATTATTATTAGACACGAATTCTAATTCAAGTTCATTTGGTGAATAATTCATCTGCTGGGGCAACTTCGGAAGACCTTAGAAAATTTGATTTTTATATCTAGATATGCATACCTGGTACGAATTGAATTTGAAATTTGAATTGCAATTGTAGACACTGAAATTGGTACAACACCATACATTTGAGGTTGCGATAGTAGATCACTTGAGCCTTTTGTTCACCGACGGGTTTTAATGAAGTTTAAAGCGGTGGCAGACTTTGACACCAATGTAGAAGTTGAAGGTATTTCTTCCGATGATGAAGACGATCTTAATAATGATATTTTTGCCAACGTGAAGCGTCAATCAGTCTTCTTGATGAAACCTAGTGAACAGGATGTAGCAGCGGAAAACAAATGGGCAGTTCGAGAGCCGGAAGATCAAGAATCGAAACTGCATCTTCAAGTTGGTTTGAACGAGTTGCCCTCTGTGAAATCCATGCTAGACCAAGAGTTTAACAAGGTGAAAGATGGAAAATTTATTTCTAGTATAACTAAGGAACAACGATTGAAACAGGATAAGAGAGAGGGTCGTGTTAGAGCGTGGCACGAAATGCAAAGTCACGAGTTAACAGAAGAGAATAAAAACGATTTGGTGGCGTTGCAGCTCCGAAGATTCATCGATCCGAAGCGACATTATAAAGGTAACGACAGTAAAGGACTTCCAACATCTTTTCAAATTGGAACAGTTGTTGAAGGATTAGGGGATTACAAATCTGATAGACTAACACGCAAGGAAAGAAAGCGCACATTTGTGGAAGAAATTATGGCGGATGATAGGTTGGAAGCTTATTCTAAACGTGTATTCAGAGATATTCAGAGCTCCAAATCATCAGGAGGTAAAAACCACGAAAAAAAACGAAAGAAGCAAATGCAGCAATACAAGGATCAACAACGAAGGAAGAAGCATTTTCAGAGCAAGCAAGGTTTAGAATAAATAAACATAATTACATTATACTTGAAATCCAATTGCAGTAGCTGAAATGGAGTCTCCAAGACCCACAGTCTGAACTGGCGAATTGCATGTTAGTACTGGAGCGAGTTCGAAATGAATGTCGTTTGATATCCAGGTTGCAACAGGCGCAGAAACGGTGATTGTCACAGCGCTTTCCTTCGTCGGATGAATACTAGTCGGCATTTGAAGACTTATTTGTTGATCAGTTAGATCCGTTGAGTTACATGCCCTTTCTGAAGCTTTAATAGATCCAGCAGCAACCGCTGAAGCAGGGTTAGGCCACCTCTTCATCCCATGGTTCGTTTGCGCGATGATGTGGTAGCCCAAACAATGGAAATGCAATCTATTCAAGGATCGAGTACCTCTTGGAATACTCGTGAATATGTGTTCGATTGCTAGTGACACAATAGCCACATCGGGTACTGAATCTCCAAGTGACTCATGTTTCAAATCCAAATGCTTCGAATCCAGCACGTCAAACAAACTAGCAAGTTCCTGCTCGTTGAGTCCTATCGAATCTACATGGGGCAATATCTGGTTAACGATATCATCTAGCAGACTCGCGTCTCCAATAGAAGCTAACTCTGCATGCACACGTGTCGCCTTAGGGATATTTCGGAAACTTGTAGATATTTCTTTCAATCTAGCTTTTCTAATAGGTACTTCCTGTGAATCCAGCATGTGAAATCCAGAAGCGACCAGTAGATCGTATGGCTTCGGACCTTGAAGCTCTTTGTGAAGGTTGTCCATTGGAGCCAGAAATGCGTTACTCAAGTCGTGCGAGACGATGAAGCGGTTTGCTCGACTCGCCACTCTATGTCCCCAGCTATCTCCTTTATTATACTCCATAATCAAATGAATTTCATCTGACCTGATAGGAATCACAGACGAACCACCAACTTTGAAATCCGTCGCCTCATCATGACCAACAGTCCGGAGATGCGGCGACAATAACTGTTTCATGAACTGCCCAACTTGCGCTCCTAACACCACATTCTTAAATCCCCAATCTCGCACTAAAACATCCGCCATCAGTGCTGCGTTCCCTCCCAAGGCCTTTCGATGAGGAGTACGTCGCAAGGCATCCTCCAAGATATCGAACGTCTCCCTAACCGTAACGGCTCTTTCACCTGCTTTACCGAAATGAAATTCCAAGACGCTAGCTAAATCTTCTATTGATGAAATGACGGAAACATCTTTGGACTGAGAGGGTGAAATACCGGCGGTTTTGAATAGTGATAGAGTATCTACTATTGCATCCAGGCATCCATTGTAGCCTAACGCCACCCGAGCGTCGTGACGAGGAGAGGAAGAATCACGGATTCTTCGAAGACCATTCAATAATTCCAAGTTGGAAAACTGGTGATAGAAACTGATGTAATACCATCCCAAGAACGCAGCAGCGATTGCAGGCAGAATCATTTTTCCAAAATAATAGTATCATGGTCTACCCGTTCATAACAACGTGCATGCGGGGATGCTCCATTTCGGCTTTCCGTTTCATTGATAAATAAATTAAAAATATATCGGTGGATATAAAATTGAAGAGAACTCATGATGTTGTTTTAGAAGAAAATATTCCAGCTTTAGAATCCATCAAGAGGTCGAACGTTATTTAAAAGTTCTTAAAAATTAGAAAACTGGAATTCTAAAGGATTGAAAAGAGTGTACACTAAAGGAAAATCAAATGTAGGCCATCTTTGAAGGATCAGCAAAATCAAAGTCGTTGGTTTTGTTGGGCATTTTTTTCTTCGTATCGTATTTTCGCTTCTTCTTATCAGAACCATCATCACTTCCTTGAACTACAGATATACTTTCAGTATTACTAATCTTTGCTTTATACTTTGCGTTCTCTTCTATATACCCAATTAGATCACGTTGGTATGCCTCTTCCCACTTCTTCTTGTTCTCATCGTCCAGGTCTTGCCACATCTTGGCTGCAATTTGGAGTTTTTCTTTGTGAAGAATATTAGGATGCATTGCTGATATTTGCGGAATGCACGCCTTCTGAAACCTAAAGTATGCACTCTCAGGACGTCTAGGCTGGTCAGGGTCTCGTTCCTTCTTTTTCTTTCTTTTCTTCGTATCGTCACCGATGGATAAATCTCCTTTTAAGTCACCAGCTAGGTCACTGAATATCACTTCAAAACGGTCAAGCAAGATGCTTGCTTGCTTGCACAACTTGGACAATTCATTGAAACCTTTTCCTGCAGTATCCATATTATTTAAATGTGCCACTGTTCCCTTCTGATGACAAGGTTTGAGGAAAACCCAAAACGATCGTTAGCCACCAATGGAGCGACCGTTGGTTAACAGTAGTTAGATCCTATATGAATACATAACAGTAGGTAATACATGTATCAAGGAGATGTAGATACTACCTAGTTCAAACCCTAGAATCCACAAGGAGGATATTCGACCAATTTAAATATTTTTCCGACGGAAAGGATAAGTCCCCCTGGAATATTCAATGAATTTTTTTACGTATTGGATCTAAAGGAATCGAGAGAACTTCTATCAGATGGCCCCAGTCACTCCAGAATTAGTTATTGTGCACCCGCTTGTTCTGTTGAGCGCTGTTGATCACTATAACCGAGTTGCCAAGGATTCCAAGAAACGAGTCGTTGGTGTTCTTCTTGGGGAATCATTTAAAGGTCGAATCGATGTCTCGAACTCGTTCGCTGTTCCGTTTGAAGAAGATGCAAAAGAATCAAACATTTGGTATCTAGATCACAGTTTTCTTGAAAGTATGAGTCAAATGTTCAGAAAGGTGAATGCGAAAGAACGTATAGTCGGCTTTTACAGTACAGGACCTAAAATAAGATCCAACGACCTCGAGCTTGATACTCTGTTTAGAAAGTACTGTACAAATCCTGTTTTAGTAATTATCGATATCCGACCGGATACTCAAGGCATACCAACACAGGCGTACTATTCGGTAGAACTTGTTGACGATTCAAAAGAGACGTGTAGGACATTTAAGCACTTGGACTCCATCGTGGAAGCATATGAAGCCGAGGAAGTCGGCGTGGAACATCTCTTGAGAGATATTAATGATCCGACTGTTAGCACCCTGGCCTCGAAAGTGCAACACAAAATGACCGGACTTACAAGTCTGCGAGACAAATTGGAAGAGATGCACGAATATCTTGGCAAAGTGTGCCGTGGGGAAATGCCAAGGAATAATCAAGTTTTGTACAATTTCCAGGATGTTTTCAATCTCTTGCCGAATCTCAATGTTGAATGTTTGGTCAAATCATACTTTGCGAAGACGAACGACATGCACTTGGTCATCTACCTTTCCGCTTTGATTCGTTCAATAATATCGCTTCACAATTTGCTCAATAACAAAGTTAAATACCAGGACTATGCCAGCGCAAATTCTGTGAAAAATTCTGAAGCCATCGAATCAAAATAAAATATCTTCTGATTTCCTTTTTATGTGTGATCACTATGAAGCTCTTGCTCACGAGTACAAGGTGTTAAATGCCGATAGAAAGTCCTATATATCCGCCGAGGTTATTGGAGGTAATTTACTCCCTGGTGCTAAAGTAGTCAAGGTGGCCTTCAAAAAACGCGACTTGACTGTTTTGAAAGATGTTCATGCAACGAACCAGTATCTTCTATCTTCCTCCACAGTGCGTTTGAATAGTGTGCCTGAAGATTGCGCTGCTGATACCATAGAGTCTTATGCTCCTCTTTCAGGAAATAAATGTGTTAGAGTTCGAACTGGAGATAGAGACGACGGCGACGTATTGGAGGCATGGAACGAGAGGGGGTTGGAGAAATGCCTAAAGTTGAAAGGAATAACCTCGAGAATATACAATGATGCAGTTTTTGGTGGGATTAAGTGGAATACAAATGAAACCAAAGTGATATTCATCGGGGAAATTCCTAAACCCAAGGATTTTAAAAGTCATTTCGAAAAAATCGATGCTGCTGATGGCAAGAAAGCCTTGATGTCGGAAAAGTTTGAATATCAATCAGACTTTGGTGAAACTCTGGAGAACAAGATATCTCCTGCTATATTTGTGTATGACTTGGTCGAAAACTTGGTGCACAGGGTTGACGGGATACCTGACAATCTTTTCCCTCAGAATCCTTGTTTTGATGAAACTGGTGTTGGCATCGTATTTCAAGCGGTAGACATGCCTGTGAAAAAACTTGGGTTGAATTTTTGCCTGAATCGACCAACGGGTTTATACCATATCCCTAATTGGTGTTCTACATTGAAACCTGAAATCATTTCACTCACCTCTGATTTATATCTGGCTTTCAATCCTGTTTTCTCTCCTGACTTTTCTAAACTTGCATTCTTTGGGAGACGATCTGTTTTCAATGGACACAGTTCTTGCTTTGAACTTTTCTATCTGTCGTGGCCAATGTCTGATCGTAGGTGCCGTTCAGCGATACCTTTAGTTGAAGAATACCCGATTGGAGATGCTGAATTCGCTGGAATATACGGTTACCATGCGACTCTTGCGAAAACAAATTTCGTTTCTTCGTTTGAAATCGTTTTTGAATCCATGGTTAACGCCCGAAGTTGCATCTTCCTGTTGAATCTGAAGACCTGCTTGATTCGTCCTCTTTCTCAGTCCAATGATCCTTTTTTTAAAGGAGAATACCATATTCTTCATGTATCAGGTGGCATTATTGTTTATACCTTTCAAACATTTCGCGACGTGACTCCAGCTGTTTGGACCCTGGAAATCACTGAGACCTCGACAGCGTATAGAATTCTGGAATACTCGGTGAGCTTCAGTTCTATTATTCAGCAGGAGGAGTTGATTCTTGAGAATGGAGCTCAAGCTTACTTGTGCTATGCGAATATAATGGGACCTATGCTGGTACTGCTTCATGGAGGCCCATTTGGATGCTCCTCGCGAGATGCGCTTCCTCTAGAGCATCTTTTGTTCCTCGCACAAGGTTACACGTTACTTGTGGTGAACTATCGAGGCTCTTCTAGCTTGGGAATGACCTTCATGGATTCGTTGCTTGGACAAATAGGAAATTTTGATGTGCATGATTGTGGCGAATTGACTTTGATGGCGGTTGCTAAATTTGGAGGGAAGGTGTTTGACGCTGAGCGCATAGGAGTTTACGGTGGTTCTCACGGTGGGTTCTTAACTGGATGGATGATTGGACACCCAAAATACAAGCGTTTGTTTCAAGTGGCTTGTTTGTGGAACCCAGTGCTTAACATGAGCTTCATGATTGGAGTAACGGACATTCCAGATTGGGTAACTGGATGCGTCAAAAATGAATCTGAGGGATTTTTAAATTATGACGAATCGATTAATTCCGCGATATTCAAAGCGAGTCAATTTTCTGTTGTAGACAATGTGGAAGTACCGGTGTTGCTGCTACTTGGCGGAAAGGACTTGCGGGTACCGCCGAACCAAGGAATTCAATACTATAACGCGCTGAAAAAAAGGGGGTTGCATACAAAGTTGTTTTACTACCCAGACGGAGGTCACGCTATTGCTCCTGTGGAATGCAACGCTGATGCGAATTTGAATATTGATGCGTGGTTTCGTAAATATCTTTTCCGAGTTTAGTTTCATATTGACATACAGTTGTGGTATAATTTATGAGGTCCTAACAGGTCGACGAGGTATCCGTCTATGCACATTGTAATGTGGCAAGCAATCTGCTCCGAGAACAAATCCAATCTCAGAAATCTATTTGAAGAATATAAACACGAAGCTATTTGTCCTTGATTGCATCAAGAACCAGTATCGAAGCGATGCAAAGCTTCCATCAACTCTTGGATATTTGGTTTGGTCGTTAAAACTCGTGTCAAGCAACATTTATCCAATGAAAAATCCGCATTTAAATCTACTTTAGGCCCTTAAGAACTGTTCATATGGGGGACCTCCCTGTAGCATCCGGATTCAGAGACAGTCTGTGCAAGCACTATGTACTTTTCAAATGCACCAGCAAATAGTACCGTACTTTTTTTTGGCTGTGATGCGGTTGGTTGGTTGATAGCGTAATAGAAATATAGAATAGATACTCTTCGCTGGTTCATTTGTAGTTTGACCGATTCACACCGGGAATAAGACATTGATTGATCAATCACTTATTATTAATCAATAAGACGACGACGGGCCGACAATATTATTATTTGAAAGAGCCAAAGTTGTGCACTCCTCAGAACCACTAAATCGTGATAAATATGTTACAATTATAAAATTGAATTGAGAACTTCAGGACGTAAACTTTTAATTAGAACTTGTTGTGTCTCTGTTTGAACGATGTCCTCCCCAGAAACATACGCTGACAAGGTGGCGAAGCGCACGGTACCGGTACCAATGAAGACAGGCTCCAAGGATACCTTCGGAAAGGTTGAGGTCCCCAAAAGACTAGTTCCAAACATTCCGCCAAAGATTATCGAAGTCCTTCCACCACCCACGCCAATTGTCCAAGGAAGAGCACCAGTGCCAGTGAAAGGCAGCGAAAGCCAGTAGTACTAAATCCGATCCAGGCTCAACAATACGCTTTTAGGTCTCACAACCATGCTATTGACACGAAAACTGGAAGCTATTTAGATCAAGATCCATTCCCGAGCCCAACAAATACTAGCTTTTTGGACTGTCAAAGCAGGGCTACTGAGCAACAAGATTCATTTCCACATCATCCGCTGGCACTCAACTTGACTGAGCTTAATGACAAATCAACGAAGAAGAATGGTAGTCTTCAAGAATCAGAATATTCAAAAAATATTCCTCTCTCCATCGTCGTTCACTCAGTGTTCAAAGACTACATCAAATTAGAGAGTAACCTTCCAAGTTCTACTACTCAAGAATCAAGTTCTTGCGTGATTACCGAGGAGAAACATGATGTTTATATCGTTCATGAAAGTGAGAGGAACCGTATTCATATTGACCGTGTTACTAGACATGGGACAATTTATGGAATGTTAGAAATCGAGCTATTGTTGAGATTATTCATATTGCTTGCAAGTTCGTACGACTTTGTATTGTGACTAATGGCCTTTTTAGTTCTAATACAAAACATCATATCGATGATAATGGAGGACGGAGGGAAGCTCCTTGCCATCCTACCCATACTTGCCGTTATAATCTTTGTTGCATCCCATATCCTTCAATTATTTGGTCGCTTTGATTGGGAGGGTTCTATCGGAAAGGTTGAATACTTGAACCAGAGCTTTGCAATCAATTGGGTTCGTGGATTTTTCCGGTTCATTCTTGTCTGTTGTTCAGCAACCGAACAAGATCTTGAAAATGCTGCATCACACCTTGCGCAACCGTTGATCTTTGTTTTTTTGTGCTTCATTCCCTTGATAGCTGGTTATGCATCCTCAGATGGATCGGTATTTGATTTTATACGTACTACTCAGCTGGTTTCCTTCGAGTCGGTCTTTACCATTGTCTGCATATACCTTGTAGATGCTCTCTGGGTGCGCTTTAAGTTTATTAGGGATGCTAATAAAGCGCGGGCCCAGGAATCTGACCGTTTATCTTTCTTCGAACGACGTATTAAATTTACTTTCTCGTCTTTGATAGAAGTTGACAAAGTAAATGTCTCTCCAAATGAAACGCCTCGTACTAGTGAATGCTGCCATGTTTTTGATATATTTGAAGGAAGCTCATGCTGTACCGCGCTCAAAAACAACATATACCCCATGGCGGATGAGAAAGTTCTCTTGCTGTCGGATTTCCAAGTTAAACCCGGAAATCAGACTACTCCACTCGGTTTCGAGTTTCTCCAGCGTCTAATTATCATTTTGTGTGTCCTTATTACGATCATCATTATATCTGTCTCCTACTTTCATGGTGGATGGACTTATGTGATTTACGTGGGGTGCTACTATGCTCTCCCGGCGATCTCAAAATTAATATCCGAATTTTGAAGCGCGTAGCAAAAAGTTGAACGATTTAAAATGTGGTGATTTGATTGATGTGAGGTATACTGATCACGATATTCGCGAGACGGTATCTAATTCCATTAGTGAATGTCGATGCGAATGTTCAAAAACAAATTCCTGCACCCGATTCTCGTATAATGAAAAATCTAAACAGTGTTTTTTGAAGAAAAAGGCAGCATATTTGGGACCTGATTCAACCGCAGGTTCAGTAGAAGCTCTCTATTTTACATCTGGTTCTCGAATTTGTGAAAATGACAAGTGTGTACCAACTCAAAATTAAAATCAAACGTTTTTCTTCCACAGTTTTAGTTTCGAATAGAAGTTCCCTCCACCATTTGCGTTTATATCGTAAACAGAATAATGAGTTCCCTCGTGAGCAACTTACTAGTTTAAAAGAATCTAGATAGAGCAGATGAATATGAAATGGATCTCGAACTCAAGGGCGAAGAACTTAATAGCGACGACGTCATTGAAAAGTACTTGAGAACGGGGTTGGGGAATCTTTTATTCGAGTGTATTTGAGAGTAGTCGAAAAGTAACATGATGACCAAGCGGCGGATTATGTTCGGATTGCGACCCAATTAATTAATGCCGGATCTACTTGAGCTCGGTCACGCATGAGCCAGCAGCAGTCAGTAGTGAAGAAGATCCACTAAAGATTTTAGAACGCAAGTTGCGTTTTGATTTCTTAAAATAGGCCGTCATTGAAACTATCGGCAACCAGGATTTCCGCTTCATCATGGAAAAGCAATTAGTTGTACGAGACGACAAAACGGAGCAGCATAAGGTGGAGACATCTTGCGCCATTGTTCTGATGAGTTCGCACTATGACCTTACTGCAGACGAGACTATTCTTCACTTCGAAGTGGAGGCGGAAGAAAGTCGTTCCCGTCGAACCATGGCGGAACCCACCATTTACCTTCCAGCGATTTTGTGGTTTCTTGTCTCGTGGCCTTCTTGTTTATAGAAAAGAAATATCAATTTAACAAAACGAGTCAATGTTTCCTTCGTACAGTGGCTGGCTCTCGGGTACGCAGTGCTGGCTATCAAGCAGACACCGCCACGATGCGAAAGTTTATCTACTCGGAGAAAAAGTCTTTGTTTTGGAGACAATAGGGGGGAAACATTTCCAGAATTAGAGAAAGTTCGAGATATGGTACAGAAACTTATTAAGAAATTCAAGCAAAGCTTCGTGGCGTCTCGAAAGATTAAACGGAGAAAGACGAAACAGATTTAGTTTTTGCATTTTAGGATTTGTACAAACACCAACTACGAAATTGAACAAAGCGAGTTGAACAAACGTGTCAAGAGTTTATAGCTGCTGATTCCTGCTCTCATA
>Ga0105055_10004232_pt1 | contig 21163 bp, 20 predicted proteins | sample BON03_FD_78090 | JGI IMG/M metagenome (GOLD analysis project Ga0105055, IMG submission 78090) | Freshwater microbial communities from Lake Bonney liftoff mats and glacier meltwater in Antarctica - BON-03 | ecosystem: Environmental > Aquatic > Freshwater > Ice > Glacier meltwater | place: Lake...
GCCGATGTTGGGCGAGGTGGAGGCTTGGATGCACGCCCGACTCCCCGGCGCCTCCGGCAAGTCGTCGTCGGCCGCGGGGCGATCCGTTACGTTCTCGCGTGGACAGCAAAGATCCGCCTTCATCTCAATCAGGGCATTTCGCGCCGGACACCAGCACCGCCGAGCGGGCGATCCGGTCGTTTGCAAACGAACCGAAGACCTATCTCTTTGTCGGCCCGCGGATCGGCGGGCGCGCCGCTACCATCACTTACACCCTGATCGTGAACGTCAATCTGAATTGCAGCGATCCACAGGCCCGTCGGGCCAACACGCTCGCCCACATCTTGGACTGCATGATCATCCGCGTCGGTGATCTTCTGCCGTGGGAACTGGGTCAAATAGAGCGGTCTGGCCAGGATATCAATCGGACGCTTTGATAGTAGTAGGAATTTCAGATCATATCCAAGCTGGCACATTATTAATTCAAATATTTGATAAACAATTGAAGTAGAATTCAATTTTTCTGCGTAATGAACTATTCTGACCACCTTCACTCAGTATCACATACGCAAATGCTCCATCCTCCATGCCCAGCAGCGCCCGTTCGCAGTGGCGCCACTACTACATGGAATATCTTCTCGCTTGCCCAAAAATTATACCCAAGAACGCTATCCGATCGAACTCTCAAAAGAGAGCGCTGGCGGCGCAAAACAATGGAGGGATTTAGACTGCACGCGAACTGCCGGAACAACGGCCGCCCCACGCAGCCGCCGCCGCGTCCAGCAACAGGCCGGCGCGGCGCAAGCCGCCGCCGCCGCCCAAAAATCAGCGCTGCGATCAGACGCCGGTCTGGCGCATCATGACGCCTACCGTGCGGTTGATCAGCTTGACGTCGGTGATGAGCGACATTTCTCGCGCATAGCGCGCATCATCGATGGCGCGCGCCGCAAAGGAGCTGTCGTTGCGATCGCCGGTCTGCCAAAAACAGGTCAGGCCGGGGCGCAGTTCGTAATAGGCTTGGCCGGGATACATCTCGGACTGCTCGGGCAGGAAGGGCCGCGGGCCGACGATGCTCATCTCGCCCATCAGCACGTTCCACAGCTGCGGCAGCTCATCGAGCGAGGACTTGCGCAGCGTCGCGCCGTGGCGCGTGATCCGCGGGTCCTTGCGCAGCTTTTGCGCATGGTCCCATTCGGCGCGCGCATCGGGATTGCTGCTGAGATATCCCTCAAGCGCGGCGTCGGCATCGATCACCATCGAGCGCAGCTTCCACAGCTTGAACAGCTTGCCGCCACGACCGACGCGGTCTTGGCCATAGAAGGCCGGGCCGCCGTCCAAGCGCACGATCAGCGCCAGAACCATGATCACCGGGGCCACCACGGGCGCCGAGCCAACCACGAGGAAAATGTCCAAAACGCGCTTGCCAAATCTCAGATAGGCGCCGCGGCGCCCTGCTGATCGCATGATATCGTTCATTTCCACAGCCATCGCCGAGCCAGTTCCTGGTGTTGTGTCCAACACAATCGTCGCCCCAATCTTCGTTGAAGTTGCCCGAAAAGCAACGCGCAGCATTCTGATTTGATCGAATTCACCACTGCGCCGCCTTTCCAGGGGCTGGCGCCGAAGCGGATCGCAGAACCAAGAGAATCCTTGCCGTTCCACGAGTTAACAATTTCATAAAAGAGGGTCCAAATCAATGTCATTTGCGGTGCAGCATGCTCCATGCTGCACCGCAACCCTCAATGCCGCAGCCCTCCATGTGCGGCGCCAAGGCCACGCCGGACGGTTAATTTCGCACCCGACCCGACGCGGCGATCGCAACCGTGGAATCCCAGCGTTCTTTAGGGCATCAGAGTCTCGAAGCGATGTGCCAATGCAGGAGACCGGGCCCTTGAAGAAGCTTGCAATTCTCGCGCTCGTCGGCGCCATGGTCGCGCCAGCGGCAGCGACGGCCCAGGATGGGTATTACCAGATCCAAGCGGGCGACGCCCTCAACGTTCAGGTGCTCGAAGATCCCAACCTCTCGTCGCAGGTTCTGGTGCGGCCCGACGGGCGGATCTCGCTGCCCATCGCAGGCTCGGTGATGGCCGAAGGGCGCTCTCCCGAACAGCTTGAGGCGGTGCTGCGCAGCCGCTTCGCCGCAGGATTCGAGATTTTTCCGACGGTCACCGTTTCGGTGGCGCGGATCGCGCCCAAGGATCCCGCCGCCGTGGACGAAGACCAAGTCATCTTGACCTATTACCTGCTCGGTCAGGTTGCGCGGCCGGGGCCGATCAGCGTGGATGAGCCGCTGACGCTGCTCCAAGCGCTCTCGCTGGCGGGCGGGCCCGGCCCCTTCGCAAACGCCAAGAAAATCCAGATCCGGCGCCGCGACGATGCCGGGGTCGAGGAATTGATGACCTTCGACTTCAGCCAGATCGAAGACGGCTTGCCGGTGACCGATATCGAACTTTTGGACGATGACGTGATCTTCATCCCGGAGCGGGGTCTGTTCTGAGGCTGACGACGGCTCGGAGGCCACGATGACGAGGGTGAAGCTTCAGACATCGGCGCGCGGCGCGGCCGTGATCGCTGCCGCGTTCGCGGCGACCGCGGCGCTGGCGGCGCCTGCCGTCGTCACGATCCCCGCGCAGCAGGTGGATGCGGCGCCCGCGCCCATCGCGCTCTCCAAGCCACGCGTCGGCGCGCCGGCGGCTCGTGTCGGCGCGGTTCCAAAGGGCGCGGGAGTCGTCGAGGCGGCCGAGACGCCTGAGACGGCCGAGGCCGAGGCCGACCCCCAGTCCGCCGAGCCGCAAGTCGACGCCGCGGCGGCCACCGCCGCTGCCGAGGCCCAAGCCGAGACCGATCTGCGCGAGGCGGCTGACAGCGGGCTGCGCCTGCGCGGCAATCTGCCATCGGCGGTCGCGCAGAACCCTGAGCGGAACCTCTTCCTCACGCTGTCGGAAACGCTTTCTGCCAATTCCAATTACGGCCTGAACGGCGACGGCGCCGCGTTCGTCTCCACCACCCGCGCGGGCCTGACCTACAGCTCGCTGTCACCGCTCAGCGCGCTGAGCGTCAGCACCGGCTTGAGCTACGATGTGTATGCCGGCCCGGGGGCGCCAGACACGGACGCCGCCCTGCCGCTGCCTGATCTGCGCGTCAGCTGGCGGCGGTCGCTGACACGCACCACCCAGGTGTCGGCGAACGTGGCGGCCTCCGTCGCGCCGCAATCCGCGGTTGGCGATCAAACCTTCTCGCTGGTCGAGACGGGCGATGGCATCTTCGCCGTCGACGTGCAGGACGGCGCGCAGCAAGACGCGCTGCGGATGAGCTTGTCCGCGAGCTCCTCGCTGTCGCACACGATCAACTCACGCAACAGCGTCTCGATGTCCGCGTCGCTTGGCGTGGTGCAATATGACGGCGGGGGCTCATCCCTCTCGGGCTACACGCAGGCGAGCTTGAGCGGCGGCTGGACCGCGCAGCTGACGCCGACGATCAACGGCGGGCTCACGGGCTCATACTCCACCACGGTGTCGGATGCCGAAGATGCCAGAACCAGCCATTCATTCAACGTGTCGGGCCAGGCCAACTGGAGGGTGTCGCAGCGGCTCTCGCTCAATGGCAGCGTCGGGCCCAGCCTGACCTTCAGCGCCGCGGACGCGACGAGCACCGCGGCAGCCGTCGACACCGCCCAGATTTCGGCGCGCGTGCAGGCGGGGGTGAGCTATGCGTTGTCCGACACGCGCTGGTCGCTGAACCTGAGCAATGGCGTCACCCCGACGACAGACGGGACCGCGTCCAATGTCACGTCGCTGTCGGCGGGGATGAGTTACTCGATAAACAGCGAAAGCTCGGCCAGCGTTCGCAGCGTCGTCACCTATCGTGCGCCGCTGGGGTCCGAAAGTGACACCGGCGGCAACGCCGTGACCAAATCCTTGTTGGCCTCCACGAGCTTGAATTACTCGGTCACGCTCACCGAGGACGTCTCCGCATCGCTCGGCTACGCGTTCAACTGGCAGGATCAGGAGGCCGCGTCCGAGGTGTCGCACCAGGTTTTCTTGACTCTCTCGCGGTCCTTGCGCTTCGTGCCCTGACGCGCACAACGCGCGGCGGCGGCAAACTCGACAGCACCTCGGAGAATGCCATGCAGATCGAGCCATTCGACCTACCGGGCCTTGCGCTCATCACGCCCGCGCGGTTCGGCGATGCGCGGGGGTGGTTCACCGAGAGTTGGAATGGCGCGCGGATGGCGCAAGCCGGGATCTCGCTGTCGTTCGTGCAGGACAACCACTCCATGTCCGCCGAGGCCGGCACCTTGCGCGGCCTGCATTATCAAGCGCCGCCCTTCGCGCAGACCAAGCTGGTGCGCTGCACCCATGGCGCGATCTGGGATGTGGCGGTGGATGTGCGGCGCGGCTCGCCAAGCTACGGGCACTGGCGCGGCGTGCGGCTCGATGCCGAGACCGGCGCGCAATTGCTGGCGCCGGCCGGGTTCCTTCACGGGTTCCTCACGCTGACGCCCTATGCGCAGGTCCAATACAAGGTGGATGCCGGCTACGACGCGGCCTGCGACGGGGGCGTGGCGTGGGATGACCCGACGCTGGCCATCGACTGGCCGCTGGCCGAGGCGGGGGTCGCCGCCCCGATCCTGTCGGCCAAGGATGCCGCGCAGCCGGCGCTGGCGGCCTGGACCTCGCCGTTCGATTTTTCCCGAGAAGACCGCACGTGAAACTTCTGATCACCGGCGGCGCCGGCTTCATCGGCTCCGCCGTCATCCGCCATGTGATGCGCGAGCACGGCTGCGCGGTCGTGAACGTCGACAAGCTGACCTATGCCGCGACGCCCGAGGCGTTGGAGGATTGCGCCGACAGCGCCGAATACGCCCTCGTGCGGGCCGACATCGCCGATGCGGGCGCGATGGCCGACGTGTTCGCCGCCCACCGGCCGGATGCGGTGATGCACTTGGCCGCCGAATCCCATGTGGACCGGTCGATCGACGGGCCGGCCGATTTCATCCAGACCAATTTGGTCGGCGCCTTCACGCTGCTCGAAGCGGCGCGCGCCTATTGGTCCGCGCTGCCCGGCGCCAAAAAGGACGCGTTTCGCTTTCACCATATCTCCACCGACGAGGTGTATGGCACCCTGGGCCCAGAGGATCATCCGTTCACCGAGACCACGCCCTACGCGCCCAATTCGCCCTATTCGGCGTCCAAGGCGGGGTCGGACCATCTGGTGCGCGCCTGGGCCGAGACCTATGGCCTGCCGACGGTGACCACCAATTGCTCCAACAACTACGGGCTTTGGCAATTTCCCGAAAAGCTGATCCCGGTGGTCGCGCTCAACGCCCGCGACCGCAAGCCGTTGCCGGTCTATGGCAAGGGCGAGAACATCCGCGACTGGCTGCATGTCGAGGACCACGCCCGCGCGCTGTTCACGGTGCTGACCAAGGGCCGCTTGAATGAGACCTACAACATCGGCGGCAACGCTGAGAAAAAGAACATCGACGTGGTCAAGTTCATCTGCGCGTGGATGGACGACCGCTTTCCCGATGCCGGGCCGCATGCCGATCTGATCAGCCATGTCACCGACCGCCCCGGCCATGACATGCGCTATGCCATCGATCCGGCCAAGATCCGGGATGAATTGGGCTGGTCCCCGCAAGAGACGTTTGAAACCGGCATGGACCGCACCTTGGGCTGGTACATGAGCCATGAGCCGTGGTGGCGCGCGATCCGCGAGGGGCGCTATGACGGCCAGCGGCTGGGGGCGGCCAAATGACCATTCTCGTGATCGGCCGCCAGGGCCAGCTGTCGGAATCGCTGCTGCGGGCCGACCCGACGCTGACCGCCCATGGCCTCGACGTCGTCAACCTGACCGACCCGGCGGCGGCCGAGGCGGCGGTGATCGCCGCGCGCCCGACGCTGGTGATCAACGCCGCCGCGCACACCGCCGTCGACCGGGCCGAAGCCGAAGAGCCGCTGGCCCGCGCCATCAACGCGGCGGGGGCCGAGGCGATCGCCCGCGGCGCGGCGGCGGTCGGCGCGGCCTTCGTGCAAATCTCCACCGATTACGTGTTCGACGGCGCCAAGGACGGCGAGTGGATCGAGACCGACCCCACCGGCCCGATGGGCGCCTACGGGCGCACCAAGCTCGAGGGCGAGCGGCTGGTCATGGCCGCCAACCCGCGCGGCGTCGTGATCCGCACCGCGTGGGTTTACTGCGATTATGGCGCGAATTTCGTCAAAACCATGCTGCGGCTGGCCGATCGCGACCGCCTGACCGTGGTGGCCGACCAGATCGGCAAGCCGACCTCGGCCATCGATCTGGCCGAGGCGATCCTCGCCATCGCGCCGCGCCTGATCGCTGCGCCCGCCGGGGACCCGGTTTGGGGGATCTATCATTACTCCGGCGCCGGGCGCACCCATTGGGCCGGCTTCGCCGAGGCGATCTTCGCCCAAGCCAAGGCCCGCGGCATGATCGCCGCATCTCCCGAGGTCGCGCACATCGCCGCCGCCGATTATCCCACCCCCGCCGCACGCCCCGCCAATTCGGCGATGGATTGCGGCAAGTTCGAAGCCACCTTCGGCATTCCCACCATCCCTTGGCCGGACGCGCTGGGGCGGGTTCTGGACCTGATCAAGACGGAGACCGCGACATGAAGGGCATCATCCTCGCCGGCGGATCGGGCACGCGCCTGCACCCGGCGACCATCGGCGTGTCCAAGCAACTGCTGCCCGTCTATGACAAGCCGATGATCTACTACCCGCTGTCGGTCCTGATGCTGGCCGGGATCCGCGAGGTGCTGATCATCACCACCCCCCATGACGCGGACCAGTTCCAGCGCCTGCTCGGCGACGGCGCCGCCTGGGGCATGTCGATCAGCTATGCGCAGCAGCCCAGCCCCGACGGCCTGGCGCAGGCGTTCATCATCGGGCGGGAGTTCGTGGGGAATGACGGCGTGGCGCTGGTGCTCGGCGACAACATCTTCTACGGCCACGGCTTCGCGGACCTGCTGGGCACCGCGTCGGCGCGCCCCAGCGGCGCGACGGTGTTCGGCTACCGCGTCTCGGACCCCGAGCGCTATGGCGTGGTGGATTTCGACGCCGAGGGCCGCGCCCTCGACATCGAGGAGAAGCCCGCCAAGCCCAAATCCAATTATGCGGTGACCGGGCTTTATTTCTACGACAACGACGTGCTCGACATCGCGGCCAATGTCGCGCCCTCGCCGCGCGGAGAGTTGGAGATCACCGACGTCAACAAGGCCTATCTCGCCCGCGGCGATCTGTTCGTCGAAATGATGGGGCGCGGGTATGCCTGGCTCGACACCGGCACGCATAAATCGCTGATGCAGGCGGGCGCCTATGTCGAGACGATCGAGGAGCGCCAGGGCCTCAAGGTCTGCTGCCCCGAAGAGATCGCGTGGCGCAAAGGCTGGATCACCGCAGAGCAACTGCTGGCGCTGGCGGCGCCCTTGCGAAAATCAGGCTACGGCGTCTATCTCGACCGCATCGTCCAAGAAACCGTTTATTGATGACGCCCAAGCGGCCCGATCATAGCGAGGCGCGCCGCTGAGCGAGACGCTTGGCCGGCGACGGCGCGGGGGGGTGCATCGCGCCAAGGGCGAAGGCCGCGCCGTGGGGCGCCCGGCTCATCGCGGCGGCGGCGATGAGGCTCGCGGGGGTCCGCGCCTCGGCGCAGGGTCGGGGGTCCGCGCCTCGGCGCGGGGTTGCGGCAAGCGCGTGCGGCATATTTAAGAGGCGACTGAAGCCGCCCTCACGGCCTGCGCTTGCGGCGAGCCTCGCGGAAGGTCTGCGGCGGCGACCGCGCACGCGCGGGGCAGGGGCAGGGGCCCCCGGCGTCCCCACGCTTTCGCTCGCTGCAAAGGACCGCCGCATGACCGCTCATCCTTCCGCCGCAGATCCCGCGCGCGACCCTTCGCTTTGGGCCGAGGCCTTGCCCCGCGACCGCCCGGTGCTGGTCACCGGCGCCGCGGGGTTCATCGGCTCGGCCGTGGCCGAGCGATTGCTGCGGGCGGGCATCGCGGTGGTCGGGGTCGACAACCTCAACGCCTATTACGATCCGGCGCTGAAGGCTGACCGGCTGGCGCGCATCGCCGATCTGCCGGGGTTCACGTTCCGCCAGATCGATCTGGCGGACCGAGACGGGATCGCCGCGCTGTTCGGCGAGTTTCGCTTCGCGCATGTGGTGCATCTGGCCGCGCAGGCCGGGGTGCGCCATTCGATCGAGAACCCATTCGCCTATGCCGAGTCCAACCTGACCGGGTTCCTCACCATCCTCGAAGGCTGCCGTGCGGCGCGGACGGCGCATCTGGTCTATGCCTCGTCCTCGTCGGTTTACGGCGGCAACCTGCAGGCGCCCTTCGCCACCGATCACGGCGCGGACCATCCGGTCAGCCTTTACGCCGCGACCAAGCGCGCGAACGAGCTGATGGCCCATGCCTACGCCGATCTCTATGCCAGCCCGGCGACGGGCCTGCGGTTCTTCACCGTCTATGGGCGGTGGGGGCGGCCCGACATGGCGGTGTGGCTGTTCACCGACGCGGTGCTGCACGACCGCCCGATCAAGGTGTTCAACAACGGCGTGATGAAGCGCGATTTCACCCATGTCGACGACATCGTCGAGGGCGTCTTGCGCCTGCTGCCGCGCCCGCCGCGCCCCGACCCGGGGTTCGATCGCACGGCGCCGCGGCCGGATCGATCCTGGGCGCCGCACCGAGTGTTCAACATCGGCAATTCGCGGGCCGAGAAGCTGACCGACCTGATCGCGCTGATCGAGGCGGCGGCGGGGCGCGAGGCGCGCAAGATCATGCTGCCGATGCAGGCGGGCGACGTGGCGGAGACCTTCGCGGACATCTCGGCGCTGACCGCCGAGACCGGCTTTGCGCCGCGCACCACGCTGGCCGAGGGCATCCCCGATTTCGTCGCTTGGTTCCGGGAGCGTCACGGGCTGTGACGCACGGGCGGCTCAAGGGGGGGGCGGTTCAGGCGGGGATCAGGCGGGGATCAGGCGGGGGGGCCGTTGCGCTCGAAATGCTCTTGGCAAAAGCTCAGGAAGCTGCGGGTCGGGTGGGCGGAGCTGTAGCCGTTGCGGTGCATCCATTCACGCCATTTACGCTCAAGCATGTGGATGTCCCAGCCGGGAGCGCGGGCGCGGGCGCCGTCATGGGCGTCAGGTTCGAGATGGCCGCCATAAGTCTCCAACATGGGGCGTTCGGGCTGAAAGCTCTTGTTGGTCACATAGACGATGCCTTCGCTCATCTCAAAGCTGTATTGGGGGATATGCTCATGGGGCTCGTTGATGATCCGTGACAGCAGGCGCTTGAACTCTTTTTCAGAGCTGTTGGAACCAATCTTGTATTTCAGCTTCGCCAGTCCGATCTTCCACGATTTCTGCGCGCCGCAATGCTTGCGCGCGATTTCGTAAAGTCGCCGTTCAATCGGCTTGCGCAAGCGGAAATAATTGCGGTCGAGGGTCAGGACCTCATAGTTGTTGATCGCCTCGAACACCCAGTCCGACAGCTCCACCTCGATCTCCTGCATGCGGCCGTCCTTGCGCTCGCGCACGATGCGCCAGCGGTCGATCAGCCCGAAGCCATCGGTGACGTGGTTGTCGTCGTTCAGCACATTGGTGGTGATGCGAGTGCCGGACAAACGCTCGAACGCCGCGACGAGGCCTTGATAGCCCTTGCCCGACACGTCGCGATTGGTCGCGCGCATCAGGTCGGCCGCGCGGAACCGCACGGTGCGCGCGACCTTCTGGCCCTCATCCATCGCGCGGACCAGCTGGCTGATGCAAAAGATCAGGATGTCGCGGTCGAACACCGTCGCGAGGCCCTTCACCGATGGCGTCACCTCGACATATTGCTCGCCCTGCTCATAGCGCCGGACATTGGTGTCGGGGCGGGTCGAGACCGAGAACAGCGGATGCTCCATCGATGGCAGATCGCCTTTGGGCGCGGCATCGAGGATGTCGCACAGGAAGAAATCTCCCTTGGGCATCCGATCGGGCAGGAGCGGGCTGCGTTCCGGCTTGGTCATGGCGGCGTCCGATTCAGGTTGCGGCTTTGTAACGTGGTATCACACACCGAGAGTGGTTTCACCCACCAAGCGTGATATCACACACCGCGGATCGCCCGCGCCCGGATTGTCACGGCAAGGCCACGGGTTGAGCGGCGGATGGCACGCGCGATCCGAGCGCCGGATGCGCGCCGCGAACGTGGTTTGACACACCGTTGCGTCGACGCGGCGCCCAAAAACTCCCGGTCTCGGCCGCGCGCAGGCCTCAGCGAGGCTGGCGCGCGGCGGTTTTGCGGCGTTGGCAGCCACGCGAGGCGCCGGCGTGCAAGTCCGACCCTCATTTGCGACCCGCGGGGCAGGGCAACGTGGTTTGACACACCAACGTGGTTTGGCACACCGAACCACGTGGTTCGACACACCGGGAAACGTGGTTCGACACACCGGGGCTTTGGCCAAGGCATTGAAATATAGATGGGAAATGCAACTTTTTGCTGCTGTAACATTCATTCTAACGTTTATAACTTTCCAGACGTCGAACAAGCCTGTGGATAACCCTGCGAATGCGAGGTCCCCAACGTGGTTTGACACACCCTTGGAAAAAGCGCGGCGAGCGTCTCGAAAAGAACCGGACCGCGCCGAACGCAAACGTTGCGCCTGTTTGGGATCGCCTCTCCCTCAGCGGCCTGCGGCGCTGGTCAGGCGGTTTCATGGATTGCGGTGGAGCGCGTTGGCCATCCGGATGCCCGCTGAATATCCTCTTGGCGCGACGACAGGTCCGCGCGCACACGCTGCGTCAAGGCTTGCCGCGATGCAGCGAGCTGATTACCACCATGCCCGACACGCCATCCCAGCGACGGAGACGCCACCATGCGCATCGCGATGATCGGAACCGGATATGTAGGCCTCGTGTCCGGGGTGTGCTTCTCAGATTTCGGCCATGAGGTGGTCTGCGTCGACAAGCTCGCCGCCAAGGTCGAGACCCTGCGCGCCGGCGGCGTGCCGATCTATGAGCCGGGGCTCGAGGACATGCTCGCGCGCAATGTCGAGGCGGGGCGGCTTTCGTTCACCACCGATCTCGCGGAGGCGGTGCAGGGCGCGCGCGCCGTGTTCATCGGCGTCGGCACCCCGACCAGGCGCGGCGACGGGCACGCGGATCTGACCTACGTCTACGCCGCCGCAAAAGAATTGGCCGATGTGATCGATGCAGGCACCATCGTGGTCACCAAATCCACCGTTCCCGTCGGCACCAACCGCGAAGTGAAGCGCATCATCGCAAACCGTCTGGCTGAGACGGGGCGCGACATCGGGTTCGAGGTCGCCTCGAACCCGGAATTCCTGCGCGAGGGCGCTGCGATCGAAGATTTCATGCGTCCCGACCGCGTGGTCGTCGGCGTCGAGAGCCCGGAGGCCGAGGCGGTGATGCGCGAAGTCTACCGCCCGCTGTCCTTGCGCGAGTCGCCGGTGATGTTCACTTCGCTGGAATCGGCCGAGATCATCAAATACGCCGCCAATGCGTTCCTCGCGACCAAGATCACCTTCATCAACGAGATCGCGGATCTGTGTGAAAAGGTTGGCGGCGACGTGAAAGCTGTTGCCAAGGGCATCGGCATGGACGGGCGCATCGGGTCGAAATTTCTGCATGCAGGGCCGGGTTATGGCGGGTCGTGCTTTCCCAAGGACACCTCGGCGCTGGCCCGCATCGGCCAGGACCACTCCAGCCCGATGCGCATCGTGGAAACGGTCATCGAGGTCAACGAGGCCCGCAAGCGCCGCATGGTCGACAAGATCACCGATCTGCTGGGCGGGTCGGTGAACGGCAAAAAGATCGCCGTGCTCGGCGTCACCTTCAAGCCCGAGACGGACGACATGCGCGACAGCCCGTCATTGACCATCGTGCCGGCGCTGGTCGGTGGCGGCGCGTCGGTGTCGGTGACGGACCCTGAAGGGCGCAAGGAGGGCGAGAAGCTGCTGCCCGGCGTCCGCTGGGCCGAGGACGCCTACGCCGCCGCCGTGGGCGCCGAGGCGGTGGTGCTGCTGACCGAATGGAACCAGTTCCGGGCTTTGGACCTGGCGCGGCTGCGGTCGGTCATGGCCGGCGACGCGTTCATCGATCTGCGCAACGTCTACGACCCGCAGGACGCGGCGCGCGCGGGATTCAGGTTCGAGGGCGTCGGGCGGGGCTGACGCTGGGGCGAGTGAAGATGAGGGATGAACGCGATGGGCACTGATGTGGTCTTCTTCCAGCACGGCGATTTCGCACAGGCCTATCGACAGCTGGGAGGCGGCGGTGAGGAAACCTACCGTGACCAGCGTCGATCCGTTGCTTATGTGGCCGACATGGCCAAGCGTATGCGTGTGGCGGTGATCGCGTTTGTGAATCAGCCTTATGACGTTCAACTTGAACCTGGATTGCGCGCCATTGGGGTTAACCTGGAAAGGCTGGACCGCGCCGGCATGCGTGCGCTGTTCGACGATCTGGACCCGAGCCTGGTCATCTGCCGCGCCCCGCACATAAAGGTTCTGAGAGAAGTATCGCGTCGACGCCTGTTCATGCTGCCTTGTTTTGCAGACATTTTCAGCAACACCAGTTTGCGCAAGGCGCTTCATAATCTCAGGCTGCGCCTGTCGCTGCGTGGGGCGCGAACGCCTTGTTTCGCCAATCACAGTCTCAACGCCTCGCGCTCCATGCGCTCCGCATTGTTTTATTCTGGGGACAAGATCGTGCCGTGGGACTGGAGCCATGTTCCCTTGGGAGGAGAGGCCAAGCCTGAACCGAAGCAGCACGGCGCTTTGACGATTTTTTTCGCGGGCGCCCTGACTGAGAACAAGGGCGTGGGCGACTGCCTCGAAGCGCTTGCCATGCTTCGCCGTGGCGGTCTGAATGCATCGACGACCTTTGCCGGACTTGGTGACATCGATGCATGGAAAGCCCGTGCAGGACGTCTGGACCTGAACGATGCGGCCACCTTTGTTGGGATGATCCCGAACGCAGACGTCCGGCGCCGGATGCGCGAACATGACGCCGTCGTGGCGCCTTCGCGGCACAGCTATGCCGAGGGCCTTCCGAACACCATCTATGAGGCGCTCGCCTCCCGCGCGCCGTTGGTGATTTCAGACCATCCGGCTTTTCAGGGGCGCGTGATGCCCGAAACCGAATGCCTCGTTTACCGTGCGGCGGATCCCGCGGATTTGGCCCGATCCTTGGCGCGGCTGGCCGCAGAGCCGGCGCTCTACCGCGCTCTGTCCGAGAATTCGGTGCAGGCGCTGGACGGACTCTATGTTGGCATGGAGTGGGCGCGGCTGATCGAAGCTTTTGTCGAGGATCCCGAAAACCGCGGCGGCTGGGTTCAGGCCAATTCCCTCAAGGCCTTGGGGCTTTAAAGCTAGGCTGCCTGTTTGCCATCTGGAATTGGCTGGGCGCGGCTCAAGGCTTTCGCGTGGCAAAGGCAATCGCGGCTTGCGGCAGGGCCTGTGCGACCTCGGGCGCGCCCTGCACAATTGCCTCCAACAGCTGCGACGCGAGCGACTTGCGGCGATCGAAGAACATCGCGCGTTGGTCTTTCGCCGCCAAATTCATCCGGTGCAGTGCGTCGGGGCAGCTGAGCAGCGCGTCGAGCGCCCCGTGCAGATCATCGACATCGTCGGCCCGGTAGATGCGGGTGGCGTCGCCGAGCAATTCGCCGCACGGAACGGTGCTGCTGACCACTGAGGGGACGCCGCACAGCGCGGCCTCGATCGGGGTTTTTGCCAGACCTTCGGCAAAGCGGGTGGTGGTGGGGCAGACCAGCAGATCGCTGTCCTTGAGGGCCGCGAACACCGCGGCGCCGTCCGCTTGTCCGGGCGCCTCGACGCGCCCCTCCAGCCCTGCGTCGCGGATGGCGCCGCGCAGCGCCTCCAGATGCCCGCCGCCGCCCAGATAGCGCAACGTGGCGCCGGGATGGGCCTGCGCCAGCCGCGCGAAGGCGTCCAGCAGCTGGAACACCCCCTTGGATTCGGTGATCCGCCCCAGATAGAGCATCCGCCCGGCGGGACGCCCGGCAGGGCGGGCGCGCCACATCTGGCGGGCGACCTCGGGATATTGCGGAACCTGAATGCAGGCCGCCTTGTCCGAAGCGCAGATCCGCACGGCCTGGTCGCGCACGGCCGGGCTGACGCAGATCAGCGGGCGCCCCAGAAAGCGGAACGCCCGGCCGTTCAGCGCGCCGATCACGCGCTCGCGCCGTGTCGGCGTGCGGTGCACAGGCCAAAAGCTGTTGTGCAGCGACACCGCCACCTCGATGCCCAGAAGGCGCGCCACCGCCAGCGGCCAGAAATGGTCGAGAAATTTCTGGCAGATGATCAGATCGGCCCGCTCCGCCGCCGCGTGCCGCACGAGCCCCAGCGCATCCCACGCACATCCCAGATGATAGCGCAGGCCATGGCGCACCACCTGCGGCCGATGCACGAAGCATACCGGGGCGCCTGGCGCCGTGGGCGCGTCGGCGGGCAGCGGGCTCTGGCTCAGCACGATCAACTGGGCGCCGAGCCGCCAGGCCAATTCATAGACCTGATGGGAGTAGCCGATGGATGGGATCGAGGGATCGTCACGCCCGCCCGCCCAATGTCTCCAAGTGTCGAAAACGTTCCCCGGCCCCGGGACGAACAGGATGCGCGACACACCCGCCGCGGCGTTGAGGGCGTCTGCGGGGCCCGGCAGGCTTTTGGACAGCAGGCCTGCCGGGCGGTCGATAGCGTCTTGGAGATCGAACATGGGGTGCCTCGCTGCTGGCGTCAGGGGTCCTGCCGAGCGTTCGCCCGGTTGGAGAAGATCTAAATTTAAGGAAAATATGGTTGATTTAGAGTTAACCAAAACCTGCCAAGAGCGACTGAAACAACTGATCCGTCGTGCCTGATCTGGCCAATTCCCGGCGTCATCAATTAAAAATAAACCAAATTTCCGTATAAACTCCGGGCGTCAGCGCAGCTTGAACCCAGCCGCCCGAACGCCCCTCCCAGAGCCATCTTCCCCCAAAGCCCCCTGTCGTCGGGGGCTGCGTCAGGAGTCCCCTCTCATGTTCGATCCATTCGCCAAACGCGCTTTCGACATCTCCGGCCCCGCCCGAGATTACGTGCCGGTGACCCCCAGCGACGCCGCCGCGCTGCCGCAGGTCGCGGTGTCGATCTATGCCGAAATCGGCGGCAAAATCGCTTTCATCTCAGCCTCAGGGGCGCAGCGCATCGTCGAGGTCGCCGATTACGGCTGGATCGTTTGCGGCGTGCGCCAGGTGCTGGCCACCGGCACCACGGCCGCGGGCCTGCACGCGCTGGTGCATACATGAGCGCGCCGCGCGCGTGCAGCTGAGGGGGGATTTGCGATGTTCAGCTCTCTGGCTCAGCGCCTGACGATCATCACCCGGCCCGTTCCAGCGGCGCCGCGGCTTGCGAACGATGGCGGCATGATCACCGCCGAAATGCGCACGCCCCCCCCCCCGGCGCTTGTCAACGATGACGGCGTCGTTACCGCGGAGGCTCGAAACTGATGGTCACCTTGCCGACGACGACATTCTACTGGCGCCCGCTCGGCGGCGGTGACGCCGCATGGACCGAGGCGCCCGCCGGCGCGTTCTCGCCCGGCGCCGGCGCCGGGGTCGAGGTGGTGAGCGTGGCGGCGTCGCGCGCGCGCGCCATCATCGCCGATCTGGCGCCGAGCGTGATCGCGCCGATCGGCGCGCAGACCTTCGATGCGGGCGCCGGAGGCGGCTTTGACGTGTCCGGCGCGTTCAGTGGCACCAATCTGCGCTTTGCGTTGAGCGGCGCGCCCGCCTGGGCCGCCATCGACCCCTTGAGCGGGATCGTCACCTATGCCGCGCCCGCCACCGTCGGCGCCGCCGGGACATGGACCGTGTCGGCGAGCAACGCCGCCGGGATGCCGGCGCAGGCGGCGTTCTTGGCCTTGGTCGCGTCAGGCGCGGCGCGCACCGTGGTCTGGGCGTTGATCGGCCAATCCAACATGGTCGGCAGAGCGGTTTATGACGGCGCAGGCGAGCATCCTGCCGGCACGCTGCAATGGGGCCGCAATGCGCCGAATGATGGCGTGCCGATCCCCGCGTCGCGCCCGCTTCAGCATTGGGATCCGTCGGGGACCAATATGGGGCCGGAGATCGGGTTCTCGACCGCTTGGGCCGCCGCCCATCCCGGCGACACGCTGGTTTTGATGCCCGGCGCCGATGGTGGCACCGGGTTCTCGGATCTGCGCTGGCGGGTGGGAGATGATCATTACCTCGACGCCGTGGCGCGTCTGAACGCGCTGTTCGCGGCCAATCCCGATTTCGTCTTCGGTGGCTTTCTGTGGCATCAGGGCGAGAAGGACGTCGGTCTGACGGCATCGTTCTATCAGACGCATCTGGATGCGATGATCGCTGGAATGCGAAATGACGTGACCGTGGCCGGCCCGACCACGCCCTTCGTTCTGGGGCAGATGGTGCAGTCCTTCTATGTCGGCGTCGCGGGGCGCGAGGCGATCCAAGCGGTCACCGACGACACCCCCAACCGGATCGCCCACACCGCCGTCGCGTCCAGCGCAGGGCTGGCCGACAAGGGCGACGGGCTGCATTTCGACGGGCCGTCGCAGCGCATCTTGGGCGCGCGCTATCACGCGGCCGCGCTGCTTGCGGTCGCGCATGTGCCGTTTGCACCGGGGCAGGTGACGGGGCTGAGCGCCGTCCCCGGCGACGGGCAGGTGACGCTGAGCTGGACCGCGCCGGTCTCAGGCGGGGCCGCGATCACCGATTATGCGATCGAGCGCCAGATCGGCGGTGGCGCATTCGCAGCGGTGACGGACGGGGTCGGGATCGGCACAGGCTTTGTCGACACCGGCCTGATCAACGGCGTCGCGCATGGCTACCGCGTCAGCGCGGTGAACGCGGCCGGGGCGGGGACGGCGAGCGTCGTCGCCGCCGCCACTCCGGTCGCGCCTGCCGGCGGGCCGGTGGCCGTGATCGCTTTCGCCGAGGCGAGCGATCCGGGGTCCGCATCGAGCTACACCTTCGCCAACGTGGCGACCGGAGCGGGCTCTGTGTTCATCGGCGTCACCCGCCGCGGCGGGTCCACCGCCGACGTCTCGGTGACGGCGCTGACCGTCGGCGGCGCGGCTGCGACCCAGATCGGCGAGCGGCAGCACCCGACGCAGACCGGGCAGGCCCATTCGATGCACCGGCTCGACGATGTCTCGGCGGGAACGGCGGATGTCACGGTGACGCTGGCCAGCGCCGCCAGCCGATGCGGGATCGTGGTCTGGACGCTGGACAATGCGGGTGCGGCGGTGTTCGCGAGCGCTTCGCAAGCGAGCGGCGCCAGCATCGCCGTGACCATTGACGCGCCTGCGGACGGCGTCGTGCTGGCCCACGGCATGTGCATCGACGCCGATCCGGGGATCTCGTTCACGGCGGGCGTGGATCAGCGTCTGGCCCAGCGGCTGGTGGATGCCTCGTACTACGATCAGGCCGGCGATCGCGCCTATGGGGTGGCGCAGGCCGGGGTGTCGGTGGCGCAGACCGGCACGGGGGGCGTGAACACGATCCTTACCATGCTTGCGGTCGGCCCTGCCTGAGGGGGGACATTTCAAAATGACGGCGCCCGCTTCGGTGGGCGCCGTTTTTCATGCGGGAGGCAACCGGGGGCCATCTCGTCTCTTGCGCCGCAAATGCAATGCGCACAGCATGAAGGCCAATCCCGCGGCGGCAGGAGGCCATCGATGACCAAACCTGATTTTCTGGTGATCGGGGCGATGAAATGCGCCACATCCACGGTCTGCGCGTATCTCGAAGACCACCCCGAGGTCTTCATGACCCCGAATGCCGAACCGAATTTCTTCAGCTATGACGACAACTGGGCCAAGGGCCGGGACTGGTACGACCGGTTCTTTGCGAAGCGGGGCGCCGAGTGGCTTTGCGGCGAAGGCTCCAACCACTATGCCCATCAGGCGCTTCACCCGGATGCCGCCGCGCGGATCGCCCAATTCCAGCCTGATGCCAAGCTGATCTACATGGTGCGCCACCCGGTCCGGCGGATCGTCGCGTCCTGGATCCAAAAGCGTGAGAACAAGGGGGATCTGATCGCCCCGACACTCGACCGCGCGGTGCGTGAGACGCCGGACATCTTCATCGACGAAAGCCTCTATTGGCGCCAGCTGGGCCGTTATCGTGCGCATTTCGCCGATGACCGCATTTTCATCGGCTTCATGGAGGACCTGAAGGCCGACGGCCCCGCCTTCATGGCCCGGCTCTGCGCTTTCCTCAACATCCCCCCGACCGAGGCGCTGGAGCGCCCGCATCTGAACCCCTCGGCCGGCAAGCGCGTGCCGTCGGAACTTTATACGGCGGTGCGCCGCCTGCCGGGGGTCAAGGCGCTGGCGCGGTTGACGCCCAAGGGGCCGAAGCAATGGCTGAAACAGCGATTCTTCAGCACAAAGCTCGACACGCGCCCGACCTTTTCGGCCCCGGTTCTGGCGGAGCTTGAGGCGCAGCTCGCCCCCGATGCGGCGGCCTTTCTGGCCCATTGCGGCAAACCCGCGGATTTCTGGCGTTTCGAGACCCGCTGACCCCAGCGCGGATTGCACGCAGCGCAATGGCGCAGATCGCGGTGGACAGGCCCCGCGCGCACCCGGCATAGATGAAGGCGCGATTGCTGCGGTGCAAAAGCCGCCCCCATCCTGACTGTAAAAATCATGGTAAGCGCGATGAAATTAGATATCTCCCTAGCGCCGAAGTTTCTGGACCAGGACGCCTGCGCCTCGATCTGGCAACGCCATGACGCGTATATTTTCGAATGCCCCGACTTTGGCGAGCATCCGAATTTCTATCCAATCTATCGGCACGGCGATCTTTATTCCTTTTCAATACTGCCACTGATCGCCGCGAAAGGCGAATTGAAGCTCAACCCCGACTTCGTGTCGCTGAACATGGCCATGGGCGCCGACGTCGCCCGCCCGAACCCGACGATCGACAGCGAGATCACTCGCATCGGCGGCAAGACCGTGCTCGATCAGTCGATCACCGACCGCGGCGACTTCGTCGCCCGCTTCGCCGCCGCCATCAATCAAGACATCGCGGACACCTGCGCCGCCAACCCCGGCACGACCAACGTCATCCTGTGCGGCGGCAAGGACAGCCTCAACATCCTGCTGGCGGACTGGAATGCGCCGGTCATCGCCTACAGCGCCGAGCCGAATTTTCCGCTGGTGCAGAAATTCGTCGCCGACAACGGCATCGACATCGAGGTCCGCCGCCTCGACGACATCGACCCCGGCGAAGGACTGACCCGCGAGATCGCCGAGGCGAGCTGCCTCGTGGATTTGGAAAACTGGAAATGGACCGCGCATCTGAAACAGATCGCGGAGGATCTGGATCATCAGGTCGTGTTCTGGAAAGGTCAGGTCGCGGACGCGTTCCTGACCGATTATTGGCGATCCTATACCAGCAGCCGCAGCGGCAAATACAAGTTCTTCAAGAAGGCTTATCGCAAGCTGGCGCAAACCGCGCCGGGCCTTGTGGACCCGTTCCTGGCCCGTCAGGCCGTCGCGGATATGGAGCAAGCTGTGTGGGAGCGCGCCGCCGTCGGCCAAGGCGCGCATCTGGGAATGTTGCGGTCGATCTGCAACGCGCTGTTTCTGTCAGTCTATCACGGCCCGAACGCTTATGACGTCATGCGGCGGGTCAATTTCCGGGCGCTGTCGCACGAAGACATCCGCCCCGCGATCGGCGCGGCGCTGCTGGGGCGTGAGGTCCGCTATCCGACTGAGAACCCTGCGCCGCCGGCATCGCGGTTCCGCACCGGCCTGCGCACGACCCGTCATTACATCGACGCGCTGAACAGCTTCGGCATCAAGACCTAGGCGCGGGCGTCAGAGCTGGCCGCGCGGCCCAGGCCGGGCGACGTTGAGACCGGCGCATGCGGCGCCCGCCCCAAGCCGAAACGCGGCGCCCCGGCTGTCGCCGCCGCGCCAGTCATAGCCAAGCTCTGCGGGCTCGCGGCGGCACAGATGGCTCAGTCTCGCTGCTTGCTCCGGGCCGTAATCCGTGCGCCCGATCCGGGCGGTTGTGAGCGGCGCGTTCGTCTGCGCCATATGCGCTCCGGGATCGATCTGGGTATTGGTGCGCTTGTCCGCTGTATAATCGATCATCACGGCGGCATGCATCGTCAAGACGCCCAGAAACCAGCTTGCCTCAGAGCCCAACCCGAAAAGAGTTGAGCGATCCCAGCTGGTTGTAATTCCACCTGTTTGTGAGACCGGATAGAGGCGCCGATGCCCTGGACTGACACCGCTCGCCGGGATCATGCTCGGCGAGGCGACCGCTATTCAAGCGATCTGGCCGACCGAGAATGGGACTTGATCGCGCCGCTGCTTCCAGGTCCGCGCCGCCTCGGCCGCTCGCTCACGACGGACTTGCGCAACATGGTTAACGCGATCCAATACATCGCCGCGCCCGGCTGCCAGTGGAGCCTTTTGCCACTGAATTCAGAGGTGGTTCGGTTGAACTGAACAGCTGGGATAAGTGGATTTTCCGCGCCACGGCGGCATGATTGCCGCGAGCGAGGAGATGACCATGACGAGACGACCGCGCCGGAACCACAGCCCGGCCTTCAAGGCGAAAGTCGCTATAGCGGCGATCAAGGGCGAGAAGACCCTGATCGAGCTGGCTCAGGACTTTGATGTTCACCCCAATCAGATCAAGCAATGGCGCGATCAGCTCCTGGAAGGCGCCACCGGGTTTTTTGGCGCGGCGCCGAAATCCGAGGCGGAGCCGGTCATCGACGCGGCAACCCTGCATGCGAAGATCGGGGCGTTGGCGTTGGGACACGATTTTTTGTCCGGCGCGCTCGGCAAGGCAGGTCTGGCGCCGGGCGCAAGAAAATGATCGATCGCACATCAAAGCTCAGCGTCAGCCGCCAGGCCGGCGTGCTGGGGATCAGCCGCGGCAGCGTCCATTGCCAGCCCCGCCCCGCCCGGTCTCGGACGCTGACCGACACCTGATGCACCGGATCGACAAGCCGCACATGGAGTCTCCCTTTGCGGGCGCTCGGATGTTGCGGGACCTGCTGGCGCAAGAAGGGGTTGAGGCGGGCCGGTTGCACGTCGCGACCCTGATGAAACGGATGGGTGTCGAAGCGCTGTATCGCAAGCCAAA
>Ga0105055_10004234_pt1 | contig 21160 bp, 11 predicted proteins | sample BON03_FD_78090 | JGI IMG/M metagenome (GOLD analysis project Ga0105055, IMG submission 78090) | Freshwater microbial communities from Lake Bonney liftoff mats and glacier meltwater in Antarctica - BON-03 | ecosystem: Environmental > Aquatic > Freshwater > Ice > Glacier meltwater | place: Lake...
AAATCAGATCATTAATTTCGCATCGATGCATGCTTCATTGACGTTAGAGGAAAAAATTCGGCGAGCGATGGAGATGGACAGCGACTCCGATGATATTGGATCTCAAGACAGTGAAGAAGCTTTCGATCTCATAGAAGGTTCTTTGACAGGGGGTAGTTTAATACTGGAACCTTCCTCAGAGCTGGAGAAACAATCAGAAGATATGAATAGTTTGAAACATACACCTCGAAGCAAGTCTGCTCGCGAATCATTGTATTCTTTAAGTGGGTTGTCAATGAATTCATTGGACTTTCATGACAACCCCGATGCGGTTCAGAATATAGTTCATAGGTTAGTGGAAGAGTTGCGCAACGTTAAGAGTGAACGAGACATGTTGAAGCTAAACACAGAGGATAAAGTTAAAGAAGCAATCGCCAACACGAAAAAACAACTTGACAATGATTTTAGATTGGTAGTACGAGCGTTGGTCGATGACAAAGAAAGATCGTTGCGTCAGCTGAATATGGAGCTAGAAAAGTGTAAATTGAAAACCACTATAGAGACAAATCGCTGCGGCATGGCTCTGAGTGAGTTAGAGTCACTAACCTTCAACACATCAGACAATAGTTCAATTCGATTGTGCGACTCCGTAGGTTCTTCTATTAATTATATTTTTGACCAGGGCCATAGTGCCAGTGGCAATGCAGAAAGAGTTACTTCGATAATATTTGAATCGTTATCAAGCGGAGATTCAGTTCCTGTTTCAAGGATAAGATCGTTCTTGAGGCAATCTGATATTCTCCCTCCAGGTATGAGACATGCAGAGCTGGATGTACTTCTATCGAAACACATAAAACGAAATTTGAATGTGACCAAGCAGGAGTTTGAACTTGTGCTGGCTGATATAGCTCTGGGGTTAATTCAAAGTGGAATGATTAGCGTTCCTGAAAAACTGCGCAATGAATGCGAACCTCGAGTCGATACCTGGGGTGTTTTGACTCCTCAGACTTGCATATCGAAATCAACTGCTTTAAGAGCTCTAGGTCGAGTATTGTTCCCAACTAACCAATAGATAAATTTTTAAAATTAGAGTTTCTGTAAAACGTTTTCACTGTGGACATTTCTGATTATAGTTTATCGTAATTAACTGGTTAGGTCTTGCAAGAAAAAAACTGTTTGCCATCCGATGCTGACATTCGTTGACGAATATGAAGACTTCTACAAGCGCTCCAATAAAGGTAATGGGAACAAATGCCTCCGATGCTTCCCTCGTTGTTCTACCAAAGGCCATGCACCCAACGGTTTCTGTGGAACATCGATACGAGTTGGCATGCCAATCGAAAACGAAGGTGACAAATTCTGGTAGGTTACTTTGATTCGTTAGATTCGTTGACTTATCGTCTACTATAGGGGCTATTTAAGCCTGGTTAAGGATTTTGAGTCTTTACGAAGTATTGTTCCAAAATCATATTTTGAAGATGGTGAATTAAATGCACTCGAAGGCGTGGTTCAAAATATTGGCGTTTCAGATGTCATCGTATCGTTTAATGATGAACTGAAACCCTGGCAGTACTCTTGGAAGTCACATAAACATTCTTCTCATGAGCTTCATTGTTTCGTTGTTGTTGTTTGCCAAGCTGTTGGTGACGATACAATGCATATTGTGGATAGTGCTAGGTCGTCCCCGTTTAAGATTCATTCCAAATCTATTCAACCTGCTATTAAAGATAAGACTCGCACGAAGGCGAGCAAAAAGCGAAAAACTGAAAATGCTGAGGCTATTTCCAGCAATTCAATAGAATACGTCGTAAAAGAACCTACTGTGAAAGAGTATCGAGATAATAGGACTCTTGACCGGTTGCATAAATTCATGAGCCTTAATGAACTTGGTTCTGACCAAGGATTTGCGGTAACCGCGACAGTACTATTAAGTTGCCTGAGAACGGAGACAGTTCCCCACGATATTCAGGTTAAAAGCGTTCTGGATAATTTATTGAAGGTCAAGAAGAATTTTCTGACTCTCATGAGAAACAACCATAAATTAGGTGTGTGTATCTCGCAATGGTTTGGGAACGTTCAAGAGTTTCAAGACAAATGCCAGAAACAATCAAATAGTGATGTTGATTGGTACCCCGAGTTGGAAGACGAGACGTTCAATCCAAATTCGACGAGGGATTGGTACATATTCGCAGAATTTAGACAAGTATATCGGGACTCTCTTTCGCAGGCTGTAAGAATGTCTGGGTTTAATATTGAGGACTTTTATGAGGTGATGCAAGTGGCAAGCCATCAAGGTGCCTTACAGATGGATCCGTATCATCCGCCTTCAGCCGACGTATCTCACACCTTATGTCAGCAATTATACGCTCAATGTCAGAGCTTGGATATGTCCCTGTACTCTACGGGTCAAGCTGAGTTTTCGTCTGAGAAAAGTCATAGGATATATGGAAGAGACCTGCTTCGTTACCGCTGCAAAATAGACCAACAGATCGTATTAAGGCATATACGTTCCTACATGGAGGAAATTATTAGTAAACGTACTTCTTTCTCTCCACCAGATCCTCGCATTGATATGTGTGGTGTGTGGGTTGATTGTGAACTAGCCTCATTAGAAAACCCGTCGTTTCCTGGGGTTCAAGGAGCCATGCTTGGCCCATTTAGCTCCAAAATGACGAAACAAATGTACGCAAAATTAAAAGTTGTGGTCACCGACACAGCCATCAGCGCTACCTGTGCAAATTCAGTGTTGAATCTGCGTTACGTATTTGACGAGGTGATTAGACCGCTTCACACCGGGTATCCTCCTAACGTGTTTCAGAGCAAGTTTAATTTCTTTTCCACAGAAGCGATGGCTTGTGAGTATTTTGCCTTCCCAGAATTTCGAGACCCCATGGGCTCGATTGTCATCGTGAGACATTTCGGATTGTTTCCTCCGGCTAATTTTGTGCAGGAGACTTACCCCGCATTTTACCGCAGGTATCGTTGTTCAACCTATTTATATCTTGGACTCATGGGGTGGCGATATGAATCCAATTCACCCAGTCAAGTTAAAATTGACTTTGTGGACTATTTAATCCCGATTTCTGTTCCTTTTGAATTTAAACCCTCGCAAATTAGAGAGTTGTATAGCAGTGGCACCTATATTGTTGCGAAGAACACCAACGTATATACTAGGCATTTTGCAAATACATTTGAAGACGAAGAGCCCATATTGTCATTGATTATTTAATTAATAAATTTAGATTTAGCTATGTACGCTGGTCCCTATCGTCTTCCAGTCGTCAGCGTACTCTTCAAAGTTCAAAGATGAACTCCAATTTAGCAATTCGTCTTCTGAATCACTTTCAGTCCTTTTTCCTTCTTCCTGCTTTCCTTCTTTGTAAACCTTCAAAAGCCAGTCGCGTTTTTTCTGCTTTCTACAAACTACTTTTTTCTCATTCCGTTTGACTTTAGAATAGTGATAAGGCTTTGGGCTTGATTTTGAAATCGGGTCCACTTCAGTTAGTGTTTTGGCAGTCACTGACCTCCACAGGTTGTTTTCTGCCCGCATGTACCAGCCTTCTTCATCTGCTGCTTGTTGTGCTGTGGCCTTAAACGTGGAGTTCCCTACACGAATTCCTGAAATGGCTTCTGGATAGTTGTTCGTTGCAGCTGCATCTAAATCATGATGGCATGTATAGTATCTAGGAGCAAATGCACCAATATCACACATAGCTCCTTTCGTAAATATTTTGTAATAAATGATTGGAGGGAAATCGGAACCGCCGAATCGAAATCGAACCAGTGTGCGAGTGGCCCTATCTAACAAATTGGCTTCTGCAGGATTGATGTACCGAAGAATCCTTACAGGATCACCTTTGTTCCGAAACATCAATAACTCCTTTAGGTGCTTGAATATTCTTTTATCATAGTGCATGTGGTAAGTGCGCTGAATCATAACTACAGCACTTGTTCTATCCAGTTTAGTTGCTATCTTGGCTGCTTTTTGCATCAACCGGCTTCTGAAATCTAAAAATACATTTTGGATCTGGGTGGCTGCTAGATGATACAAACTGAATTGTGTGTACTCGTCTTCTTCTTTTTGCCCTAGGGATTTCCGAAGATGAGGTTTAGTTCGCGCTAGATATCCCCTCATAACCTTTTCAATCTCAATGGCTGCGAAGTTGAGGGCGATGATCGGAGATTCCCAAGGTCTTTTAATCAAGTGACGACGGAATCCTTTCGGACGTCTCTGCAATTTCAAATTCCATGGTCTGATTTCTGTCAGATCACTATTAAAAGAACGGGTTCCAAGATTATTATCTTCATTTGGCATTTGATGCGAGGAGTTGTCGTATCAAGAGCGATACCAATTAGTAAATATGGATCTCAAAATCTGAGAAAACGGATAAATAAAGGGACAGCCCCCTTCATAGACTTCGAAAAACTAGACCTCGTTTTGAAATCTCTAGAGATACCTTCAGTTTCTCCCTCTTTTTAATTCGTTTGAAATGAATTCTTAATTTGAATTCGAATGCGACTTCCAACATATAACTTTGCTTCATAGCACTTGCTGTTTTATCGCCATTTTAACAAAAAAGACGAAGCTAGTCCCCCGACACTTGTACCACAATTTGAATTTGCTAATTTTTGTCCTTGTGGTACCTATAATTGTGGTAAACTCCTTCTATTCATGGTGTTGGATTCTAATATGTTTCCGTTTTGGGGTGGCGTAATTACGGAGTCTCCCGTGAGGGTGACGATACCCCCGACCAGCATCGACATGCATGTATCAGGAGTCGACTTATCTACCACCATGTGGATATACGGAGTTACGGGGATTGCTCTTTTTTTCATCTACTGCATTTCACGAAGACATCATCCACGTATTTTCTCGCCTCGGAAGCGCCTCGTACCTAGTTCAACTCCACGTGAATTGCCATTCACTTACTTTGGATGGATCCTTCCACTTTTTTCTCCTGCTAGAGACGATGAAATTTTGAAATATGCTGGACTTGATGCCTATTTGTCTATTCGATTGGGCGTTGTGTGTTTGAAATTGTTCTTCTTCTTGTTCTTGTGCGGCGGTGGCATACTTATACCTCTGTATATAACTCAAGGAAACGGGGAACGCGTCACTGACCCAATAGAGACACTCAGTTTAGTATATATGGTAGGCTCACTTAATGGGGATCTTCTTATTATTCCATGCTTGATGGTGTATCTATTTACGGCTGTTGGTGTTTATCTGATTCACCGGGAACATTCTCGTCTCGTTTATTTGAAACGCGAGTATTTTTCCACGGAAGATGCTTCATCATTTAGCGTTCTAGTTCAACGCATTCCACCTGAACTTGCAACTGTAGATGCTTTGTATAGATATTTTGAAAGTCTATACCCTGGTTCGGTTAACAGTGTGAATATAGTGGTAGATGATTTAGCTTCGTTGCGCGACGCGGTTGAGAGAAGAGAAAGTATAGTGACGGCACTTGAAGATGCGCAGCTGGGGAATCGTAAATCTGTAGCACCAAGTACGATGATAATAGAAAAGAGATGCACGTGGCTGGTAAGTCGCGGATGCTGTTTCGGAGTGCCTTGTTATGCATGCTGCGGTGTCGGGGAACGGGTGGACTCGGTTCAATTCTTGAGCAAGGAGCTAGCAAAGTTAAATATAGAAGTTACGATGGAAAAACAGCGGATACTGGACTCGATAAAAATGTTGCCGTCAGTTGACGATATTGATGCAAGACAATGGACCTATGACGGAAGGTCCACTTCCAATGTGAATGAAGCCATTTGGCTGCTAGGACCTCACAGCGAGCTGAAAGCACAGCGTTCTTTAAAGGCTGCGTTCGTTACATTCAACAATAAGACCACAGCATTAGCGATAGGTCGATGTATGGATACAGGCGAAGCTGACTTTATTGTAACTCCTGTACCAGAACACCAGGATTTAATTTGGGACAATTTAGGTGCTCATCCTTTAAAAGTTCGCATGATTCAAATTGGTATCTTTATTTTGCTGGCATTTCTACTAGTGATTTTTGGAGGTATCACCAGTTCTATTGCTTTGGCTACTAATCTGCAATCGATGCGGCAAGGTTGGAAGTCCCTAGATCAGTTACTCGTCGAATATCCAATATCTATTCGGTTTTTCAGCAATGTTTCTCCCTTTCTACTGGTTATTGCCTTCTCATTAGTCCCCCCACTACTTAATGCAATTCTAGAACAACGGTATATGATAGCCGAGTCTGAAATCGAAAACAACTTCTTTGTTCATTACTACGTATTCCTGGTGTTGCAGATATTCCTATTTTATCAAATCTCCGGGGCCTTACTCAATGTGTTTACTCAAACTATTGAAAGTCCAGGACAACTCTTAGAGATTCTTTCACGAATGCTTCCCAATAACGCAGGATTTTTCATGCAAGTTTTGATTATTAAAACGTGCTGGAGTCTTCCCTTTGAGCTTCTACGAGGCGGCGACTTTTTGGTGGCGAAATTCGTGCGACCTGTTTTCATAGGAACAGCAAATACTCGAAGACAGAAACGTTCCCACTATTGTGCGTGTAGAACACTGAAGATAGCTGGTGATGCATGCCATGGAGCATCCAATGCTACCGAGTGCAGTATCCTAGCCATATGTGTTGCGTACTCCATAATATCTCCCTTGATTTCAGGGTTTGCCATGCTGTATTTCCTTGTGCGATTGCTTGTGCAGCGGTATCTCTTACTGTACGTATATGTGAAAAAATACGAATCTGGAGGTTCGAACTTGACGAATATTGTCTATGCATATCTTTTCGCATTTATACTGCTGCAATTCTTGATGGTAGGAACATTTTCAATGTATGGTAGGTACATCCTAAGTGCGTTTCTTTCACTTCCTATTATATTTACTGTTTCCTACGGCTGCGTTATGTCTAAAGAGGATGGAAGACAGCAAGTCAGTTTGGCAGATGTACGCCGGTTCGATATCAAAGCAGAGCACAATAGACACAATATCTTATCTGAACAGCAGCACTCCTATTCATACATACATCCGTTGATGTCCACGCCTGGAGTCGTGGCGCCTGATGATGAATCAGACTTGGACTCGGAGGACGACATGTACTCCAGTTTAATGGATCACAACAAAGGCTTCAGCAAGATATATTTCAAAAATGACCCTATATTCTAATTGAAGTTGAAGCTTCGATTTTTCAAAATTCAACAGTAGCGAGTCTATCAGGTTTTTTAGCATTTATGACTCCTCAATGACTCCTCATCTTGAAAACAACAAACATCGATAACTTTAGAACACTGCGAGTAGTGGATGAAAGCCATCAAAGATTTCTTATTAAATAACAAGAGTATCTTGTTGAAAGAAAAAGCCTGATGACAATCCGTGCGGTAATCAGAAGCAACAACACTATGAGAAATCACATTGTATCACTCCCGATCTTCTGACGCAAAATCGCAAGTAAAAGACCTGATGAAATCACTCGAGTGAAAATTTAAATATCAGTGTTCTTACTTAAGTAGTGGATAGAAGCCATCAAATGCTAACTTCTTAATAAACAAGAGTATCTTGTTGAAAGAAAAGAGACTGATGGCAATCCGTGAGGTAATCAGAAGCAAGAACATTATGTGGAATCACTGAATTCACATTTTTTTGAACATAATATAACTGATGTACCAGGTACAGTATATATAAGGGTATGCGGCAAGTGATGTCACAACTGGAATTTCAGTGGTATACGAAATCACAACCGATTATGTATGCAAGGCAAGTTTTTATCGTTACTGTTGAAAAAAGGATTCCTGCACGTGTATTGGATGAAGTCAAGATGTTTATATCCAAATCGATGATGTAACTTCTATCAAGTAAATCGGAGGATTATTTATGTATCACTGGTGATACGATAGGAGTATTAAACGGCAAATAAACCTTCGTCCTATTCAAGTTGCCGAAGACAAGTGTCCTAACGGTCCGTTGGTTAGTACGAAACATTCGAACTTGAAAACTTGATTCAAATATAAACCTTTTGTTCACGTTTTATGGTGATCGAGCGCATTTCAAATAATTTTTTGATAGCATTCCTGAAGATCGTAAAAGTGTTCATAAACATGGATTCATTTCATGAAGAAGGTCGTACAGTTGTTTGAAGGCAACAGTGTGCTTGCAATTTTGCGTCAGAAGATCGGGAGTCTTAACAAAAAAGTAAAAACACTGATATTTGAATTTTCACTCGAGGGATTTCATCAGAAGGTCTTTTGCTACAATTGAGTAGAACGCGACAGTGTGCTTGCAATTTTGCGTCAGAAGATCGGGAGTCTTAACCTGTGATTAAAATCGATTTTTGTTGTGTTTAAAAAAAGGTCGCGGGGACCTAATTTAAAGTCAAACATGGGGGTAAACCAGCGACTGCAAGCACGGCGCCACAAGAATTGTTTGATCGACCAAGAAAGAAGCAACCGAAGTGAGCGTGTGAGATTGTGTATTGAAGAGAGGAAAGAAGTTTTAGACCATGAACTATCAGCATTCGCAGCTCAGGTTACTTGGAAGTTTTTAAAGTCGACATGGGAAGTTGAACCAGGGCAAAAAGATGATGATAAGGATCTTATTGATTTTTTTCGTCATATTATGACAGCAACTGTCTCTCAAGAAGTTGTTTCTAAGGCAGTACTTCCGTACACCATGGATAAATTCGAAACTCGAATTGATTTAATGTTCAATGCACTCGTCCAAACTGAACAGCTCCTTTCGTTTTCCGACTTGGGAAATGGTACGTTGCATGTTGCTAGTGTGGGAGGTGGCCCTGGGAATGACCTGGTAGGCGTATACCTGTATGTAAAGTGTTTTATGGCTTCCTCCGAATTTCATGGAGTGTGTTTTGATTTCTGTGACTCTTGGGGTGATATTGTCAGCCAGGTTAGCAGTTCTCTAATATCTCCAAGTGCTTTTGATGTTCTTGAGAAAGTAGATAATGCAGCTCGTTGGAGTGCTCGTTACTCTCCATCGAACTTGTTGTTGTCGAAATTGGAATTTTCAGTCTGCGATTTGAAATTAGGGCCCCATAGCAGCGTAAATTCAAACATAGTTAGGGATATCGATTTGTTTGACATTATTTGTTTTTCATACGTGCTTTTTGAAACAGCAGCTCATGAATATACACTTTTGTCCTATTTGCTTGATCAATGCAAGGTTGGTAGTTTGACAATAATTCTTGATTTGCACACAATTACTATGAATCGAGTCATAGATATGATAGAAGCTAATCGATTTCAACAGACGTTATTAGGTTCCACCAAAGAATTCCGCTTCAAGGGACTGGCTTTGCGAAAACTGAGATAACACAGTATGGTCTACATTGAAAAAATAGTGCCGTTATGGATCATGTCGGTGTGAGCGGGTACGTGCTAGGTCCGAATGAATACAATGCACGTAAGTTGCATCCAGTTGTGTTTGGATATGAAACGGTAAAGACGGCCGGTGATACCGTTGTGTGTTTGGACCTCAAGATATTCGGAGGTGCGGTCAATGGGACTGAGTTATCCAGCATATTACGTCAAGCCACTGGTGCACAAACATTAGAGATCGTTGAAGAATCTAAAGTAACAACGGACAATCTTAGACGGGTAATGAAGAAAGTTTTAAAAAGGTCAAAGAGTAGTGCTGCGTTTCAGAGGCATCTCCAGCTACTTCATGAAGGGGGGGCTGTTAACGTCCAGATCGAAATTTCATTAGATTGTACCGAATATGCTTTTCAAAGAGCTGATAGAATGTTTCGAGTGAAAGAAAGTATCAAAGGAAATATCAACGCGTCGATGGATATATCTTTGGGTATTTGTGACAAAGAGTACGATGACGCGTTGTTGCTCGTTAAATTTTTAAGGGATGGATTCGTATCGGGTAGTTTTGCCAAACTAATTGGAGATAAGGGGAGTTTTGCGTTAAATCATCCTTGTAGCATTAAAACCAAGTCTAGGACTCTTCGAATTCCCAACGATACACCACGGTTACGAAAGTCTCGTGCTCGAGAACTGACATTTTCCGTGGCTGAAAGATTGACCACTCCCAATTTTAATGCACCTAGGTTCGAAGCGGGTAAATACGTTCATCCTGTACACTTTAATCGTAAGACAGTTCATGTGAGACCTAGTGTAGAAAAAGTGTCGCCGGTATTTTGGGGGGATTGGTATTGCCCGCAGATTAAAGATTACAAAACGGATTTAAATCACCCGGCTTATATATATTCTGAAAGTAATTGGGTGGAAAGAAATGCACTTATGCATAAGACTCCGACACATATTCAGGAGGATAGCTCTAAGGTGTCGCCGATGTTTTTTGGTAGAGTGTTGTGTCCGCCTGAATACAATTCCCTTGACATCCAACCGGTGATTGAAGATGACGAGGAAGAAGATGTCGTCATACCACATCCATCTTGCAAAGTTTTAAAACGGTACCATGTCCATCCAGCTACTTTGGGTTATAAGGAAATAAAGACTCCGATATTCCAGACGGATCTATGCAAGGTGTTACACCCGGCATCGTTTGGGTACCAGGATATTCAGCACTCTCCAAAGTCTGTGATTCATATATTGCACCCTGCTTGTGTGGGGTTCAAGATGGCATCCAAGGAATTTAATATGGTTAAAGATGCTTCCAAGTATGTGAATCCCATGTTTTTCGGATTGTCTCTGGAAAAAGGGCCCAGATTCTCTGAGCAAGACGATTCGTTTTTCTCCCACATGAAAAAGAGGGTCGTTGCGATTCCTCGGAGAGATGGGAAACCTATATGCTCAGTTTGTTTCGGATCTGATGCTCCTGGGTGTCCTGGATGTTGGAAAGAGGAGCTGCAGTCAAGGCTCGCTGTGGAGGCCACCTGTAGATCTCTCGTAGATAATCTGGCAGCAAGTCACACCATTGCACCTCGTGTGGCAGGTAAAGCGAGACCAAGTGCACAATTGCGACTAAGGAACAAAGCAGTTCAAAAACAGTTCAAGCTTTTCACTCAACAGATCACTACGGGAGATATCAAAAGGTATAGGGAAATGGTTTCAGTGATGGTGACTGTGATGATCAAGAGTCTACCCGCGGGTGGAGTGGTGAAACTGACTATGGAGATCTCAAAATCCATCAGCTATTTGTATTTTCTGTATAGATCCAATTGCAGGTCTGGGATTGCCAACCTCACCAAGTTATGGTTAGTCTTACCGTCAATGGAAGGCCTTATGTGTCTGGATGATACTCTACAAGCTCAAAGTGACTTATTATGCGCGGTTCCAAATGGAGCACTTTGTCTCAGAGACTTTGGAATGGTTGAAAACGGTGGTACGTACTGCCTTTTTCAACTGAAAGACCTACATCGTCCTAGTGCAGCCGATGTATGCAAAACGTATGTGGCACAAAACGTGAATCTTGCCAAAAAACATTCTTTTGATCAGTTTGATGACGTTCAAATGCAGCGTCAATATCACAGGTACCTCGGAGCTAATAACAGCAGTGTGTCTATTAAGACACGATCCAGTCAGATGAGGGAAAGCAAATCCAACCATGAACCTGTCTTGAATAAAGACATTTTTAATTCTGTTGATTTTACAAATCTCATGTTCAAGCCCAGCCAAGTACTTCCTGGCTTGCTAAGTGACAAACTGCAAAAAGTACTCGTGATGGAAATGAAGGATATTTTAATCAGGCAACAAGATGCATGGGTAGAGGAAACAAAAACAAGGAAACGTAGGAACTCTGAACAAAGAGAAGAAACTAACGTTTGTATTAAACGAAAGGAGGGAATAAAAAAAGCTGCAGCAAATGCAGTGGTCCCAAGTTTAAAGCTTCCTCAATGTTAAAATATATATAGCTTTGAGAATTAAAAAGAGTACCAGTATTGTGCCTCTACTTGAATATTCCTAAACCTTTCGCAAGTCTCGAAGCGACACTGGAAACTTCAGTAACAACTCCCTTGGCGGTGGCAACAACTTTACTGGATTCGACCTTACTCATCACGGCATTCTTTGCATTGAGTAGTTTTGTATTAACATCCATAGACCCTATTACCGGTATTGTTGCATTAGGTCCTTGTGTTACGATGTTGGGCAACGCCACCAGCTGTATCTGTCCCGATACGGCGCCTATCACAACAGCTTGTTCAGAGGAATGCAAGGCTATGCATCGAAGCGGATATACTGGACTTTCGGTTGCGAATACTTTAAACACTGCCAAAACATGCAACTTGTTCAAAGAGAGTATTTTCAACAGACCTGCGTCACCTACTGTGAGTAAAACTTGTTCCCATTGCATGACGCAAGTTGCACCTTGAAGAGAGAATACCATGTCTCTGATGGTTTCGTCTTCAGATTCTACTTCGCATATACACTCATGAAGGAACGAACTACTATGAAGGCTTAGTTTTGAGCTGGAGTTTGAGAATATCGAGATGATCCCGAAGTGGTCTGAGATCTTGATCAAACTCACTAGTGTGCTGGATAGCGAACCTATCAGTGTGCCATTGGAAAGTGAATGCACAAGACATCTAGAAACCGAGGCTGACACGACAATTCCAGACTGATAATTCACATCCACTACAGTCACCGCACTATCATGGCCTGCCAGCGACAGCTCTGGGGCACAAGAAACGCCCCATTTGCGCTGCTGCGTGGAATCCCCGTCAAACAACAACCACGTTCGAAGCGATCCATCGATACTTCCGGATACCAAAACGCTCTCGTGAATGGCCAACGCAGTGACATCAAGCACGTGTGCAAATAAAGTGGCGCTCCATGTACGCATGTGGCCAGTAGAAGTGTCAATAAAATAAACCTCCAAAGTGCCTATTCCAAGTCCATTCGTTGCCATCACATGACCATCGTGACCCCAGGCAACCGCATTTAAAGAACGACGGAAACTCTTGATCGGAAGAGTGTATACTGGATTTGGCTCAGGTTGCAATACGAGAACTGATTTCTCCATGACAAATTCATCCTCTAAAGTATCCGTAGAATCTCGGCGAGACAGATCTTCTCTTCTTCCCCACACATACGTGAACATACTTCCATCTTGCAGCAAGGTGAGTATTTTACCTTCAAGAAGCCTCACAGCAGCTGGTGACGTATCCTCTAGACTACACACGCCGGTCACTTCATCAAGATATGCTCCTGGATGGTCACGCAAGTGCCTACCGATGGGGATAAAGGTGGTAGGCGCAGGACCTCTAGGAGGATGAGGTCGAGTCAATATCTGAGCGGGACATTGTCCAAAATGGGCTATTTGTAATTCGGTGGCGCGCAACATAGATGGGTCAGTGATCGCATCCATATCAACAGCACCCGGATACGTCAAGTAATAAAAAACATTGTCCGCGGTGGCCGCATCTGGCAATCTGGCTTTCGTCCCAAATATTAAATCGATCCACAAGTGGAGGTTATGAGAAACGTGATCACTTTCCAGTGCCTGTCGCATCTTCTCTACAAATACATCAGCAGAGCCATTTGCCCATTTCGGCAACTCAACATCCCCTACCGACACTCCATCTTGACCTGTTCCGAGATTAAAGCGATTGTGGTTCCTGAGGAAAGCTGGTTGACAGTAAAACTCAGGGATCAGCTCCTTCACTTCAGACAGAGCAGTTGTGCACATTCTCCAAGCGGATGGGACAGAATTGAACAGTCTGTCAGGGACGTCAAAGTGACCGTCCTGCATCTGAATATGCATGGAAGTGAATGGTTCCATGCGTACTAGATAGTACAAGACACATCCGGCCTTGGTGGAGTAATGAGATCCCCAGTGAAATTTAGGGATGTGTGGATCCTCGAAAGTACGGTAGCGTTCCCGGCCTTCTTCCAACCGGTCGAATGTCAGAGCCCCCATCGGTTTTCCGAGATCACGATATACTGAAGGATCCTCTAAATCAAGCTGATCGCTTTCATAGTCCTGTAAGACCCATGGAAACACCGGATACTGTGTCAAGTCATTCAACGAGCGACCGGCAAGGAGATTCAATCTCATGAGGTATTCAAAATTAGAGATTTGTCTCTTTTGCCATTTTTCCGTATACGCCAGCATCAAACGTTTGTTGTCGCTTCCTGGTTTCTGGGAAGCTTGCTTGACATTGTTCGGGAGCACTGGCCACATTTTCTGCATTAGATGATCTCTAACTGCTTTTCCATTTGAAATATTTTCTTCGGTTACTATTGGATCGCCCGATTCATTCGACCCGATGGAGCATCTAAACTTAGGATCTAAATCAATAAAATAACTTCCACCCCCATAATCATTCAGAAATAGTTCGAATGCACTGTCACGCATATGATATCGTCGTAAAAGTATTTTATCCATTCGTTCGTACTCCCATAATTGCCGTTTTCTGAACTTATTCTTTCGTTGCAGGAATCGTGTTCTTGCTATTGATGCCATCATCATGTCTTTCTCAGATAAATCCTTGAACCAATTCTCGGAATTAATTCCGTTGAAGTCTGAGTCATCAGCAACACCATCTACAGCAGCAGAACGTAGGATATAAAGTGCCGCAGCATCAGGTGGATCCGGATCGAAGTAAATACCCTTGGAGGTCACTAAAATCCTACCTTGTATATGGAATTCCTGTTTAACCATTCTACAGCCAGCCACCAAAAGAACTTCTTCTCCTGGCTTGGGCCATGGTTCCATTTCCTCCCCTCTAAATGGATCTGGTCTTCTTTGAACCCATTCATCAATTGCCAACTTATCACGCTGGTTAATAAAAGTATCGTTCATAGATGACGGGGATAGGTCTCCGGTTCGGTTTTCAAATGAGTTTGAAGAGCTGATCACTTCCTCCGAGATATCCAGGGTTAGATTACTCAAATCATTCCTGTCCAAGTCACATCTTTCCAACGTTTGTTCCATGTAACTCTGCCTATCTCGTTTATTAACACCAGGGTCTTCTACTACTATTTCTTCTTCATGGGTCACTAAGGATCCATCAGCAATTGAGATCTGCCTTGAAAGTACCGCTCCAAACGATTCAGAGGACTTCTGTCTTGATTCTCTTTCGCGAGCTTCCTTCCTGTTCTTCCTGTCGGCGATTCCAGAGCAGGCACCTAAATGAGGATCCCCATATGGATTATGGACAAGTTGCAGCTTCATGCGATGCCGACGCTCAACGAAACTATCCAGTTTGTACAACTGCAGCCTCCACTCGTTAAAACTTTGGTTCTCCAGTATCTCCTGCATCTCTAAAAGCTTTCGCCAGAAATGTAAACGATGATCGAATGTTTTTCTCGCGTCCACTTGCTTGGTGTGCACAACCATCTGCTGCTTGCCCTTCCTCTCCAGTACTTTACGACGAACACTTTTTGGAAGACCAATGGGACTAAGTTTACCTGCGCCATAAGCAGCTACCTCCACAGGATTAGCTCGTCTGGCCATGGTGCTACTAGTTGCACGCTGGACTCTAAAACTCGCGTGCCTGCATAGTACTTCAGATTCAAGCTCCCTCTCCAAGCATCCGTTGACGTGTTCTTCCATCAGATTCCAATTTGTCATAATGGTGCTGCTCATATCGTCGGCGTTTTGCAAGTGCTGTAGCATACGCTTCACTGCTTGTGCAATAGCAGGGTCATGAGGCTGGTAATTGTCCAAAATAGCCACAAAGACCCCTAGAAGACCATCCACTCGATTACTCCTACTTGTCTTGACATGTAAAGAGCATAACCCCTGATGTACTGCGTGTAGCAGAGTTAATACCGCCACCGTATTGGCTTCACAGGATATGGATAGATCATTTAAGAGAAAGGATTGTACCAAACCCACAGACTGATTTACCACTTCATCGTTGAAGTATTCGATGTTGCGAAGAATATGACCTAGTAGTCTCCAAGTAGCTCGTTTAGGCATGTCGTTCAATTGCGAATCCTTCAACGAGTCTCGTCTAGGCATCATTCGAGGTGATCCGTACTCTTGAAAAGCGCTGGCAGTTCGAATGAAGTTCACAGTGTTTAATGCACCGCCAATGAAGCTAGCTAGTTCTGAATTGTGGTCTTTCAGAGCAGCCTGTAAATCCACTGGAACATGTGCGAACTCTCCAGCATCATGATGCCAGGTTTCAACATCGGTTTCAAACAGCCCAACATCACCTATTTGCACCTTGGCATACACTTTTTCATTCAAATAGTTTTTTATTTGCTTACCCTTTCTGGCATCAAATACGATTCTGTATTCCTGATAAAATCCAGTTTGGCGGGCCCAACAACTAATTTTTTGAAACCTCGCAGAGAATCGAACCTCCGTCCTTCGATCTAGAACGACCCATCCTGAATCATCTCCAGTGGCAACGCGGCCGAATAGAGTCCAGCCTGCAGGATCCAGTTCAGGCAAATCAAAGCTACACGCCACCGTGTAGAAAACGACTCGATGCGGCTGGCGATCGGGATATCTGTACGACAACCACGATGATGAAAACCCTCCACTAGATTCCTCCTCGGTCACGTCTACCCACTTGGTATCATGTCTTCCATCGATAGCACATCGAGCACTAAACAGCACCAATGCACCGGTAGGTCCTTGAAACTTAAAGCTAGTTGCCGCTGATGATGAGATCATCCCACCTGCAGTCAGAGGTACGAGTCTCAGAATATTGCATGGATCAATGAGAGTCTCTTCACACATGGCTACGGTCATCGAGAAGTTACGAATGGCATCACGGTGCAAACCAGCAGCTTGCAGTCGTACGACTAATCTCTCCCACACGCGTTCCAATATGAGACGTACAAAACGGTTCATTTTTGAAATAGCAGTTGCTTCAGCCTTGGCATTCAAAAGCGGAATCAAATGCTTACCGTCAACTTTCGCATCTTCTAATTGCTCTTCGATACTGGATCTCTCTTTTTCCTTCACAATGCGATTCATTTGTTCCATTAATCCTTGCCATGAAGACCATCCTTGTTGTGCCCGATTTAGTTTCTTTGCAACAGTTGATCCATCATCCTGTCGCTGCGTCTCATGCTCCATTAGAATACACAACAGATCTGTGGAAACCTCACCTAGCACATAGTCAGCACTGTTATCATCGTTGCGCTCGATCCCATTATCATGTAAAAGAATCACAGGAATGAGCCATGATTGCCACCTAGGTAAAAGAGTTACCTGCTCTCTCGCAGCGTAACTTGCCTTTAGAATAAGCGAGAGTTTCAAAAGAACACATCTAGCAGCATGGTCCTTCGTTTCATTGGTGGTGAAGTCCAAAGCAGCCAACATAGCGCCAAGTACAGGCAGGCCTTCAGGAACAGCCAATCTGAAGTCATCATCATGAAGTGTATGGTCTTCCGCTGCCTCGTGCTCTGCCCCACAGCCAATCACCACACTAGCCAGTGCATCCAGCACAGCAGGGGTAACATCTTCGCCCAGCCTTTTTTTCTCGGTATCACTGCGAATACGAAACGATGCTACATGAGGGACACGAATCAAATTCCGCAGCATTATACCGAATTGTTTTTGTTTCCTTCGTTCAAAATCTTCTTGGATGTCTGGTTGGGTTCCGATCATAGGTTTTATCACTATCATATCGTGCAATTGCATCATTCGTCCTATGATAAGAACCAGTGCTGCTCGAGTGCCTGGAGGAATATCACCTGATGAGCTCATGAGACCGCCGAACGACGTACTCTGTAGAATAGTCTCTTCTACTGGTTCTTCCTTGAATTCACCTTGTTGTGTGGTCTCGGCATTGTCATGTACATGAAGTGGTGACGAAGGTGGGGTTACCAGGACAGGAGATGTGTTCTCTTGCTTTTCTTGGTTTGCGGAAACTGCATTAGAAATGTGTCTTCCAAGACGCTTCACCAAATTCACCTTTACAGGATCTACCAATTGTTTCTCTGCCACCTTGGGCTCAATTTCAAACGACTCGACACCCAACCCTAATATGAAATCCACACCACCTATACGGTTGTTAAGCAACGAAAAAAGTCCAAGACCAAACGAGGTACTATATTCCTCTTCATTTCGGATAATACCTGCTAGCAACATGGATGCCAACATCTGTAATAACGCACAAGTCCCTTTGGACTCCCTATATCGTGCTGCAAAATCTAAAATAGCAACTACCCCATTCAAAAGCTCTTCAACTGTTGATGCTACCAATATATGAGATATGGAAACCACTATAGGAGGAACACACTCTACTCGTAGCGGCTGACTTGCAACGAACATGGATTCTTCATATTTTAGTCCATCACACAGCACCAGTGATTGAATCAAATTGGGAAGGAATTGAATACTCTCTTTGGGAAACAATTGGCAATAACTCTGCAGTCTGCGACACCATTTTTCCTGGACCACGTCAGAGGCCCGAGCCCATATTCGAGGATCAAAAAGCAATGCAGCAGCTGCAACAGGTCGAAGAGCATCGTCGCAGTAGCCTAATCGAAGTACAAAGCTTAAGCAAGTATGCACTGTAGAAAGAAGTGAACTAGGTACATGTTGAAGTATCAAATTGAGTACATCTAGACCATTGCACTGAATCAAACTGCATCGATGCATCTCTCTAAACTCCACACATGAACCAAGACACTCGAGAATTTTTTGAAAGAGTAACACACTGGTCAATTCCTTGGGTTCCCCAGGTATCACCAAGTCTAATGCATCTCGTGAGCTGATTGGCACGAACATACTGAGCAGAACTATCAACGGTGATATACCTCCTATTCCTTCGGTGCTTGGAAGCGGCGAAGGGTCAAAAGCTACCCGCACATTGCCTTTCGATCTCGCGTAAACAGTAGATACACTGCCATCGAATACTAGCGGTTCTATGATGCATCTCTTTCCGAGCCGGACTCGTTGTCCGTTAATGTCAGGTAATTCAAATAAACCATTTCGATCTTTAGTTTCGTTCAGTTCGCGTGAAAATATCGAACGAGGATCGATCCAAAAGAGAATCTTTGGGTCTGCGTGCTCATTGACAACAAGTGCCCTGACCTCCCGGGCTTCCTCAGCCAGTTCAGCCGTAAATGAATCCTCGGTTTCTTTGCGCTTTTTGAGACGCTTGAAAATGGACTTGACTTTGCTTGGACCGACACTACTCGACTTGGGAATTGTTTCATCAGGAAAAGATGCCCCATGTGGGTAGACCCTCTGACGTGGAGCTGCAGCTAGGAGAAATGATACTTGCTCAGGTGTTAGCGCGACTGAGTAAAACGTAGGATCTGCCATATATCCTAGAAGAGCTTTCCCTATAGTATTATGGTCCACTGCTGTATTCATCTTGGGGAAACTCAGCGGCATTTGAGCCACCAGCTTCCCATCCAAGTACACTCTGCATTCATCCGGTTGTAAATACGGAGTAGCTAACACGACCGTCACATGACACCATATATCCACGTCTATACCTATCCTGGTTTTCACGTGTTGCCATCTTGATGCGAAGCCTTGTCCTTTCGTCTCTACCACCAACACAAACTGACCACCTACTTCCTCCGCAACAAATGCTCGCAGCCCCCCTCCTTCAACAGCCAGTAACTCAAACAACCCTCTATGTCGGTTTCGTTTGTCATCCTTTGCTAAATGCAATCTGCAAGTGAAGCTTATACCCCGAAAGTTGGACAGATCGATACGAGGGACACTGATGCTGTCTTCGAGTAGCCCCCCGAATTCGAAATATGCTTCAGGGTGAATAAAACTGTTTTCCCCCAACGAGAATTGTGTCAGATTGCATCGAGAGAATATTCCCGTGAGTCCCTGAATCAGCGCAACCTGATCTGCCTCCGAAACCAACTTTGGAACCAGCTTAAGCAATGAATTCACACCTCGAGCAGTTGGAATGGCGGATAAGACGTCGTTTTCCATCTCAGTTAGACTCGCTCTCCTTATTATACCTCCATTGTTACTCTCCCATTCGGCAATCACATCCTCCAGTAGCATAGCATGAACCCGGTATCAAAAGTAAATCAAGATGGGGGACCGTTCCGTCTCAAACTATTTTCAAAGTATCCTAGCATTCATGACTGAATCGTTACCGAAGAGACTCAAGATAGAACCAGATCCGAAAAAGGCTGGGACTATATCAGTTGAGTTCAAATACGGTCAAAAGTAAGTGATCTCCCTAGTCTTTATTTGTTTCTTATTTGATGTCCCTTATAAGAAAAGAAACGCCCTCGCCAGGCGCAGCAACCCGTGTATTCTACGAGAGTCTCTACAAGTAAGTGCGAGTTCCTTGTTTGGTGGTGTCGTCAACATAACCTCTCCTAGACAACGTCCAACCAGTCTGATGGCTCTTAAGTGGTGCCTTGAGTATGGCGTTTTACCACGAGACAAATGCCAAGCCAAAGTCGCGGAATTCGAGAAGCTGCTGACAACATCTAAAAGCAACAAGTTAATTAAAAGTGAAAGTAAAAACAAACGAAAGGCTGTTCGGGAAAGCCACGCACCTGATATGGACTTGATGGGAACGGGAGGTCAAGAGACTATAGGAGCAATGGTGGTAGGATAAGAACATATACTCACATAATAATAAGGATTACAAATCGTTTATTGTTATGACGAAGCATTGGATTTTTTAACGTCAAAGCTACGTTTAGAAATGTCGGTTCTGTATATATCCGTTGCTTGCATTCGTTTTTAATACTAACAGCGAAAGAGATAGAAAGGGACATAATTAATTTATTGTAGATTATATCCTCAACTTTTAACTTAAATAAATACCGACTGCAGATACAATACTTGCTCTTCAATATAAGTAGAAAAGCCACCAAAAAGCCAAGTGAACCTGATTTCATTGAATTTGTCAACTACAAAGCTGCGGGGCCCTATCCTCTGGGACGATAGGACGATGGGTGTTTCTTCAAGTAGCATCGAATTCAAAGACCCGGTTCCCTCTGACATTGAAGTGTCACAATCCGTAACTCCATTTGAAATCAAAGAGATAGCTGAGCGTTCGGGCATTAAAGCGCAAGAGCTTGACTTGCATGGCTCCTATAAAGGCAAAGTGAAGCTGTCATTGCTTGATCGAGTGAAAGATCAGATCGATGGAAACTACGTGGTGTGTACCGGAATCAACCCTACCCCTCTGGGAGAAGGTAAATCAACTACTACTATCGGGGTGTGTCAGGCTCTTGGAGCTCATTTGAAAAAGAAAGTTTTCACGTGCATTCGACAACCGAGTCAAGGTGAGTTCATTTGAAACAATGTTGAATAGATTTAACAATGTTCAGGCCCTACTTTCGGAATCAAAGGCGGTGCTGCTGG
>Ga0105055_10004237_pt1 | contig 21146 bp, 11 predicted proteins | sample BON03_FD_78090 | JGI IMG/M metagenome (GOLD analysis project Ga0105055, IMG submission 78090) | Freshwater microbial communities from Lake Bonney liftoff mats and glacier meltwater in Antarctica - BON-03 | ecosystem: Environmental > Aquatic > Freshwater > Ice > Glacier meltwater | place: Lake...
CAGCTTTTCCCTGAATGCGCAAGAAAATACGGTAACAAATGATGCCGAATTGGGTGACCGTGATAAATATTTTGCTGCCTGCTGGTCCATGGAAGCAGTGACGGTGAGTGATGTGGGATGGACATTGATTTCGGGGGACTACAGTTTAAGAACGAATGAGGTGAACAATGAGTCTACGACCGCCATCTGGCTAAAAACACCATGGATGGTAATGGATGCGGGTGAAATTACTTTCAAAACAGCAGAGGATGGAAGAGGAGGTTCAAATAGAAGTATCGTTATCCAGTATATTAAATTTGATAAAGACAATGAGTCTACCGGAGAAGGCGATGTCATAGCCATCGATAAATTTGAATTTCCAAGACCTTTGAGGACCCGGCAAACCGAAATGCACGAGGTGTCCGTTTCTGTTCCTGAGCAACTGGTAGGAGAGACGGTCAAAATTTATTTCAGCTTCGTTGGTACGGGTGGAACTGCGCAAAGTGGAACTGCGCGTGTGGGAATGGATGACCTGGTAATCCCTGGAAGTTACAGTTCAGATCCTTCAGAAAATTGTTTTCCCAAGAGCCTGATAGCCGATAGGGATGAGGATGGTGTTGCGGATGAAGAGGACGCTTATCCAGAAGATGCTTACAAGGCGTTTAACAATTTCCTACCTGCCATTGGTTTTGGAACCCTGATGTATGAGGACTTATGGCCGGCCAGAGGTGATTATGACTTTAATGATTTAGTAGTTGATTACAGGTTAAACAGAGTTACGGATGCTAAGGGAGAGGTAGCGGAGATTATAATTGAACTATTGCCGAGGGCAGCAGGTGCAGGTTTCAGTAACGGATTTGGAATAGAATTTACGGGTTTGTCGCCAAAAAAAGTATTGAAGGTTACCGGAATCAAAACCAGTATGGAAAGCATTCATAAAATGGATGAAAAAGGGTTGGAGGCAGATAATGAGTTTGCCACTGTCATTCCTTTCGATAAAGTATCCCTTGTCCTTACCCATCCGGGAGGTGGAGCGTTGGGTATCAATACCGATCCGAAATTTGAGTTTCAAAAACCTGAATTGCAAACGATTGTTTTGGTTTTAAAAGAAGAAGGTAAAATAGGCGAAGATGGAGCAACTAAATTGGAAGATTTGGGTCTGGATAATTTTAATCCTTTCTTAATCGTGAATCAAAAAAGGGGCGTAGAAGTTCATTTGCCTGGTAAAAAACCTACCCGCTATGCAGATGAGTCAATTTTTGGTACGAAGGAAGATGGAAGTACTGCCGGGGTGGAAAGTTATTACCGAAATAAAGAAAACGGATTACCCTGGGCAATGAATGTGCCGGTAAGTATTCCTTACATGGTCAACAAGACCCCAATTACCAAAGGATATAACCGGTTTTTTGAATGGGTGGTTTCCGGAGGGACGTCTTATCCTGACTGGTATTTAGAAGAAGGTGGTTACCGAAACAACGGGGTTATGCTTAATGCCAGATAGAATGGCCCTTCGATAATTCATTACCGGATGGTGGGGAATCACAAGTAGGAAGAAAAAGTCCTGTAATACTTTTTAATTTGAAATCAGGTGGCAAGATTGCCACCTGATTTTTCTTGGAGGAAAGTAGAAGACTGATTCACTAGCACTTACTTTGCGATCTATTATAAAAGGACTACTTTGTCCCTTTGTAGGTTCGGTAATGGCCTTGGGTGGTAACTAGTCTGCCCTACAACCTGGCCCAAGCCTAAGACAGTTCTTAGTGCTTTTTATTAACGCCTTGTCCTATCCTAATATCACATTCCCGATTTGCAATTAGAAGATACGGCAAAAACAGGCATAGTCCATGGCTAGACGGAATCTGAGCCCGAAGCCAACGCTCCAGAATAGTAACCAATTAGCATTTGGTAATGGAATTACAAATTCTATAGGATAGAAAGGTATAATTGCAAATTACACCTAGGCGCGAAAAGATGGAAAAATAAATGACTTAGTCTTTCTTTGGACGAGAAAAGATAAGATCGTCCAATTCCGGGTTCAGTTCCACCTCTTGCAAAGTAATCTTTTGAGTAGACTGACCATTCATTTTCGCTTCTGTAAAGTGAGGAATCATCATGCCATCCACTTCCTGGTAATCGCTCAGGTAAGTTTCGACGAATTGTCCTTTCATCGGGCCCGTACTTACTTCTGACTTCTGCATGACAGGCAGGTAGGATTCTTTGTCAAAGTAATAGTAGGCTACTTCACCATTTTCCTTTGTCAGCTTGATCTCATAGGTTGCTGTACCCTCTACTTCACTGGTGCCTATTAATTCAACGGTATGCCCTTTTTTTGTGTAATCGATGAGTTCGTCTTCAAATTTGCTTATAACCATTTCTTCTGCCATTTCGGCTGGCATAGCCTGTGGATCGGGGCCGGTTTGCATAGGAAATAACCACCAGGCTTCTTCGCCATCGTAGGCCTGAATCATGGACTGACCCTGAATGTCTACTTCTAACCGTTTTTTATTGGGGCGAGCCTGGGTAATCACACCCTTAAATTCCATTCCTTGCATGCTCATCAAACCCTTCATCCGCATGGAATTGAGCTTCTTCCAGTTTTCGATACCTCCTGTGTTCTCAAAATAGTACCCCAGCAATTCGTGGACTTTCATGTCTTGCGCGTGTAAGGCCAGGCCAAATCCAGTCAGGGAAATAAGTAGCAACAAACGTTTTAACATTTCGCAATTGATTATTTTTGTTAACAGTAAATCCGTTTCAATGCACAGACACAAAGGATAGTTTTTGAACGCCTGGCTTCTGCTCCGATCGGCCTACGTTTCTGAATGGTAGCAAGTTAGCCATTGGCAATGGAATTACATATTCCATAGGAATAGAAAGGTGTAATTGCAAATTATACCTAGCTAAGTCCAAAATGGTGAATAGAAAATACCATAATTCTAAATGTAGGCGAAATGGTGGCTGAGCGGAGCCGAAGTCAACGGATCCGAAGACTTAGTTTTTGAATAGTATAAGGCAAACTATAAATAATGGAATTACAAATTCCAAATAATAAGAAGGTGTAATTACAAATTACACCTAGCTAAGGCCAAACTGGAGAATAGAAAAATACCATAATACTAAATGTGGGCGAAACGGTGGCTGAGGGGAGAATTGACTACTAAATGATTGGAGAAATCGCAAAAAAAAATCTGCAAAAAAAAAATGCAACTTTGAAAGATTAAACTGCGTATTGGATAAAAATAGGGCCTGAAAACTAAATAGTTATGAAAGCGTTTATAAAATATCTCTGTTACGCATCCATTACCTTAATTCTTGTCCCTTCTTGCAATTTGGATGATTTTGAAAAGAATCAATTTAATAACAATGGTTTTATAAAAAATGAAGTTTCAAATGAAAGAATCCTTTCTAATTATAAGTATAATAATATTGGAAAAATAGCAGAATATGAAAGTTTGTATTTTTATAACAGGTTTTCATACAACAATGAAGGCAGACTTATAAAGCAGGAATCTGCGGCAGATCCATCCATGTATTCCTCTGCATTTATTGCTGAAAAAATGCTATTAATGACAGCTAAAAATAGTACAATTTCAAGTTACCAAATTTTCAAATATGATGAAAATAAAAAATTGGTAGAAGTTGAGAATTATTTTAAAATGGAAGATGAATTTGAATTAAGGTCTAAGGTAAGCTTTGAATTAATTAATGGAATGGTTGCCAAAAGAAATTTACACAATGAAAAAGGAGAGGTGACCCAATTTACTGTTTATGAATATGACAACAATGGAAATGTGGAAAATGAAAAATACTTCACTTCCCATATTGCTGAAAGTATGGAGCCAAGATTGATAAGCAAAACCACTTTTAAATATGATAACAAAAATAACCCCTTCATAATATTTAATGAATTAGGTAATCCAGGTCTTTATACAAATCAAAATAATACTATTGAAACAAATACTATAAGACATGAAGAATCTCCAGGATTTGATAAAAACTCAATAGATAGGATAACCTATGAATACAATACAAATAATAACCCTACTAAAGTAACAACCGAAAACAGTAAATATGAATACACCTACTAAAAAATATCTTACTATCAAGTTGTTAAAGGTAAATTCCAGGGTTAAAACTCTTCCTGAACAATTCTACGGAATAACCCGGATTTTGAAAACACCCAGCCTTTTAGTCACTTTATAGAAAGTTTCGATTTCGGTCATTATTCCTCTATTGACTGAACCCAGGATTAAGAGTTGTAACCGGATGGCCTCTGTGAATGGAATTACAATTTTCATAGGGTAGAAAGGTGTAATTGCAAATTATACCTAGACGGGGTTTTAATACATCAGGATTTCCCTATCCACTACATATAAAACTTGTCCCCTACCCATTTGGAAGGATTATTTTTTATGTATTCGGAAATGTTTTGAAATGCTTTCTCATTTCGGATGATGTGTTCGTAATAATTGCGTTGCCATAATTTTTCATTCAACCCCAACAAACCAATTTGTCTGGTAACGGATGATTTATATCCTCGGACAATGGCTCCAATATTATTTGATGGTGACTGTAGGGGTGTTTTCAAAACACCCCTACAGTCGGGCGAATGCGATTCGCCCCAATATCGTGCATTTGGATGATGCCGTGTATGTGGTTTGGCATAATCACAAATTTTCTCAATTCAACATTTGGGCGAATTTTGGGTGTATTTAACCATTCATCATGTGCGATTATCCCAAATTCATTCAATATCATTTTCCCATTTTCAACGTGCCCAAAACGATAAATTCTGTCCTGACAACATATTGTAATAAAATACAATCCCGCCTGCGAATAATCGTATCCTTTTAATCGGATCGATCCGCGATGATGGATATGTGGGTTGTATTTATTCATCAGTCATAAAATTAGAATCAATCTACAAATTAACCCTCACAAAGAAAATCAACCTCACAAACCAAAAAACTTCACCCCAAAGAGAAAAACGCTCCCTGTGGTGAAGTCAAATACAATCATATAATGGTGAATACAATAAGTCAGGAAAGCTTTAGATAGCTATTGCCTGTCATCGTTTATCTATTTCAAATCCCCAAATAGATCTAACATTTGGGCGACGATCTTGTCGGAGGCTACCTCCTCTACCCTATTGGTGGATAGCCAGGTTTCGTAGCCGCCCAGTTTGTGTTGCTCGGGAGTAGGGAGATACCCGTAGATGCCATTGGCTAAAGCAATGGTGAAAGTATCTTTAATTGGGCTTCTGTCCTTTAATTCTAAACCGATCTCTACAAAGGTTTCAAAGGGTATGGCGCCAATGCCCAAATCCCCAATTTTAAAAGCCTGAATAATTACATCAATATCATCCGGCCAGGTTTCTAACTGCAAAATCCGATCGGCATAGGTTTTTTCCAGGCGGTGCCTGCCTTCCACCGAATCCGGCCTGGCCTTTACTTCTCTTACAAATTTGGCCAGTTCAGGACTTGGCCTGCGCACCTTTAGGTTTAGGGTCGCCTGTTTGGCACTTAAAGGTACCCAATCCTGGTAGCTGATGTCATAATAGCCTCTCATCACTGCATCGGCCACATCATCTGCCACCAGCTTCATTTTGCCATAAGGCGGATGTTTTACGGTAGGGCCCCTGAAGTTAATATTGTTAATGTCTCCTGAGGTGCCGTTCGACATCATGGCTACAAAGCCAGGGTTTTGAAGGTCTGCGCCCAATAACTCCTGCATCTTGTCTGCAAACATGCCAAAGTAATCGGCCGATATTTCGCCGTTTGGAACGCCTCCCACATAGTGTAGGGAGTAATTGGCAAGAAGCGCCAAAGGCCTTCCATCAATGGCTTGTATGGATAGGTAAGAAACTTCCGGATCGGTAGGTCCGGCAGGTTCCAGTAGGTTAGGATTGGCAACGCCCGGATTCATAACGGCAATATCATTACCGCCCAGTGGATTTGGAGTAGGGGTTCCTGGTTTCATTTTCCATCTTCTGTTAAATACATGTTGGGGTACCTCCACGGATCCCCAGCCGATTCTGGCAGGCTCGAGGTTTTTCAATGCGATTTGTACCCCATCGGCAATTCTGGAAACCATAAAAGTTTGGTAATCATCCAGTGGTACTTCAGTGGTCCATCCTCTTCTTTTTTCGCCTACACCACTCGCACTTGTGGCCGAATGGGTATGGGTAGAAGCGATCAATACATGAGATGTAGGAATACCAGTGGCTTGTGCTATGATTTGCTTGGCCGCATCAAAAACCTCTTGATTGACTCCTACATTGTCCACCGTCACGAGCACTAGTTTGGTTTCGCCATCATCCAGCACAATGCTTCGTGCATACAGCTCATCATGGATATATTCGGCTTCGGGAGAATTCCAATTGCCAATAATAGGCCCACCTAATTTGGGCGTAATATTACTTTTGTGGGCTCCTGCCTGGAAAAACCTTTTGTTTTCCTGAGAAAAAACAGGGATACAAACCAGGTAGGCCAGAAGTACCATACAAATGGTCATTCCGTATTGCCTTATGTTCCTGGCGGACAGTATAAAATCTTTTGATAGCATCTTTTTCATAGCTTATTTTTTTAATTATCTCGGATGATGCAATAGAATTGCTATTGCGTATTTCGTGTTTAGGAGGGGTCAACTTGTTTGTATGCTTCCAAAACGGCCAGTTCTCCGGCTTTTCCAGGTTTACTTGAACCGTGTTCCAGGCCTAAAAAGCCCCGGTACCCTTTGTCCCAAATATGTTGCAACAAATTCTTGTAATTGATTTCTCCAGACATTGGTTCAAAACGACCAGGCGTATCTCCGATCTGAAAATAGGCAATTTGATCCCAGGCATAATCTATGCTCGGCATTAAATTGCCCTCCTGAATTTGCACATGGTAGACGTCACACAATAATTTTAAACTTGGGCTATCCACGGCCTTGGCCATGGCATAAGACTGAGGCAGCGAATGCAGGAACATGCCCGGATGGTTAATTTTATGATTCATGGTTTCCATCACCATCACCAATCCATGAGGCTCATAGATCTCCGCAACCCGCTTCAAAAGCTCCGTAGCATTGGCCAGTTGAAAATCCCAGGGCAATCTGGGGTCAGCCATTCCCAACACATTGTGGATAAATTTGGTATTCATTCGCTTGGCTACTTCTACAGAAGCCCTGACCTCTTTGAGGACATTGTCTCTGATGCTTTCATCTCTTCCCGCAAAAGTTACCTGCTTAAAATCCATGGTGCCTACAAACTGACCAAAATCCATTCCCAGTTTTTGAAGTGTATTACTGATCCGGTTTTGTTCTTCCAAGGGGCGCCTTTGCAAAAAGGTACACTCCCAGGCGTGAAAGCCATTGTCATGGCCCCACCTAATCTGATCTTCAGGTGCTTCCCCTGCTATCTCAGCAAACAGCCCAAAATCAGGGGAAAATTTCATATTAAAAGGGGTGCTGGCCTTTCCAAGTGCTTCCCGTCCAATGGGTAAGCTGATACCGGCAAAAGTAGCGGCCCCTGCGACAAGGCTATTTTTAAAAAAAGATCTCCGTTTCATAGTTTTGGTTTTCAGGTTTATTTAGGATGAATGCTAATACTTGGAAAATAACTGAATCGATAATCGTTTCTCTATATAGACAGCATTTTATATCAGGTTATTTCCGGCCTTCAAAGGTTATGGTTTTTGAATTGGGCTGGAAGGCGTTAAGAAAAGAGTTAGCTCCCTAGGGAGATCCACTCTTTTTTAGCCTGGAATCCTGATTCAAAAATCAAATGATGGTTACGTAAAATGGCTCTGTTCTATAATCCTTATCCATCATTTGAAATAAGATTTGACAGCCTTGACTTTTTTGGTTCGTTTTTGTGTCATAGCCTGCCCTGAACACCTTAGTGAATCATAGCCTGCCCTGAATTGCTAATCACTCAGGGCCTATCCCTTACAGCGTAGCCAATCGGGAACAAAAATGAACAGAGGAAATAACGCGAGACCATCTCTATGTCCTTAAAACAATGATTTAACTGTAAACAATCTTACTCAAGGCGTGAGACTGCCAAAGTATTTAACGGCATGCTTGACATCTTCTAAGTTGTCCTCCATTTTGTGTTCACACTCCACATAAACCTCACCTTCAAACTGCTGTCGTTTAAGCTCTTTGACCACTCCTTCGAAATCAATTACCCCTTCACCTACCATCACATCTTTGGCAGATTGCTTGGCACCATCCAGGTCCTTGAGGTGAAGGCTGATCAAATGTCCTTCAAGCTTTTTAAGGCTCTCTATGGGGTTTAGTCCACTTCTGGTCCAATGTCCCAAATCTCCACATGCCCCGAAATTGGGGTGATTTTTAATGGCCGACAATACAGAATCCGGATGCCAGTAAATACTACCGGCTTCCCTTGAATGCTGGTGCAGGGCTATCTTGATTTTAAACTCTCCTGCAAGCTGATCCACCATGTCCCATTGCTCCCTTTTAGGTTCCGCTACCAGATACTGAATTTTTAAGGATTTAGCCAGCTCAAAAGCTTTGCGCCAATCTCCCTTATTTTGCGCTTTCCCCACGTACATGGATTTCATTTTCAAGCCATTCTCTTTCAAAAGCTTTCTTACTGCCTTTGCATCTGAAGGGCCAAGGTCGGACATGGTTTTATCTCCAAAATCTCCACCCAGCTTATGAAAATCAAAGCCTTCCACGTACTTTACTCCGGTAGTTTTCGCTTTTTCCAAAGTGGTGGAAAAAGGAAACCTATTGAAGGAATACAAGGCTACACCTATATTCCAGTCACTTTTTTTAAGCGACAATTCATGTGTAGGATTTTTCACCATACTTGCCAAGCCAAGCAGCAGTACTGGCAAGGCTACAAACACCCAATATTTCTTTAACATAGTCTTCTATTTTACTATTGATGTATTAAATTTTTCTTTATTCTGAATTTCGTATAAAGGCCATCAAATCAGCAATCTTTTGCTGGTCAAGCTGTCCTGCCAAGCCGGGCATAAGGGACATATGCATCCCCTTTATTGCTTCTATATCTTGTCTGTTAATTGTTTTTTCAATCCCTGGAGAAGTCCTAAGACTTATAGCAGCTGACGTTTCATTCATGATCATTCCCTGAATTGTTTCGCCTTCCTTAAGCGTCACTTCCCATAAATCAAAGCCAGGAGCTATTGATAAATTGGGGTCCAGAATATTGGCCATAAGGTCTTTTGGATGCCAGTTGTGCAAGGTGCCTAGATCAGGTCCGAAAGCCACACCATTCTTTCCTCTAAATTGATGGCAAAGGGCGCAATTTTCGATATACACCGATTTCCCAGCAATAGGATCACCATTTATTTCCAGGGCCTTTTGGTAGTTTTTATTGACTCGCTCCCCTTCATCTTTGGTCAGCAGTTCCCTGGCCAAATTACGAGTAGGCTCGTCTCCATTGTTCATTAGCTGCACCCGCATTTTCCAGCCAATTGCTTCGGTTGGTATTTTTCCCGACTGAAGGGCGGCTAACAATAGTTTCACCCGATCGATATCACTCATAAATGTTGTTAGGGACACATCTCTAATCTCGTGGGTCAGGGAATTCCATTTCGTAAGGACATATTCCGGTACCTCAGTTCCTTTGATATTTCCCAGTGCTTGCATGGCCGCTATTTGAAGAACGATTGGTTCTGTAGTAGCAATCATGCCTTTCAACTGCTCTTCATAAGGCGTTACATCTCCCTCTGGAAGAAACCTAAGGGCCTCTGCCCGCTTACCCTCCGGAATGGATTGATCTATGGCGATGGACATGGCTTTATCCATGCTGGATTTTAGCAAAGCTTCGTCCTTGAAGTCCATGGTTTTGATCAGGTTCAAAGCAGACTTTCTTAGATTGGCATCTGGGTGCTCAAAGAAGGCTAGAACTATTTTTTCCAGGTAAAGAGAAAGGGGTTGCTCATTCTTTTCATTCCGCTTGATCCCATCAGCTATACCGTCCAATACAGGGGCTTCCCATCCTTTATCCCCTGATAAATTGAGGGCAGATTGAAGCAGTTTTTCTGCTTCTCCCTCATTTTCATTGGCTGTAATCATGGCCGTTAATCTGCGGATCAAACTCCCATAGGCTGGAACATCCTTGTCATAACGCTTGAGCACTGTTCGTAACAATGGCGTATTTTTGGAAGAAGACGCAGACAATGCTGCAATTTGCACCCACTCATCTGATAAGTCTTGAAACAACAATTCTTCAGCTACCTGTGCCGCTTCAGGCGTTTCTATAAACCCCAGCGTGCAAAGCAATTGAAATCTTACTCTGGCATTTGGATCTGCTTTTAATTTGAGCAAAGCCGCAATTAATTCATTGGATTCGCTTAGGTGCATTTCGGCCAGCTTGATGGCATTTTCCCTGACACCAGCTTCCCGATCATTTAGCGCATTGATGATAAGATCGGTGCTTAGCCCTTTTAACCCTTCTAAAGTCCATAAAGCATGCAGTCGTCCTTCGGCCGAATCTTGATTTTTGGCCATTTCCTCCAAGTCCGGAATCACTTCCTGACTTTGGGCTGTGACAAGTAGTCGCTGTGCATTGTTTCTCCACCAGTTGTTTTTACTGGCAAGGTGCTTGACCCATTCCTGAGGGCTTTCATCTCCGAAAGTAAGTCCTGAAGTCCAATCTGCTTTACCGGTACCTTTAGGCGTAATTCTGTAAATTCTACCCATGCCTACCCCATCAGATAGTCCACCGGCAGCCACAGCTTCATCAGACATCCACTCGGGATGCTCAATGATCCTGCGGTAATAATCCAACACATACAAAGCCCCATCTGGTCCTACATACATGTTTACTGGTCTGGACCAGGAATCTTTAGAGGCCAAAAACTCCTTGTTATCTCTTAATCTTTGGGCAACGAAAGTGGCTCCTTTTTCCTTTAAAATATCCACATGCACCAGGTTACTTACGGATTCGGACACAAAAACTGCATTGTCAAATGGCTCCGGAAAAGCACCTCCCAAGTAGGCCGTCAAACCGCTAGAAGAAGTCGTCAGCCCTACCGGAGTAAAAAGCTGACGATCTGGGTTGGTGGTTATTTGAAAAACTTCTGTTTCCTTGCCATGGTCGGAAATGGATTCACTTGCATTGGAAACAAGTAATCCGGGATTTCTGGAAAGGTAAGGTGCTGCAATGACCTCGTGGTAAATATGGTTTTGATTGTGTGTCAATAAATACCTGCCCCAGCGGTCATAAGTATGGCCAAATTGAGAACGTGTGGAAGCCAATTCTGCCACATGAATATCGGGTCTGAACCTTACAGAATGTCCATTGGCATTTTTAGGCAATTCGGTACTCCCAGGATGGTTGGGGAAAACAATGGTGGAACCTTTGTCCCCAAACTCTTCCTCATATTTTCTGGTGCCAATGTGACCAAGGTGGGACAAATGAATCCAGTTGTCCAATCCATACACCGGATTGTTGACATTTACATGGGGATTGGACAGGGAAAAACCTGTCATTATGACCTCTCTAACATCTGCTACTCCATCTCCATCAGTATCTTCTAAGTACAACACATCCGGAGCATCTGTAATCAACACTCCTTTTTTCCACCTCAAAATACCATTTGGTAAAACCAAGTTGTCTGCGAAAATCGTGCTTTTATCCATTACCCCGTCATCATCTGAATCTGACAGCAATACGATCCGACCTGTACCGCTTTTATCAATCGGGTAACCGGGCATTTCCACTACATATAACCTCCCAAATTCATCAATTTCCATGTCCACCGGATCACTAACCAGTGGCTCATTGGCAATTAATTCCATTTGAAAACCTGACGCTAGCTCGAAAGTAGCAATGGCATCTTCGGGGGCAACCGATCCACCCGTAGAAGGTCCGCTACTATTTCCTCCACAGGCTTGTAAAAAGCATATGGCTGAAAGGTATAAAAAAATGAGATGGTAACTAGATCTTGTATTTTTCATTATTTATTGGACTAAAATCTCCATTATTCCTTTTTATATAAAGTACAATAAATAATTACACCTATTGTTTTTGGTTTGCCTCATTCCTGTTTCTCCTGAAGGAAAAATGATAAAAGGTATGTGTAATTATTTAATAGAGTCAATATAATATACAATTGGAGTTACAATTTTTTCTTTATGCGAACGGCATTCTCATCATCCCAAAACCTATCAATAATCGCTATGGTTCTATCTACCAAAACTTGTCCTCCCTCGGCACCTACCACATTGCTTTGACAGACGGCACTGTACCCTCCACCTGCAATGGCTTTCTCTGTAGGTAAGTAGGTTCCTGGACCTGCTAACTGCACGACAAAAGTTTGTACAGCCTTGCTTCTGGCCTGAATGCGTATACCATAATCAGTAAACAACTCAAATTGATTGGTGGCTATGGCTGCGTCGCCGATTCGCAATACGTGAATCTCTGAAGTGTAGGTACCTTCGGGGTTTTTCTGCTGCTCTTTGTACCTTTTCAAAACATCTCCAAACCAAGTCATCTTGGCGTAAAGCAATCTTGCCTTGTCCGGATCTGCGGCCATTTGTTCCTGGCAATCTTTAACAACCTTTTCTGATTCAATGTATTCTTCTTCGGTGATAATTCGCATCGGAAGTTCCAGGTTTTCCATTTCATGATGAAAAACAACATTGCTATGACGGTCATTCTTCACGATTTCATAGGTATTTTCTACTGCCCTTATGATTCGTTCAGCGATGTCATCCATACGGGTCTTTTGAGCAAGCTCCTGCATTCTGGCCAATCCAGCCTTTCGGTACATACTGTGCGGAGATTGGTCACCCGCGGCTCCTATCCAACCCAAAATACTTACTTTCTGCCCGAAACGGCTTTTTAATTTTTCTCTTACAGGATGCCAATAGTCGGCATTGACAGTGGTCTTATGTTCAAACTCCTGCGCTGGGCAGGCCACATCCACACTCATGGCCAACAATTCATCGGCCTCGTTCCAAAAGAACAAGGCGTTCATGTCATGGTCTTCATAGCCTTCAAGGTTTTGAAAACCTTCCTTATTGGTGTTGCCATACATTACGCTTGTGCCATCTTTGTAAACCGTACGTCGGTTGTAACCAACTGCAGCACGTTCCATTCCCCAAGTTACACTTCCTTTGCTACGGTTTGCCCAGGCATCCTCTATGGCATCGGCTACATTTCTAACAAATAATGCCCGGTAATCCTTTACCTTGGTTACACCCTCTTCTGGAATCGGATAAATAAATGAGGACTCTTCCAAATCATCTTCCAAAACCGGAGCGGTATGGGTATGCGTCGCACTGACAATGATTTTATTTACATTAAAGCCTGGAATTCGTTTGGCTACCTCATCCCTAAGTTCTTGGCGCAAACGGGCGGAAATATACACTAGATCACAAGAAACAAAAACTGCCGTATCCAATCCAGCCTGACCGTCTCTTGATTCGATGGCCACTATACCTGCATACAAAGGGGTATCCGCCGTTTCTGCAATTCTCATGTGAAACTGTCCCATCAGCGCCACAGGTAACTCTGGGCTAATGTCTGCTGTAGCTGCTCCCAGGTACAAATCATTGGCCTGCAAAGGCACATTTAACCAAAAGGTCACTGCCAGTAACATACATAATCTTACCATAATATTATTCGTTTATTGTGTAACTTCTTTGTTCCATAACTGATCAATCACTTCCACCGTTCTGTCTACCAAAACCTGTCCTCCAACAGGCCCTACGATATTGCTGTGGATAACTGCACTGTAAGCCCCACCCCGAACGGCACGATCTGTAGGCAAATAAGAGCCCCAATCAGAGCTTCCGGTGAGTTGTATGACGAAGGTTTGTAAAGCTTTGCTTCTTGCTATCATCCGAATGCCAAAATCTGAAAACAGTTCAAATTCATTGGTACAAATGGCAATGTCTCCCAACCTGATCACATGCAGGTCCATAGGATAAAGTTGCTTGGGATTTTCCAATTGCTTCTCGTAGCGTTTTACTGTTCTTTCTTGCCAATTCATCATTCGGTAAAGCACATCAGCAGCCTTAGGGTCTTCGGCTATTTGTTCCTTTGCATTTTCAACAAAAGCTTTGGCTTCCAAATAGTTTTTTTCAGTAACCCATCTTTCAGGCAAAGACAATTCCTCCACATGGTGTTCAAATACTAGCTCTGAGTGCCTTTCTGTTGCTACTGCATCATAAGATTCGTCTACGGCCAGGATTATTCGCCGGGCCAGTTCTTCCATTCTGCTTAGGTTTCTAAGGTTGCGCATTCTGTCATCGGCATCCTTTCGGTACCGGATATGAGGGGTAATGTCACCAGCGGCGGCAGCCCAACCCAATACATTTACGTCTTTTCCATATTTTTCTTTGATTCCCTCTCTTACAGGATGCCAGTAATCTGCATTGACAGCGTAACGTCCCTCTACTTCTTGGGAGGGGCTGGCTACACCAACAACTATGGAGATAAGTTCATCTTTTTCATCCCAAAAAAACAGGGTATTGACATCGTGGTCTTCGGAACCTTCCAAACTTCTAAATTCAGGCAAATTTGTTTTACTGCTCATGCCAGAAGTGCCATCAGCATAAACAATCCGTCTGTTATAACCTGCCACAGCATAACTCATGCCCCAGGCCACACTTCCTGGTGTGCGGTCATTATAGGCACCAACTATTGCACCACTCACTTTATCCACGAAGAAATTACGGTAATCCTTGACCTGAGTGACACCAGTTTTGGGAATCAAATATTCACCTTCTAAGGCTAAAACAGGTGCTGTGTGGGTATGGGTAGCGTTGAGGAAAATTTTATTTTCGTCGATTTCAGGCAGTTGACTTTTAACAGCTTGTCTAACCAAGGCCACCAAATTGGTGGGAATATAAAGCGCGTCACAAGAAACCATAATGGCCAGATCCCCGCCGGCACCTCTCGTTTCTAACACAATAACAGTGGCAATTAAAGGGGTTTCTGCAATTTCAGCGATCCTGAGATGGAACTGACCGGTAACGGCTACTGGCAATTCAGGGGTGATGTCTACCGTCCGAGACCCTATATATAGCTGAGAAGCCACAACAGGAGCAACTAGGAAAAGGGTTAAACAAGTGACTATTGCGATTTTTTTAAAAATTTTCTTTACCATAATTATTGTAATTCAATTATGAAGTATCTTACTCCCATTAGGTTACCGGATTATTGCGGCCAAAGTTTATTGATCATTGCTACGGACCAGTTCACTAAAATCTGTCCACCTTCAGGCCCTACCTCATTGCTCTCCACGATGGCAGAATAATGTCCACCACGGACGGCTTCGTGTGTCGGTAAATAATTACCTGGCCCTACCAATTGGACCACAAAGGTCTGCATGGCATTGCTTCTGGCCTTCATTTGTATGCCATATTCAGTAAATAGCTCAAATGGATTGGTACAGATCACAACATCACCAATTCGCAAAGCATGAAGCTCCAATGGAAACATGGGTTGTGGCGTTGTTTTCTGAATTTCATATCGGTCAACTACTTTACTATACCAGACAATTCTACGGCTGTATACCTGAGCGCGCTCGGGATCATTCATGTCCTCAGCCCTCATTTTTACGGCATTGTCGTATTCAGTTTCCGTTACCACGCGCATTGGGAGCTCAATATTGTTTACCACATGCTTCATAACAGGAGCATCATGCTTGTCAATTTTTACCGTTTCATAGGTTTCATCTACAGCACGAATAATTCTTCCAGCGATCTCACTGAGATGGTATTCATTTCTAAAATCTACTGCACCAGAATGGGCACCAAAATCAGGACTCTTTTTTTCATTGCGCAAGGCGATCATCCTCCATTCTGCAAACTCATCATACCTGGGTCTTGGTGTTTGGTCACCTGCCGCACCTATCCAGCCAGCCACAACCAATTGTTGGCCATATTTTTCCTTTAGGCCTTCCCGAACAGGATGCCAGTAGTCTGCATTGACTGTAGACCTCGACTCCACTATTTGAGCAGGACTTGGTACATTGATACAAGTGGCAACAAATTCTCCTTTCTGGTTCCAAAAAAACAGGGATTGAATGGCTTGGTCTTCATAACCTTCCATCTTTATAAAGTTTGACGGACTGGTACTCCCGTACATTTTAGCAGTACCATCCTCGTATACAGCTCGGCGCACATAGGCTACTTTCGCATGACTAATGCCCCAAGAGACACTACCTCGTTCTCGCTGATTATATGCAGTAACAATGGTTTTGGACACCTGATTTGTTATAAATTGCAAATAATCCTTCACCTGAGTAACTCCTTCAGGAATGTTGTATCGATTGTCTCTCACAACGCCACCCGTGTGGGTATGTGTGGCGTTAATAATAATTTTTTTGGTATCTAATTCAGGCAGGCTTTTTTTCACCTCCTTTTGGATCATCTCTTTTAATTCCGTTGGCACGGTGACCAGGTCACAGGAAACAATTACGGTGGTATTTTCCCCTCTGGATTCTAAAACAATGACATTGGCTGTCAGTGGTGTTTCAGCAACTTTCGCTATACGAACGGTCATTTGACCATCTACCGCTGATGGTAACTTCGGTGTAATGTCCACAGTGGCTGCACCTATGTACAAGTCCTGACCAAAAACGGTATTTGGCAATAACTGGAAAGCAACAAATACAGTGAATAATGAAATGGCTAAAAATAGATTGTTTTTAATTTTTGAAACTCGATGATCAAAACGCTTTTGTCTTTCCATAATGATAAATTAGTGATTTATTTTATTTATCAGGCCCAATTTTATACGAAGCCATGAATTACATCCATGGTAGTAATTTTACTGATTAAAGTGGTAATGCCAAGGTTACCACATGGTATTTATAATGGACAGTGTTTCCTCCACTAATTCGTCCCCTCCTTTCGGGCCCATTAGTGTACTTGCCGGAACAGCTCCATAGGCACCACCTTCGATGGATCGTTTGGTCGGTAGGTAAGAACCTGATCCGGTAAGTTGCACAATAAATGTTTGGATGGCTGGGCTACGGGCCTTCATTTGCATGCCATAATCCACATACAATTCAAATGGGTTGGTTGCGAAAACGGCATCACCTATTCTTACCACATGCACCTCTACAGGCATTTTAGGCTGGACTTTTTCCAATTCAAACCTTTCGGATACCACCAAGCCTCTTCTTAATTTGCTGTAGCTAATGGTAATGTCCCTGTACCACCTTGGGGTTTTTATAATCACTGGATTGTCTCGCACCTCAGCTTTTAATTTGTCATATTCTGCCTGCCAGGTTTTTGCTTCTTCTTTAGCATCAGCTACGTCCTCTGGGCTTAGCAGGCGCCTGGAAAGGGGTACTAATTTCATTTCGTGGTTGAACTCGGGGTGCCAATCTATGTTTTGCTTCATGACAGGAAATAAATCAATTACTTCATCAGCAATTCGCTTGGCAATTTGCTTGCGTTGACCAATGCTTCCCCTACCGGTTCCATCTTCATCAAATCCCAAGAGGTGTTGCATTCGTTCTTCAGCTTTTGAACCTACCATTACATGAGGAGATTGATCCCCTGCTGCACTGGCTTGCGCCAAAACATAGACAGAATCGCCCAAACTTTTTTTCAAAGCAACTTTAGTATCATACCAGAAATCCCCAGACAATTTATAGGAATGTTCACTTACCTGAGAGGGAGCCGCTACATTGATAATTACACCTGTTAGTTCCTTGTTTAAATCCCAAAAATACATGAGGTTCAAGCTGTGGTCTTCGTGGCCTTCGATATGGCTAAATTCAGGTGAATTGGTAGTGCCATACATGCGAGATTTACCATGCTTGAGGGCCTGAAGTCTATTTAATCCAACAACTGCATGGGCAAGTCCGAGGCTCACTCCTCCTGGTTTTCTTTTTCTCCAGGCATTGATAACCCCTTGCGCAATTCGGTCTGCTGCAAATGGAATATATACTGCAGGGGACATGGCTGGCTTGCCATCTGCCATTTGTTCCAGGCTTACCCCGTATATATTTTCTACAGAAGCAGTTGATGCCACGTAAGGTGCCGCATGAGTATGGGTAGCATTTACTATAATTTGCTCTGACAAGATGGAAGGGATGGCATTGACTACTCTATTCCTTATTTCATCTCGCAAATTGGCTGTAGTCCTCATCCCATCACTAATTCCCACCAGGTCACAACTTATCCAAATTGTTTTCTCAGAATTTTCTCCTTGCCCTGACTCTAGCGCCAGGATAGTGGCTGTTACGGGATCCATTACGCCTTCAGAAAGTCTTGCATGAAATTGGCCCGCAACAAGTACCGGTATATCTGGGGTAATGTCGGCGGTTGACCAACCCACTTTCAGGTTATCTTCATTTTCCAATTGTGCATACCCTTGAAAGGAAATAACAAGAGAAAAAATTAGGGTAAAGAATGGATGTTTTAAACAAATCATTTTAGGCTTGGTTAATTTCAAAGAACAGTGCAGCAACAACTAAAACAGCTATTGCCACACTGTATTATTATTATTCCTCTTAATTCCAACCCGGATTTTGAGTGAGTTGAGGGTTTAATGAAAGTTCCTGAACTGGTATAGGGTACAAATACAATTTATCGTTCCAGGTTCTGGTATTTCCAGGATAAATCACTCTGTATTCTCCCGTTTCTGGATCCACAGCACCAACATAGGTCAAAGGATTCTCAAGGAGTTTTCCAGCTTTCCACCTGACAAGGTCTTCCCATCTGGTTCCCTCTCCGGCGGTTTCAATTCTTCTTTCTCTACGGATTTCATTGATTAGAGGCGTCACAGGAACTTCCCAATTTGGCCAATCAGGATCTTCAAAGCCTACATTTGCCATTAAATGAGGCATCCCCACCCTATCTCTGAGTAAGTTGATGCTATTGTCCAATACCTCCTGTGTTGCCTCTCCAAGTTCTGCCTTGGCTTCTGCATAGGTTACCAAAAGTTTCCCGTATCTATAGGTAAACACATCGATGGTCGTTTGATTTTGCAACCTGTCCACCTCGTAAGGCGAGTATCCCTTAGTGATATAATAACTTGTGGTCACATAGTTATTGTCAAATTCAGGCATGGTACGGTAATCAATACTTCCATCAGAGTAAATTCTATAGGGACGATCTGGAAAATAGATAGATTGTTTCATCCTTGGATCCCTGTCCACAAACTCATCCTCAAAATTTTGATCACCTTGGTATAAAGGACTTAATGCTATAGGCAGTCCATCTTTACTCAAGTAGGATTTCACAAAGTCCTTGGTATATCCTGTATGCTGTTCACCTAATTGCCTCACATTATTGTGCATACGGATACCTTCAACAAACCTTTGAAAGAATATTACTTCTGGGTTGCCGGTAAGGTTGTATTGAACGAAAAGGTCAAAATAATCTTGTTCGGGGTTTCCTGTAGAATAAAGGCTAAACTTTCCAGAGTTAATTACTGCTTCAGCAGCTTCAGCAGCCTCTTTTAAAATGGGCTCGTGGTCACCCAATCCATGGTACTTTCTAAAAGTCCCCTCAAAAAGGCAAGCTTCGGCTTTAAAAGCTAAGGCAACATATTTAGTCAACCGATTTTCTCCGGATTCTTCTGGAAGATGTTCAATGGCAAAGTCCATATCTGCGAGCATATTGTCAAAAACAACCTTTCTGGAATCTCTTGCTTTGTAAAGTCCTTCTGAGTCTGTTTGCAAATCTTTATCAAACCAAGGCACATCTCCAAACCGCTCGATCTTTTTTTGGTAGAAAAAGGATTTGAAAAACCTTATTTCACCTTCGTACCTCAAGACCAAGGCATCTTTTTCCATATCAGCTATCCTAGCCAAAGCATAGTTGCAGCGTCTAATAGGTTGCCAATCACTTTTACCCCAGCCACCGCCAGTAGCAGGAATGACATATTCACCCCAGGCGTAAGCATTCCTGTTTCCTGGTGCATTATTGTCTGAAATATCATCGATCCTCCAGTTATAGTGAGGATCCCTCAGCTCGTTATAAAATTGATTGGCATACAATTCAAGATCAGTAGAAGTGCTCCAAAACTGAACATCACTTATTTGATCCAGGGGATACCTTTCCAAATATTCATCGTTACAGGCAGTAGTTACTACGAGCAATAAAACAGAAATATATATAGTTATCTTTTTCACGGTAGTATAATTTAGAAATTGATATTTGCACCTAAAGAAAATGACCGGTAAATAGGATAATACTGGGCCCCATTCATTTCCGGATCAGATACATTCTTGTACTCGTGAATGCCTGTAATTTCCCAGATATTATTTCCTGAGACATAAACCCTTACCATCTCCATTTTAGCTCTTTGTGTCAAAGCTTTCGGAAGGGTGTACCCCAAGGTCAACTGCTTTAGTCTTAAATAGGAAGCATTTTGCAAAAACCTGGTTTGAACTGCTGTAACATCCGAACCACCTGTGACCATTGGTCTTGGGAAGTAAGCATCTGGATTTTCAGGAGACCACCAATCTGTAAGCACCTTGTTATGGGCATTCCACTCACTGGTATAGCCTCCCAGCCAGAAATTATTGCTTAACCATACATCACGTTTGGCTACTCCTTGGAAAAACACATCAAGGTCAAAATTCTTCCACTGAAGATCTGTCTTTACACCAAAACTGTATCTCGGTGTATTGTTACCTATAATTCTTCTGTCTCCAGGATTATCTAAGGTTCCATTGCCAGGAGAGATTTTACCATCGTTGTCAAGGTCAGCAAATAATAGATCGCCTGCTTTTCTCTCAATACCTACCAGGTTACGGTGGTCTAGTTCCTGCGCCTCGGCATCTGTTTGAGCGATTCCTGTGGTTGTATAGCCCCAAATTTCTCCAATTTGCATGCCTTCATAGTAATCAGAAATAAGGCCTACAGGATTACTAAATCTTGTAATCTCGGAAGTATAATCTGAGAAAATAAAGTTTACTCCCCATCTCAATTCATTGCTCTGCTGTCTCCAACCTATGGTCAAGTCCCAGCCTGTTGTTTTCAAATCAGCCGCATTTTCTCTTGGTTCGCTTTCCGCCAATACGGCTGGCAGTGTTTGGGACCTGGTCAACATGTTTTTGGTATCCCTGCGGTAAACGTCGAAGGAAGCATTTAACCGGTTTTGATAAAGGGTGAAATCCATACCAAAGTTTCTTTGGGTAACAGTTTCCCAAGTCAAGGTAGGACTTACCAAACCTGGCGCATAAACCGTTAAAGGTCTGTCTTCATTC